>Ga0129299_1001148_pt1 | contig 17657 bp, 17 predicted proteins | sample ConPoolayeCmetaG_FD_94477 | JGI IMG/M metagenome (GOLD analysis project Ga0129299, IMG submission 94477) | Hot spring microbial mat communities from California, USA to study Microbial Dark Matter (Phase II) - Cone Pool mat layer C metaG ...
CTGGAGTGGACCGCTCGCCCGCCGGCGGACACTGGAAGCGTGGGCGCTACTTGCCAAGCCAACACAGGTCGCAAGTGGCGGACTGGTTCCGTCGCCACCCCGATGCGAGGATGCCACGCCGCCCCAAGGACATAGCCTTTGTGCTCGGGTGCTCACAAGCGGCCGTCCGCTGCTACCTCTACAGAAGGAGACGGTTCGAGCGCAACCGCCTCCAGGAGGCGATAGAGACCTTGAGGGGGCTACGGACGGACCGGTCCTTTACGGCTTGCAACGGGCTTTCCTACAGATGGACGGCCGTCCGCGACCTGTCCTGGGTCTTCGACCCGTGGGGTTTCAAGGCCGACTTGCGGCTGCGGCTACACAACGGAGCCGTCGTCCGGTGGCTGGCCTCCTATGACCAGCTAAAGGCCCTGGCTCGCACTTAACGGGACTCCTCGTCGTTGGCCAGCGGGAACGAGCCTGCCCGCAGGAACGCTTGCCAGACCTTGCCTTCGTCCATCAGCTTGGCCGCATCGGCAAGGCCCTTTGCCATGTAGTAGCCGGGGACCAACGACGAGGGAATCTGGAACTGTAGGTCGGCGGGCTTGCCTTGGGCCACACGGACCGAAGCCGTCAGAAGGTTGACCGGCAAGATGCGCTCGAACTCGCTGCGGGCCTGGCGGCCGCGGTAGCCGGGTTCCAGCACCGACAGGGCGTTCGTGAACAGCCAGAAGTTGGGCCCACCACGGATTCCGAAGGGGTTCCAGGGCAAGAAGTCTCGCGCATCGACGCCCATGGCCCGGAACGCTTCGTAGATCGCAACGCCGTTGAGTGCAAGCCGCGTCAGGGCCGCCACACGCTTCCAGACCGGGGCGTAGCTTGCGGCGGCTATGCCGGCGATGTTGGCTGCGTAGTTGTAGGGGTAGACCATGAACTGCCCAAACAGCGTGCCCATGACGCCGCGTTTCCATATGGGACTGTCGCCTTTGCGGTAGACGAACATGGTCTCCTCGACGACGGACGTACCGAACACGTCCAGGGCCGACTGCGGCTTTCCTTGCTCCATCAACGACATGACGCGTTTGAACACGTCGGGTGCCATGAGGTCCACATCGGCATGCCGCACCGCTTGCTCGACCGTCTGGAGCTTGCCTTGCTTGAGGAGGTCCATGGCCTCGTTCCACTTGATCTCGGCCGCCCTCCAGGCCGTCACACGGCTCCAGATGTCGCTGTCGCCGATGTTGCGTAGCCCGTGCTCAACGACGCCGCGCAAGCGGGGCCCCAACTTCCAGTTCTCTTCGATGATGTCACCGATGATAGGCGGCGTGTCCAGTATCAGGCCCTTACTGCGCAACAGATCCACGATGTGGCCGTACTGCGCCCAATTCTGGTCCAGGTCCACCATGGCCCGGTGTACATAGCTCGTGCCGACCCGCGCCGCCAAGGTGTGCTCGACCTGGAGCATGTTGCGGATCGTGATCCAAGGCCTCCAGCCCATGTAGGCCCCGTAGTTGAGCGTGTACAGCTGCGCAAGCCACGAGCCCTGGGCGGCCCGGAACCTTTGGGACGTCAGTTGGGCCGCCACACGCTTGTGCTTCTCCAGTTCGGCGGCCATGTCGGCCGGCATCGCGCCGCTTTTCAGACCGGGGTGATCCCTCAGGTACTGCTCGAAAATCTTCGCGTACTTGCGATCCAAGTTCGCTTGGCTCTTCGCGATAGCCTTTGCGTAGCGATCCTGGAAGTCGCCGATCACGCGCTGTACGTCCGTGATGTCGGTCCCGTTGATCTGTCGAAAGTACACTTTCAGATTGGTGGCGATCTGATCGGGGACCTCACCCTTGTTGATGGCCTGCACGAGGTAACGGTAGGGCGGATCGACGTACAGCTTCTTGAGGCCTTGCGTGTTGTAGCGCAGCATCTGCGACAGCGGGTCGCGGTCCATGAAGTCGCTTAGCAGATCGGAGACCCGCTCATTCTCAGCCCACCACCTGATCTCCTTGGGCACGTACTTACCGAAGATCGTCTCGACGGCGTCTTGGCTCAGCATGCCCGTCAGTTGATTGATCTGTGCGGGGCTCGACCGGACCATGTAACGCTGCACGTGCGGCAGGTACTCGCTACGCCACTTGCGGGGGTCGATGTTGAACCGAGCCCCCATCGAGTCATAGAAATCCTCGACGGATGCGGCCACCTTGAGGAAGCCCGCATCTTTGCTGAGGCCGTGCTTCTCCAGGAACTTTGCGCGGTCCGCCCCAGGCTTCGTCTCCAGGTAGTCGGCCAGTTGCATCCTGCGCCACATCTTCTGCTCGACCGACAAACTCTGGCCCTCGTACAGGGGGTCGAACATCTTGCGAATCAACTTGGCCCCACGGTCGCTCTCGAACTTCCACAGCGTGACGCCCTTATCGACGTTGCGCCAGTGCGCCATAAGGTCGTCCCGGCCGAGGCTCCGCAACGTCTTCTCCAGGAAGGTGCGCCTCGGTAACAGGAACTGGTTGATCTTGGCCAAGGTCGGATGGTAGCGAAGCTCGGTATCCTTGGGCTCCATCCAGAACCTTGGCATGATGGCTCCATCGGCCTTCACCTTGAGATAGTCGAGTACCTCGACCGTGTACCGCTCCAGGTCCCCCGCGATGGGCGGCGCGAAGCCCGGATCAGGGTATTTGGCCAGGAACTCTTGGGCAGCCTCCAGCGTACTGAAGGTCTGCTCGGTACCTTGACCCATGATTCTGTAGCCGTCTGCCGTTAGCTGGAACTCAAAGCCACGTCGCCCGGCGACCTTCCAGGTCCCTTCGGCCGTCTTGAGGCTGCTTACCCAGTCCTTGGCCTCCTGGAGGCTGGAGAACGTCTCCCGAGCCCCAAGCTGGGGCACCTCGACGTGGAACCGCACCGGGCTTGCCTGGCGAATCTCGGCCTCGCCCCACCCGAAGATGCGCTGACCCTCACGGGCCTTCCAGTCCTCGAAGCCGTCAAGGTAGCTCGCAAGCTTGCGTTGGCCCCCGATGATGATGCCGTCCTGGTAGACGAGCCTGTCGGGGTCTCCGCCGATTACGGCCAGGCGCGGTCCGACAGAGGGACCGTCCAGCTTCGGCCGGATGCCCGAAGCGTCGATCAGGTCGGCTATCGTGGCCCCTTGCCAGCCCGGTACGTACTTGCCGGACGAGTCCACGACGCCGAAGGCGACCCTACGGCCGTCGGATCCCGTAACGTCCTTTAGCCTATAGCCACGGTCGGCTAGCGCCACCTCCATCTGCTTGCGCGTCACGGTGCCCTTGAGTACGTGGTCGAAGGCATCTTCCCAACGGTCGAAGCTCTTGCGGCTCTCTCCCAGTTCTATCGTCCACCGGCCGTTGGGATCGGCACGTAGCGAACCGCCTCGAGCAGTCAGGATGTCATAGGACCAACGAATCTGCTCGTCCTGGCCGAACCCCTCCGGCACGGAGTAGCGAGCCACGGTCCCTGAGTAGATACGCCCGGCTTCCTCCGGCTTCATCCTCGAAGCCTTGTAGGATTCCGGCCCCAGGGCATTGATGCCTTGCGTCAGGTCCTCGACGAAGTTGCGGCGGACCGAGGGCTTGGCAATGTCGGCCGGCACTCGCACGACCACCGTCGGCTCACGGCCCTTGCGCACCTCTACCAAGTTGAGGCGCGGGCGCTTCGGAAGCGTGATAGTACCCGTTTGGTCGATCCTGACGGCCTTCTCCGTCCCATAGGTCAGTTGGGGATCGGCGACGACGCTGACCCTCGCGTTCTGGAACCCCTCGATGTTCCGCAAGTATAGCTTTGTAAAATCGCTGATGGCCGATGTGTCCACCTTGGGGCCGGCCATGCGGCTCAGGATCGAGGCCACAAGCTTGTTGTCCCCGATGGGAGCCTTGGCCTTGGCCGCAAGCTCAACGCGCATCATGGCCATCAGGCCCGTGTCGCTGTAGTCCTTCTGAAGCTTGGCGATGGCTCTGGTGGAGAACCGGCCCGAGGCCGAACTGATCCTGTCGTCGATCAGCTTGATCTGGGCCCCAGGGTAGAACATCTGGACAGTACCATCCGGTAGCCGAGCCGCATCGAAGCCCTTCTCCATGAGGAGGTAACGCTGGAGGGTTTGCGGGGTCTCCCACAGCGCCCTGTCCGTGCCCTGCCCGAGTTCCCGCAACAACCGCTCGGCCCGCACTCCGGCAGCCTGGACCTCCTGGACCGGGGCGACCTTGCGAGCTACCGCGATGGCGGGCTTGATAACCTCGCCAGGTTCCGCCGGACCCGGCTGCCCCGGCCGAAACCGGACATCGGTCGTGTTGGAGAACGGTATGAGGTTGCGGTCGGCCCTCCGCCACCGGTCCACCGTCAGCCCCACGTAGCCTTCCTCGAAGTATTCGGCACCTGCCTTGAGGTGAGCCCGTAGCGCCTCCAACTCAGAGCTATTGAGAGCTCCGCGCTTCCAGACCGGCACGTACCGGTCCTTCTCAAGGGCACGCGCCATGGCCGGGCTGTTCACGTGGGGACTGCTCAGGATGGAATCCTTACCGAAAAGGCGGCTGACGGAATCGGGGGCGTTATCGAACGGTTGCGTCCACCACACGGAGCCTTCCATCTCCTTCGCGATCACGTCGTCGATGGAAGTCTTAAGCCGGTTGGCCTTCGCCACAAGCTGGTTCCGTAGTTCGTCGCGCAGGCGCAAGTTGACGGCGACCACGTTGGGGTGTAACTCGGCCATCGTGGGGTTGTGGATGTCCGTCAGGCGCCAGCCGCCGTTCTCCAGGGGGCGGACCGACAGGCCGACGTTGTTGGCTGCCAACATGGTCTTGACCACGGGGTTCTGCTGGCCCAGTTCCACCTTGGGCTTCTTCATCCACTCCACGATGGTCCTGTACTGAAAGAGGTTGTCCTGGAGCGCCACGGGCAGCCGTCCCAGGGTTCCCTCGTCCACGGCCCGGCCACTCAGGTACGAAGCCAGCGCGTCCTCGTAGACCTGTTTGGTCGTGCGGTCCAGGTCGATCATCAACTCGCCGTACCGCCGACCCACGGCAGCCCCTCCCAGAAGCTTGCCGGCCGTCTTGGCGATGGCCGTGAAAGCACTACGGAAGGCTACCGAGAACACGAAATCACCGGCAGCCCACTGGCCGAACGCGCCGGCCACGTTGTCCATCGCTTTCAGATTGTCCGAAGACGTGTTCTCAAGCACCTTGTCGATAGCCCCGACAAGGCCCGATCCGATGGCCTTCACGGCATGCGGCCCCAGTTCGCTAACGGCAGCCGTAGCCAGCCTTCGGGCCGGGCCGGTACCCATCAAGGCTCGGGCGGCCGCCGGTACCGCGAGCTTGTTCAGGGCCTCCGTGGGGCCCAGCCGCGTCGCCGTAGCGAAGCCTGCCACGTTCAGCGCGAAGCCTGCCGCATTCCCGATGGTTCGTAGCCTGGCGGCCGTTCCCGCTCCGTCCTCCCCGTCAAGCACCATCCCGATGTACTCGTGGGCCTTGCGGGCGTCGTCGCCGAAGACAAGCTCGCTCACGTTGGTGTCGATGCCCAAGGCTTTCGCTATCGGGTCAGCCACCTTCGTCGTCATCCACCGGGCCATGTGCATCTGAGGGGCCATCTCGCCGGCCACGTATGCAGCCTTCAAGCGATCCAAGGCCGGTCGCGGCATCCTGGAGGCAACCGCCTGTCCGGCCGTTTCCGGGTTGGCCCCACGGGTCGCCCACTTCGGGATCGAGCCCACCAGTTCCCGAGCCGCCGAAGCGATCTGGACCTCCTCCTGCTTGTAGTTCTCGACGGCTTGCAACACGCTGGAGCCGTAGACCTTGTTCTGGAACACGGGCGGACCCAGGGCCGCGGCCGCCAGCACTTCGTTCTGTTGACCCGGGCTGAGCTTCGTCCACTGCGAAGTCTGCCTCAGGTAGCTCAAGGCCACGCCGCGCCTAGCCTGCAACTGCTGCCCGTAGGTCAACTCAGCGAAACCTGGCGCACCTTCCATCGTGGCCAAGGCTACCTTTAGTTGCCGAGCGATATCCTCGTCGGTCATTTACCTAGCCTTGAACATCTCGATGTAGCGGTCCACCGTGGCGTCCGCCTGCCACAACTTGTTGAGGTCGCTGAGCACCCCCGTTGGACCGGCCGCGGCCGGCGCGCCGCCCGATGTCTGCCCGCCGAAGGCCCTATCGTAACGCTCCTTGAAGGCCGCGTAGGCCGGACCCTTCCACAGATTCTGCCACCAACCGGGCTTGACCGTCTTGGGGTCGATCAACGGGAACGTGTCCTTGATGGTAGCCTCGCCGTAGGCCGTCATCTTGCCGAGCTTGTTGAGGATCGTGGCGGCCGCGTTGTAGGTCGCTACGGCCTCGGGGTTGTTGAGCTTGGGTGGGTTATCCATCGCATCCTGCACGATCTTGAAAGCCATCGAGAAGGCCGATTGGACCGAAGGTAGCTGGAGGATGCGGTCGAACCCAGCCATACCCTCGTTGGCCAGGAACTTCTGGACGGCCGCTCGGTCCTGAACGTCCAGTTGCGCCAAGGCCGTTTGGGCCTCCAGCAGCTTTAGCCGCTGCGCATCGAGCATCCCTTCCGTAGTCCCGATCACCTTACCGTTTTCGTCCGTCACAAGCTTGCTGCGGGCGATGTCCCAATCGACACCTTTGATCTGGAGCGCGATCTTGGCCTCCTCCAGGCTCATGCCCTTGATTTGCTGCTCCAAAGCCCTCATGGACCGTTCGTGCTCCCACTTCTTGAGGTTCTCGTTGATCTGGAGCTGTAGGTTCTCGATGGCCATCTGGTCCCTCTTGAACGCTAGTTCATCACGGGCAGCCGCCAGCCGCTCCCGATCCAGCCCCAGCTTCGACTTCTCCAGGTCGGCTTGCAACTTGTAGACCTCGGCAGCGGTGGCCCGTTCGGCGTTTTCGGCCTCGGCGGCCGCCTTCACAAACTCCGCGTGGGCCTTGAGCGCATCGGTCATGGCGGCCAGGATGCCGGCCGGGCTATTGGCCGCTTCCTGGGCAGCTTTCAGCCGGGCCCGCTCCGTACTCTCGGCCGACGGGCTCGTCCGCGCAAGGTAGTCCTCAAGGCTCATGCCGGCCACGCCGGAGACCATCGCCGTCCAGGCCCTCGGCGTATAACCCATGTGCCTCTGTATCGCATCGTAGTCGTAGGTAACGCGCCGAGCCTTCCCAGCGTCGGAGGCCGAAAGCTGGCCCGAGGCGAACTTGACCGCCAGTTGCTCCAACTGACTCAGGAGCCCATCGAGACGGCCGGCCGTCTGCTCGGGCACCCCGGCCGCCTTACGCAGCGGCTCGACCTCTTCCCGGACCATCTCCGGGGTCGGTTTGGGCATACCCGACAGATCGGACACGGGCACCGTACGCACAGGCTCCTGGGGCGGCTGGGGTTCCGGAGGCCTAGGCTCAGGCGGCGCCGGCGGTTGCTGCTGCTGCTGCGCCAGAAACTCACGGCCCCTCCGCGACCACTCCTGGGCCTCCTCGAGGCTACGGGGCATCATCAGCTCGGCCTGCTTCGTGTTCATCCCGAAGGTCTTGTGGTCCCACACGTTGCCCCGTCCGAAGGCCAGCACCTCCTGGTCGGTCAGGCCGCCCGTGCGCCTCATGGACTCGACGGCAAGCCCCCTAAGGAACTCCATGTCGGCCGGGTTGTTCTTGTCGATACGCCGGCCCAGGCGCTGTACCGCGACGTACATGAGGTCGGCCGGGGTCAGGTTGACCGAACCGAGGATACGATCTCCCGTGATCTTCCAGTTGGGAGCTTCCTTGACCACGCGGCGGCCCTGCTCCATGACGGCCGCATAGGGCCTCCCTCCGGCCTCATGCAGAACCTGATCGACCTCGGCCGGCTCAACCTGACGTCCGGCCAACTCCCGCGCAAAGGCATCCGCCGGGAGCGTCTGCACCGGCAGTGGGGCCGCCCGTCGCGGCTCCGGGCTCGTGTCCAGTTGCGGCTCCCCTTCCGTCTCAAACCCTACGACTACCGGCGACGGCCCGTAGCCGACATTCGATGAGGTGGGCTGCGGGGTCGGTAACTGCCACGGCGTAGTCCCCTGCTGCCTCAGTGAGGCACTCTGTTCCCCGGCGGCACCCTCGCGGGCGGCCCGCTCTGCTTCCGCTTGCGCCTTGGCAAGGCTGTCGGCTACCGTCTTTGACACGGTCTGGGCGATATCGGCCGGATCGAAATCCTCGTAGACCCTGTAGGCTTGCTCGGCCCTGATCTTCTGCTCGATGGTGGGCGTTGAGTTCCTCATGGCCTCCAAAAGCATGTCGCGGTGCTGGGGCGAAAAGCCCATCTTGTCGAACAGGAACGAGGCTATGGGTCCGTACTGGGTCGAAAACTCGCGAAGCGACCCGCCCGGCGTGTTCTTCATCAGGTGGTCCCACAGAGCCTTCGCGTGCTCCATGTCGGCTTGGCGGGCCATCTCCTCCAGTTGTTTGCGCGTCTTCCACTGATCGGTCAGCAACTGGGCCGCGTTCATGATAAGCCGATTGTTCTGCTCGTTGCCCTCCAAGATCGCCTGGAGAGGCGTGGGTCCCACGAATCCGCCTGCCATTCCTCAAGACTCCCTTCTCAGAACGTTAGCGCGGATGCTCCGCTGCCTCCACCCGTAAGCGACATGGCGGTTTGCCAGTTCGGCGACGACAGGTACGGGTTCCCCATGAACAGCCCCTGCAACATGTTCTCGAAGTTCGGGTTGGACCCCCACTGATTCTGCATCCACTGCATGTAGTTCTGGTTGCCCATAGGTACGGCACCGCCGCCTCCTAGGAGGCTACCACCTGAGGACAGCAAACCGGACAGCGGGACCGGTTTGTCGTTGTTCTCGCCCGGCTTACTCAAGCCCTTGATGGCAGCGACGATTCCCACCACGTCCTTGATAGGGCTTATGACCTTGTCCCAAAGAGAAGGCTGGGAAACCCACTGTGGAGCGAAGTTCGGCATCAGGCCGGCCATCTGGCCCGCCAATCCTCCGTACAGTTGCCCACCGCTCAGCAGCCCGCTAAGGATCGAGTTACTAAGGTTGAGCCCGAGGCCGGCAGCCTGTTGCGCACCGGTCTGGTAGCCAGCCATGGACCGTCCAGCCAAGTCCCCGAAGAGCCCCATCTGGAGCTTGTTCACGTCGAGCCACTGGTCGGCGGCCCTGTTGGCCACATCCTGGGCGGCGAGCCTACCGGTAGCCGAACTGAATGCCCCACCCATGGGAGCCAGTTGCGCGGCCACGTCGCCGACGGCTTGCGAGGTCCATCGCCGTTGCGCGTTCAGAAGGTTCTGTTCCAGGGGCGAGCTGGCCCCCATTACGATATTCTGGAGTTCCGGTACCGACCCCATGAACTGGCGCATCCAGCCACCCTCAGCGTTGGGAGCACCAAGCCTCTGGAGGTACTGCATGCCGGGGGCCGTTCCAGCCAGCATCCGGTTCAGGAACTGCCGCACGCCGACGTCGTCGCCGGAGCCCTGCATGAAGTTCTGGAAGCCGCCCATGAACTGCGAGCCCAAGCCCCCGGAGCCGAACCCCAGCATGTCCGTCATCTGCTTGTTCCACGCCGCGTTCAGGTCCTCAATGGGCCGGTCGAATATCCGGCTGAGCAGCCCGCCTTTTCCAAACACTATGCCCATGGCCTTCCTCCTCTCAGTCTCCGGGTCTCCACTCGGCGTCGCGGCCCAGGACCCGGAAGCACAACTCCTCGATAGTATACGGCAAGGAGCTACTTGTCGAGCTTATCCTGAACCTGATGTGCGACCCCGTGGCTCGAAAGTTCACGTAGTCCTCGTTCTCCGACGACGTGATGACGATCTGGCCGGCCGGTTGCCACGTCCGGCCCCGATCCGTCGAAAACTGCACCGTGAAGGTCAGATCGGCGCTAGGGGCCTCAGCCAGCTTCATGGAAAGCCTGGACCAGAACTTGTCGTCGTCGGGAGCCCCCCCATCGTAGTCCGGCGTCTCAATCCTCATTCCGATGGTGGACCCATCGTAGTCGTCCGCAAGCTCCGTAAAGGCCAGGAGCCTACCGCCACGACCCAAGAACAGTTGCCGCCGCTCCGTGGCCTGAATCCCGATAGCCCCGTAGGTCGGATAGGGCAGCGACTCGACCTGATCGTCGGGATTGACCGCATAGTACGCCTTGCCGCTGAACGTCGAGGCCGCCTCCGTAAGCTCCAACTCGGTGTCGCTCGTCACGGAGCTTACCGTGTAGACGGTCACGTACCGCCCGTCATCCAACGTATCGATGTGGATGCGCGCCCCGGCTTCCACGTTTGCCAGCCAACTCGTGCCGGAGCCCGTGAGCGTCGTAGTCCCGGAAGCTGCCACGGTCCCCGTCGCGTAGGGCGCCCCGGCCCAGTTACCGTAGGTGAGCGTGGACGGCAGAAGGACACCATCGCCGACCGTGTCGCTTTCGATCTCGTCGTAGGACCATTCCTTCGACCTTATGTGAAACCGCCACAGCTTCTGTGCCGTCGAACCGTCCTCCGGAAACCCGAAAGCCACCGTCTCCGTGACTGCGTCGAAGGCTGCCGTCACACGCTGTGGCCTTTGGCACCGTTGGACCGTAGCCCTCACCACGGGATCACCGATCAGTTCCAGCCCCTCGGCCCCCACGAAGTAGATGTTGTCCTGGAGCACCGCGAAGTGGCCCCCCAACGCTGAGCAAACGGACCTCGGTCCCAGCAACCCCACTCCCGAGAAGTCGATCCTCTGGAAGCTAACCGGCAGAAGGCTACCTGCGATCCCCTGTGTTCTCGTGCCGGCCCACACCGAATCGCTAAAGTACGCCATGAGGAGGTTGCCCAGTGGCACGAGCCTCTTGACGTAGCCGGGTACGTAGGGCAACGACACGAAGTTGCCCGGCACCGACGTCTTGTCCGTGATCTCGGACCAGATGATGGCCTGCCTCCAGTCCGTCCCCGCGTCTATGTACCGGCCCCACCACAGCCTGTCCAGATGGTGCGCCACGCAAGTCGGCACGAAGTCCAGACCCGCGTCGAACAACCCGAACGAAGCTCCGTCATAGGCAAGGGTCGGATGCACGGAGTCGGCAAACACCGCCTTCGACGAGGTACCGGCATCACCGCTACCCATCCCCACCCCGATAGCCCAATCGACGGCATAGGGGTCGGCCGCCGCGAAGGCCCTTCGTATCACGTAGTCCGTTCCGGCCCCGTAGGTCCCCGTCGGCGCCGAGGCAAGCTCGATCTGCGTGGTCGAAACAACGGTCAGAATCTCCACGGACTCAGGCCCGTCGCCGCTACCGTCGGCATCCAGCACGATCACGTCGCCGGCCCTGATGAAGTTCGACCAACTCCAGCTTGTGCCTGAGCCCGTCACCGTGGTTCCGCTGACCGACACCGTCCCCGTACCGTAGGTCCAGTAGACACCCGACAGCCCGACCCCGACATCGACCTTGTACAGAAACTTCTGGTCGATGGCCAGTAGCTCCTGCGTCCCGTCCGGTTTGAAGAACGGCAGGAACCCTTGCAGTGGCGGATACTCTACCGACTGGCCGTTAGCGATGTCGTACAGGGCCGCCCGACGGCGCAAGCCGCTCCTGTTCGCAATCAGGTTGGCGCAGTCCAGGAGCCCACCGGTCGGCACTGCCGTACTGGCCAGTTCCCTGTGGATGCCTTTCAACGGCCTGATAGGTATGGACTGAGCCTTGCTTCGGGGGGTCAGGTCGGTCGCCATCTACCGTCCGTCGTCGCCTTCGAGCTTGCGCGCCGTCAGGTTTCGCACCGCATCCGTCAGCGGGCTTCCGATCAGGGCCGGTATGACCTGCGCCAGAAAGATCGGGAACAGCGTCTGGATCAGCTGATTGTACGCCGTAAGCTTCTCCGGCGCGAACAAGAAGACCGCCATCCCCGCTACCACCATCAGTACGAACATCGCGACAACCGCGATCTGTAGTATCCTGATCGACTTCACCGCTTCTTCTCCCTTCGGGGCTTCCACCCCGCTTTCCTCATCGTCCCGTAGACATAGGCATCCGTCCGCTCCTTGCCGTAGCCCTTCTTCCGGGCCTCCGCCCTCAGCTTCCGTTCCATCCTCTTAGGCATTCCTCCCACCTCCATCCAAATAGATGACCCACTTGTCGGGCTTACCCTCGGTCAACAGCAAGCCCATAAGCTCCGAAACCGTGTACAGGCACCGGGCCCCATTGTGGTCCGTGTAGCCCGTGTGCCAGTCGCCCCAGGGATCATGCACCATGACCCGCTTGACGGCCTGCATGTCGATCTGGTCAGGCCTGGGACCCCCCTCCAGCCATTGCTCGGTCTCAACACCGATGACGCAGACCACGTGCCCGCCGGGTGTAAACCGTCCCGTCACCACGGAGCATCGGCCCCAGGCCAGATCCGCCACCACAGCCTCTAGCGGCCGGCGCATCGTGTATGCTAGCACGTCACGGCCCAGCCACAGATTCGTCGCATAGGTCAGCGTATGGTGCTCCGTGTACGGCGGCCAGCCGAGCCGCACCGCCCACCCCTGTTTCTCCGCCATGTAACGCCGCACCCGCTCGTCGCTCTCGGCGAATCGGCTCAGCGCGTCCTCCGGCTGCTCCCTTGGCGTCGGCGGCAAGGCCACGCCCGAAGCTGCAAGCATCGTAATGACGCTCGTCGGCAGGCACTGCTTGGCTGCCGCCAGGAGGTTGTTCCGTTGCGAGTAGTACACAGCCCGCTCGCACGGTCCGTACCAGCCCATCAGAGCGTCCTGAACAACGTTACAACGAGTGTCGCTACGGCGGCTATCGCCAGGACCGTCTGCGCGTACTCCCTGGCCCGGGACCAACCCGAGCGTCCTTGCTCCCTGCGTTTGTCCATTATCTCCTCCACGTCCTCCTCAGTAAGATGCCTCGAAGCAACATGCGCTTGAAGCACAATCGAGTCCTTCTGGCTCTCCAGCAAGTGGGCCTGGAGGCGGTCCCACAGGTCGTTGACCTCGGCCCGTAGCTCGCGGTGCTCAGCTCTGTTGCCATTGCCGGGATCACTCACCGCTCCTCCTTGAGCAGCCCTTCGCGCTCCAACGCCACCCGTAGCGGCCCGGGCTCCTTCACTACGTCTACCATGGTGGCAAGGATGCAGTCGCGGCAAAGGTGGTAATCGCCGCCAGCAAACATCGCGTGCTGCGGACCCTGCGCAACAACTATGAGCCTGTGCGTCGTTCCGTTCAACAGCAAATCGGCGTTCTTACCGGCCAGATCGCTTCCGCATCTATCGCAGAACGTTCGCGTCATAATACCCCCCTCTTACTTGGAGTAGCTTGCGGAGATGGTGCATAGCACAAAGTCCATACCTGCCGAACCCCCACCTAACCGATCTAGTGAGTAGTCGAAACGACCATTCAGCAGACCCACCTCACAGTAAGTATCATTCTCTGTATTTATACCTGAGGCTAGGTTGGTGTAACGGACGGCGGACCGGACCGCCCCGGGCAAATCTGTTGACGTACTACCACCATCTCGTACTCTAGCGATAATGCCGTCCGAAGTCCCGTCACCGGTCATCTGTAGGAGCATCTGCAATCCCACGCGCACGACCCCTACCGGCAACTTCGGGTACACCGCCGTAAAGCCGGTTATCGTCGTCGTGTCCACAACCTTCTCGCGATCACTGGGAGCAAGGAGTATCCGCTCGGTGCCACCGATGCGACGCCAGGAGGAACCGTCGCTGTGCACGATGAGGCTGTTGTTCTCGTACCAGTATTCCCAAGCCAGCGCGTAGCCGGTGTTCGGTGCCGTGCCGTTGCTCGTCAGGTTGACCTGCGAGCCGCCGGGGCTCGCCGTCAGCGTGAACTGATTGGCGCTGTTGACGGTGTGCACGTAGTAGATCGTGCCGTCCACCAGAGGCGACGCCAGCCCGCCTCCTGCCCGAAACACAACGGGATCGCCCACCGAGAATCCATGACCCGTCCACGAGACGCGCTCGTTCGACGAGTCGAAGGTGACGGAGGCTGACCGTGTAGCGATCCGTAGCGGCCCCGAGCCGCTGTCGATCTTGCGTATCATCACCAGCCTGTCCGCGTTGGCGGCCGGATCAGGTAAGGCACAAATCCTGGAGGCCGATCCCGTGCTAAAGTCGAACAGCGTGTAACCGTCGGCCGTCGCGATCTGGTAGTCGGCGTTCGTCGTCGTCTTGCGTCCCGAAACGGTGATGGCACCCGTCAAGTTCACGTTGCCCAACCGCACCGCAGCGGCCCGCAACTCCCACTCGCTCTTGAGGCGGACAAACAGGCTCGTGGGGTCGGACTCCCAGGCCCCTATGGGAAACGTCCCGTAAGCCAAGGACTCATGCTCGACGCTTTCGGGATGTATCGTGGTCCGAAACGAGTCGCTCATCGACGGCGCTTGCCCCTGGAGGGCTCCTCCTTGACCTCAGCCGCCTTCTCAGCCGCTAGGGCCCGCTCGATCTCCGCAGCCTCGGGTGAGAACCGAAACTCGTGCGTCAGGGCCGGTATCTCGACCCTCGAACCATCCTCCAGCTCAAAGACCCGCACATCCTGGACGGCGGCCACCTGCCGGTCGCCCACGACCGTCGCCGTGATCTTCGTGGACCACAGCCGCACCCGCCGCAGCCTCCGCCACAGCAGTCCCCCGATCCTCCTGTACCGTACCTCGCAGACCCTTCCCATCACAGCACCGCCAAGCTGATATCGTAGTAGGTCAAGGAGGAGCCATCATCCAAATTATCGTAGCCAGCACTCCTGCTGAAACCCGGCGTGAACTCCATAAAGTAGACCCTTATCTGCGTACTTGACATTCGCTCCATGTAAGAGGGATGCCATGTGTAGTCCGTTGAGTTAGTAGGGGCAAAGGAGCCGACAACCACAGCCTTGTCTCCCGTCGCCGGTACAGCTACCTTCAACGCGTCGAACAAGGCGTTCTCGGTCATGGTACCGGCATGAACAGTCACCAGGGGCTCGTGGCCGCCGTAGGCTTTGACACGTCCGCTATCGCTTACTATGAACCTGTCGGACCAAGTGATGTTGGCATCGGCCGATCCCGAGGGCGCACTCCTGAACGTCAGGGTACGGCCGTCGATCTGGAGGCGGGAAGCCGTGCCCGCAGCCTTGTACTTGGCCGTATCGTCGCCGGTCAGGTAGGCGTTCGTCAGTAGCACGATGCGGGCCGAGGTCGAAAGCCGAAACGCGATGGAGGACCGGAACGCCTCCAGGGCCGCGAAGTCCGAGTTCCAACTCGCGACGGTCACACCCGCAAGCCCGAAGACCTTGACCGCTTGATCGAAGGAGTACGCCTTGGCCCCCGCAATGGTCCAGCTACCGGCCTTGTAGACGAGTAGCCGATCATCATCCGTATCAAACCACAGCCTTCCGTTAGACAGCGAGTTGTCCGCCAAGGCATCCTGCCCGTCGGGCAGGTTGGTTGGAGCCGACCCGCTGTAGTACGCGATGGCCGACCCGGGCCTATGGTAGCCCTGGTTGGCGTTCGTGTCGTAGACACCACCGGCAACCAACAGGTGCTCCCGGCCCAGCCGCTCTTCTACAAGGCCCCGTGTCTCCCGAATCTTGTCGTCCACGTAGCGGGGCGATTCGCCGTCGGCCGGCTGACCGGCCGTGTACTGGTCCCAGGTAAACGTCAGTGCCATTCCTCTCAGTCCCCCTCAGCCCAGATCGGGCCACACGTGGCCTTCGGAGCGTTCCCACTCCATCTCGTTCGGTAGCTGGACCGTCCTCAGAAAGTCGTAAAAGTCGCGCTTGGCCCCGTAGGCCGCATCCGGCTCGAAGGCCCACGTGCGAGCCTTCCAGACCATCCACAGCCACAGAACTTCCTGCCATTGCTCCGGTAGCTTCGGCTCGTCCGTCGCCTGCGTCAGCGCCTCCAGTTCCTTCTCGTACTCCATCCTGTACCAGATGGTCTCAGTAGGCGCAAAGTCGAAGTACACATAGGGGCCGTACCGGACGAAGGCCGTCGGGCGGCCGGCCATCACAATGCTAGACGGAAAGCTTTCAGCCCGTCCCCCATTGCTCAGGTCCACCCCGTTCGCGATGTCCGTGATCTTGAGCACGTTGGCCACGGCCCCCGGGGCCGGCATCCTGATATGGTAGCCTACGTCCGGGTCGGAAGGGTCCGCCAGCCGCATGAACCGCTTGAACAGCTTGTAGGTCGCCCCGCTAGGCGTCGTCGTCCACTCGTCGTGTACCGTCGCCACGGACCCGTCGTAGTCCACCACTAGGCGCGTCTGGCCCTCGCCCGTCCCGCTCTCGATCGACAGAAGCCACCCGTTGAAGGAGTCCTCCGTTCCGCCCGCATCCAGGGTCGCCGTCGTACTCGTAGCCGCCGCTATGGACCCCTCGACCGTCACCGTAGAAAAGTACAGTTCGGCCTCCACGGCCTGAAACCGCACCGGCCTCCCATCAGGCGTCTTGATCTTCGAGATCAGTCGGTAGCCCCGATTGAGCCACCGCAGCATGCGCTGCGATCCTGCCGTCGTCAGATCAAACGTCGAGACTCCAGGCGTGTAGGGGTACGTCCCCGGGCACAAGTCCTTCTCGTTACCCGATGCCTCGTAGACGTCCTCAAGGAACTCTTGAACGGTCACGGCTTATCCCACACGTCCATCTCGTGGCCCGTCAGCCGCATGTGCCTCACGAATTGCTGCAACTCCGGCACGTTCACGTTGCCCTTCGTCCAGACCCACCTGTAGAAGTGCTTCTCGTCGTCGGACAACGGCGCCTTCTTTATCATGCTCTTGCGAAGTACGCTTTGCCACTCGCTATAGAGATCAAACAGGTCGTCGAACCTGTAGTAGGGCCGAAACAGCCGCTTTACCGCCTCGCCGATCCAGTAACCCGGCTTCCTGTAGCCAAGCCCCTCCGTAGCCCGAATGTTCTGCTCTCGTTGCCCCGCCATAGTCCCTAGCCCTCCGCCGGTCTGATCGAGGCCGCACCGCGCGGCCCGCCGCCTACCCTCGACCGCCTAAAGAACTCCACATCATCGTAACAGCCACGGTCCGTACAGTACGGCCTGCCCTCGTAGTAGACCAGCCGGTCCCTCGGATAGGTGAAGTGGCACCGGTAGCACTCGTCGCCCCCAACATACCTGGGCTCACCCGCAATATCGGGGTGGCTCGCCAGGACCACATCGGGCGGGTCCCCCGTCTGCGTACCCTCTTCGTTCTCCCACTGGTTAGGCACCAGCGCATGCGTCTTTGTCGCGCTCATGGCCGCCTCCCGGCCAAAGACACCCGACGTAGGGTCGCCGCCGTGGTCTGGCTCCCCTTAACTGTGCCCGTCTCCGTCTCCTCCTGAGCCCACCAGCCCAACGTCCCCACATCCTGCATCTCCGGGGTCTGGGGCACCTCCCACCAACCGAACGTCCCGACGGTTTGCATCGTCACCCCTTCCATGTAAGCCCCCTTCGCTCGTACTCACGGCGAGCCCGTTCCTCGAACGTCCCGTTCAGCCGCGGCGCATCCCCTAGCTCGCCACTCCGCTCAGGCCGCCCCTTCGGCTTGCGCCCAAGGCCGATCACCACCGCAAGGATCGCCACGTTCAGCAGGAGCGTGACGGCGGCCATGAGCGCAGCCGCCCAACTCAGCAGTTCCCAGGTCACGACCTTACCCTCTCACTACTGGAGATAGTCAACGTGAACAACGTAGCCCCCGATCGATCCTTGAAAGCATAGGCATCGCCCGTCTTGGTCACGTTGCCGCTCGCCATCGCCAAGCAGTGCATGAGCGCCGTCGTGGCA
>Ga0129299_1001149_pt1 | contig 17648 bp, 11 predicted proteins | sample ConPoolayeCmetaG_FD_94477 | JGI IMG/M metagenome (GOLD analysis project Ga0129299, IMG submission 94477) | Hot spring microbial mat communities from California, USA to study Microbial Dark Matter (Phase II) - Cone Pool mat layer C metaG ...
CGCCTCGATGACCACGACAGTGTTGTCGGCCGTGACCCGCGCATCAATGCGGCCGTAATCGATGATCTGCAGCATCCGGAACGTCCGTTTGCACGTCCGCTCCAGTTCCCGTCCAAGCGCCTCGTCCACCTGCGCGAAATCGAATACGACGCCCCACCGTTGCCGGTAATCCTTATTCCACTTGACATGCTCGGTGGCTATCCGTGGTCCCCCGCGAGCGGAGGCGGGAAGAAAAAGTTCGCGCGGCGGAAGCACGGTCAGGCGATCAGTGCCTATAATTGATATGTATATCTCGCGGCCATCGATATACTGTTCGGCGATGGCGGCCTGGCAGAACCGCTGGTGAATCATGCGGCAGCGTTCGCGCAATTCCCCGGCATTTCGTACCACCGATGCGTTCGAGATGCCGTCGGAGCCATCCTCAAGCAGCGGCTTCACCACCAGCGGAAAGTCCATGTCCCGTGAAAGGCGTATGGCGGCGCCGGGGGCAATGACACAATGGCGGGGGACGGCGACATTGCCCGCGGCGGCAAGTATCTGCTTGCACCAGGCCTTATTGCGGCACAGCATAAGGCCCATCGATCCTGTTCCCGTAAACGGGATATCCAAGAGCTCCAGGAGTCCCGCGACGGCATAGTCCATCCGCCGTTCGCCGCGGAACTGTTCGGTGAGGTTGAATACGACGTCGGGGGGATTTTCGGTGAGGCGGCGGACAAGGGGCGCCACGGAACCGCCGACGCGCACAAGCGTCAGCCGGTGGCCCAGCCGCCGCAGAGCCTGAATGACGTCATGCTCGACCGAGTCCTCCGTATCGGTTTTTTCAAAATCCGGATCGTTTGGGCAATAGGCGTCGTCGTCGAACAGTACTGTTACGTCAAGCTTTTTTTTCATTACCATCCGTTCCCCGTCATCCGATCGTATAAATACATCATGCCGTGAAATAAGACCCGCGCTATGGTTCTATAGTATTTTGAATCGCACTCGGCGCTGGAGCGATCGCATGCATATTGAACGTCAAAAAAGAACCTTTTCCCGCAACGGCTCATCTACCGCGATTTCGCCTGAAACGCCACACGGCGCGCCGCACTACCGCATCCGCCGTTTCCCGTTTCCGCGGCCGCTGTCGCTGTGCGACGCGGCGCATTGGGAAGGCGTTGACGAAATCCGCGTCGAGAATTTCCGGCCTGAGAGTTCCGATCACCGGCCGCGTACGGTTGTGCGCGTTCAATATACCCCTGATGCAGTACACGGACTGTTTTCCGTCAACGATCGGCATGTACGCTGTCTGGATCGAGGATTCGGGGGAGAGGTGTGGAAAGACAGCTGCGTTGAATTCTTTGTGCAACCGCGCGCGGACAGGGGCTACTTTAACTTCGAGTTCAACTGCGGCGGTTCGATGCTCTGCTCGTATATCACCAATCCGGAACGTGTCGCCGGCGGATTCAGGGAATTCGTGAAATTGCCGCGGGAAGAATACCCCCGCATCAGCGTCTTTCATTCAATGCCGGCGGTTGTGGAGCCGGAAATCGCCGGAGCAGTTGACTGGCGCCTCGGCTTCAGCATACCGCTGTCGCTTCTCGAATCGTACGCCGGTCCATTGGGTGACATTGCGGGCCAGACGTGGCGGGCAAATTTCTACAAATGCGGCGACGAAACCTCGCACCCTCACTGGGCTTCTTGGGTGCCTGTGGATACCCTCAACTTTCACCTTCCGCGCTGCTTCGGCGCCATCACGTTCGAGCGATGATCGTTACAGCTTCGCAGTCACGCCGGCATGAAATATCCCAATACCCCTGCCGGCTTCGGCATACAGCGCGAAATACTCGTTGAAATAGTACCCGCATCCGGCGAGTACCCCCCTATCGCGTCCACACCCGTATCTCCGCTATCCGGTACTGCGCGCCGTGATATTCGCGCGTATCGCCGACCTTTGCCCCGAACAGCGTCCGTGCGGCAGGCGCCAGATGCGAAATGATGTTCTTTGACGGATCGGAGTCCCAGGGGCCGAGAATAGTGACGGTTATTTCGTCGCCGCCGGCCTCCGCAGGCGCAAGGCGGACGCTGGTGCCCACGTTGACCTGCGAGGCGTCAACCGTCCGGAAATCAATAACGCGCGCGAAATTGAGCTCGTCGCCCAGGGTCTTTGCCCGCGACGACAGCATTTCCTGGCGCGCGCGCGCCGCGTGGTATTCGAAATTCTCGCTCAAATCGCCAAACTCCTTGGCCTTGATAATTTCTTCGCGGTTTTTCGGAAGCTCGTGCTGCACGATACGCTTGAATTCCTCCTGCTTGGCTTCGAGCGCCTCGGCCGTCACGTAAAACACCTCGTGCTCAGGCTCATTGAGCTTAGGAAATGTCGTGTTGATATCGCGGAGAAACTCATCCTTGCGGAACGGTTCCAGCCCCACGTCGCGGTCAAACATCGTCAGTATCTCACGCGCCTGCTCTATCTTAAGATTGCCGACGGCGATGCGGCACGCCTGGCCGGGATCAAACAGCTTGCGCAGTTGGGAATGAAACTCTTTCATCGAAAGGTCCTGAAGCGCGCTCACTACCGTCGTAATCAATGAGGCGCCGGCAAACGCTTTCAGCTCGGTGCGCCGCGGCAGCTCGCGGCAGACCCAGGCGAATAATCCCGGCGCGGTCGCCGGCATTTTCATGACCGACGTGACCATGTCGCTCAGCCGGCCGCCGGCCGCGCCGCTTAATGCGTCATAGACAAGCTCCAGGCATTGCGCGTCGCTCTCCTGCGCAAGCATGCTGAAATAGACGTCCACCCAGTCGCCGCGCTTCTGTTTCACACACGACACTGCTTTGCGGCGAAGCGCCCTGTCCGATACGGATCTGATGATGCTGACGATATCTTCACGGGAGAGAAAATCATCGGCGCGCATCCGCACGAGCGGCCGCAGCGAGGCGGGAATTCTGCTTTCAAGGGTCAGCGCGATCTCCAGCGCAAAGCCGGGTTCTTTGTCCTGCGCGCCGCGGGCCATCTCCACAAGACTCTCGACGATTGTCTTCCCCAGCTCTTCCGAACGGTCAAGGTATTTCTTCGCCATCTCCAGTTTCTGCCGCGGCCCGGCTTTCGCAAACGCCTCCGCCACCTGCGCATCCGCCTGCGCGGCCGAATCCGACCAGCTCAACTGCGTCCGGGCGCCGGCAGCGGCCACCAGGCGGCTGTCCTGACGAGCGCGGTTCCACCACGCCGCCCATGCCTGCGCCGGAACGATACCGGAAAGCATTTCTTTCAGTTCCGCCGTATTCAGCGGCCGATTGACGCTCTGAAACAGCCGCCGAAGCAGTTCGCCCGGATCGGTTTCAGCAAGCCGCTGAAGCTGTGCGGTGTTCTCGATTGTGTCGCGGAGAAAGTGTCCTTTGGGAAGCGGCTGAAGCATACGGGCGGCTTCGGCAATTCTCAGCGACATCGGCGCGCCGTCCCTCCCCATGAAATCCACCCGCACCGTTTCCAGCGAAAGGTTGATCTCCTTCACCCGGCCCACTCCCTTGGCCTGCATGTACACGATGCTGCCTTCGTCGAACCTGAGCCACATTTCGAGCGTTTCAAGCGCCCTGAGCGGATCTTCCGCGCGTTCAAATCCGCAGTGTTTCACCAGTGCGTCAAAATGAGGGCTGTCGCGGTAGCTCTCCTTGAGCCCGTCGAAAAGTATCCTGCGCGCCGTCGCGCATGCGGGCCAGAAACGCAGGACGCTGACGGCGGCGCCGAGGCGGCCTGCGCCGGCGCCGTCCTCCGAAAGCGCCTCCAGCATCAGATCCAGGAGCATCTGCGCCTGCTCCGTCCGCTTGCGCTGGACAACGCCGCGAATCGCGCCGAGAAGAAACGGAACGTCGAGCGGATCCGATTCTATGCGGGAGAGAAAATCGGTATCGATAGCCTCAAAATTGCCTGCGTCAAGAAGCGGCCGAATCTCGGCCGGTATATCGGGAAGTTTCGAGGCTTTGACCAGCCGTATGATATCATCCGCCATGCGTGCTTTCCTGCGCAGCAAAGGTTTCTGAAATGAACCTGATGCATAAAAATGATTCATTCCACTGTCGCCGCGCAGGACGGTACTCCAGCGGCGGATTTTTAGACCTCGTCACCTGTTCGCGCATTCCCGTCCCCCCAACCATCAAAGAACCCCGCCCGATGTGTACCGGCGAATTATTTTATCCTGTCTCATTTCTTACGGTGGGGGGACATGGTTATCAATCTCAACGGCGCATGGAACGCCTGCGGCTCTGGCCTGAAAAAGCCGATTGCGGCGACAGTGCCCGGATGCATTCATACCGATCTTCTCAAAGCCGGCGTCATCGATGATCCGTATTTCCGCGACAACGAAAACGCCGTCCAATGGATCGGCGAGACCGATTGGACGTATTCGCGGCGATTCAATGTCGACAGCGCTTTTCTCAGGCATCACCGCGTTGTGCTTTGCTGTACAGGGCTTGACACGCTGGCGACGGTCAGAATGAACGGAAGAATTGCCGGAACGGCCGACAACATGTTCCGCGCATGGGAATTCGACGTCAAGCGTCTGCTGCATCCGGGTACAAATCATATCGAAATAGCATTTAGCTCCACACTCCCTTACATCAACAGCCGCTTGAGGCAACGGGATGCGCCGGGATGGCTGACCGTCAAGGGAAGCTCATACGTACGCAAGGAGCAGTGCAATTACGGATGGGACTGGGGGCCGAAGCTCATTACCTGCGGTATCTGGCGCGATATTTCCATCCGGGCGTTTGACACTGCGCGCATTGCCGACGTCCATATCACGCAGGACCATTCGACGAAAAATACCGTTCGCCTGCATGTCGCGGTCGAAGCCGAACTATTCCGTCAGGCGAAACTTGACTGTACGGCGGTCGTTACGCGCGGTTCCACCGTGGTCGGCGAGAAAAGGGCCGCATTCAGAGGGCGCCGCGCCGGCCTGCGTTTTGAGATTAAAAATCCGCAGCTTTGGTGGCCGGCCGGGATGGGCGAACAGCCGCTCTATCGCGTTTCCGTCACGCTCACCGACGCACACGGAAAGCCTGTGGACTCAACCGTCCGGCGTATCGGGCTTCGGACATTGCGGCTTGAGCAAAAAGACGATGCATGGGGGCGGTCGTTTGCGTTTGTGGTCAACGGGGTGCCCTTTTTCGCCAAAGGCGCCAACTGGATACCCGCCGACACATTCGTGACGCGGCTCCGGCGCGGCGATTACGCGCGGCTTATCGGCGACGCCCGCGCGGCCCATATAAATATGTTGAGGGTCTGGGGCGGCGGCATTTACGAACAGGACTGGTTCTACGATATCTGCGACGAATTGGGTATCTGTGTATGGCAGGATTTCATGTTCGCCTGTTCGTCCTATCCGGCATTCGACAAAGAGTGGATGACAAACGTCAAAGAGGAAATAATCCAAAACGTCCGCCGCCTGCGCCACCATCCCTGTATCGCCCTGTGGTGCGGCAATAATGAACTGGAGCAGGGGATACTCGGGCCCCAATGGGACGATCGGCACATGGGACTTAAGGATTATGCCAGGCTGTTCGATACGCTCATCCCCCAGATAACTGCATCCCTCGACCCGCAACGCGACTATTGGCCGTCAAGCCCGCATACGCCTGTCGGCGACCGGTTTAACGGCAATATCCGGGAAAGCGGTGACGCCCATGTCTGGGAGGTCTGGCACGGGCAGAGAAAATTCACCGATTACCACCTGTGGATCCCGCGGTTTGTCAGCGAATTCGGCTTTCAGTCATTTCCCGAGCCCCGCACTGTCGCCTCATATACCCGTGCCGGCGACCGTAATGTCACCAGTTATGTCATGGAACATCACCAGCGAAGCGGCATTGGAAACACAACCATCATGCGCTCCATGCTCGACTGGTTCCGCCTGCCGACGTCATTCGAGATGACCCTCTGGTTGAGCCAGATTCTTCAGGCACTCGGCGTCGGTATCGGCGTGGAGCATTGGCGGCGCGCAATGGGGCGGTGCATGGGCACGCTGTATTGGCAATTGAATGACTGCTGGCCGGTGGCAAGCTGGGCGTCGATAGATTCCTTCGGCAGATGGAAAGCGCTCCATTATGCGACCAAACGCTTCTACGCACCCATCCTTGTTTCATCTCCGGGGCCATCCGAGGACGGCGCCGTGGAGATTCATGTGACCAGCGATCATGCCTCAACACGTCACACCACGCTTCACTGGACGTTGACCGATATCGCCGGGAAAAAAATCTCAGATGGGAGTCGGAAATTAATAGTGCGGCCGCGAAGCAGCAGGCGTGTTGCAACCCTTTCTTTCAAGGAATATATCGAAGAACATGGCAGGCGTAATCTTTTATTGTGGCTTGAATTGACCGATGAAGGCCGTATGCTGTCGAGAAAAACCGTGCTTTTTGCGCCGCCGAAACACATCGATTTCCAACAACCTCATCTTCAGACCCGTGTTTCAAAGCGTTCCGACGGCAGCTTCGTAATCAAAGTAAGGTGCGCCAAACCTGCATTGTGGGTATGGCTTACGCATAAGAAATACGACCTTGTTTTTACAGACAACTTTTTCGATATTCGGCCTGGAGAAAGCTATGAATTATGGACGGCGGCGCCGGCCGGAGTTTCCGCCGCGGACTTTGAAAACGGATTGGCAGTGCATTCCTTGATTGATACATATTCGGACGAAGGGACGGTGGGAATCAAATAACTAATCGAATATTTCTTTTTGTTGCTGCTTTTTCACCCGCCTCAACCGATCGTGAGATAGCCGGTCCGCTGACGCCAAGATAACGGGATATATCAGCCATCGAAAATCCAAGAGTTCGGCTGGCTATACATGCAAATATCTTGCGGGCATCTGACTGGCTATTATTTCAGCTCCGGAACAATATATCGTGTTGATTGATTTCCATTTTCTCTGCAATCCACGCCTGAAGTTTTTCCAGACCTCATCCGCCCCGTCGTACTCGCGCCCTTCCCAATCTCCGGTCGCTTTCTCTTGCCATTGCTTTACGTATGAATTCAGGACACCGATAACCAAGCTCCCATAATCATAACTATTTTCTTTTTTGATATTGGCCTGACGAATTTTTTCAATAAAATCTTCCTCTCCGCCCGCAGAAATCCCCTGCATGATAAACCTACATTCCGCAGTTGGGGTGGATGCGAATACGTGCGTGGAAACTGGCGTGAAGGCGGCGCAGGGCATATCCGTCGCGTGATATGTCCACGCCGCCTGAAGCGGTTGTGTTGAGCCTGTCGAAATGCGCCGCATCCAACTGCGGAATGTAGGATTAAAAGTCTTTGCTCCGGCCACCGCCGAAAGACATCCTCTCCCCCTCTGGAATCGTCTCGGTCAGGGTCGCTGTGCAGACTACGGGCGTGGCTTAAACCGCCATCACGGCTCTGATTTTCAAAAAAATCACCGCCAACAGGCCTGCAACCATGTTGTTGACCGCCGCCCAGTATCTGAATTACAAACGACGATGATTTTTATCTGGCATTGTAACGGTTATCGGGGTATAATAATTCGGGTATGCGCCCCATACCGAAAATGACGGGAGGCTGATATGTTGAAGGATATTGATTTGTCAAAGAAAATTAAAAAATCAGAATACAAAAAAATCATGCCTGATTTGGAGATACGACTTGGGGAGCTGCAGCGGCGTGCGCGGGAGCTTTCGATTCCCATTATTATTGTCTTTGAGGGCTGGGATGCCGCGGGAAAGGGCACGCTTATCAACAGGCTGCTTCTGGCGCTTGATCCGCGCGGATACAGCGTATACCCCACCAGCACCCCCAACGAGGAAGAGCGGCTGCGGCCGTTTCTCTGGCGGTTCTGGATCAAGACGCCGCCAAAGGGCAAAATCGCGATTTTCGACCGGTCCTGGTATGGCCGGGTCATCGTGGAACGCGTTGACAAGATTGTGGAGAAAGAACTCTGGTCAAAAGCCTTCGACGAGATCACGTCGTTTGAGCGGCAGCTTGCCGACGACGGCAGTGTCATTGTTAAATTTTTCCTTCACATTTCAAAAAAGGAGCAGAAGAAACGGTTCCGCCGCCTTGAGTCGAATCCGTCCACCGAATGGAAAGTCACGAAAGAAGACTGGCGGCATCACAAACAATACGGAAAATACGCCGCGGCGATAGACGAGGCAATCGCAAAGACCGATACGGACTATGCGCCGTGGACAATCGTGGAAGCGCACGATCTGCGATTTGCGACAGTCAAGGTATTCTCAACGGTCTGCCGTGTTCTAGAGCGGCGCTGTGCCCGCAGCGGCGGCCGGCTGATGGCGGATAAAGGGCGTGCGGCGGCAACGCCCATGCCCGCTGCCGCCAGTACGCCATCGATTCTCGATCGGGTTGATGTGACCGCGGCCATCGACAAGGAAAAGTACAACGAAGAAATCAAAAAATGCCAGAAGCGCCTCCGCGAACTCGAACATGACGTATATCGCAAGCGCATACCCGTCATTATCGTCTACGAGGGATGGGATGCCGCGGGCAAGGGCGGCAATATCAAGCGTCTTGTTCAGGGCATGGATCCGCGGGGCTATGCAGTGATTCCGATTGCCGCGCCCAACGATATCGAGAAGGCGCACTGCTATCTGTGGCGCTTCTGGACTCATATTCCCAAAGCGGGACACATCGCCGTCTTCGACCGTTCGTGGTACGGCCGGTGCATGGTGGAACGGGTGGAGGGTTTCTGCACCGAAGAGGAGTGGCGGCGTTCGTACCGCGAAATAAACGAGATGGAGGAGCATCTGGTGAATTTTGGGACGGTTCTTATCAAGTTCTGGCTGCATATTGACAAAAAAGAGCAATACCGACGGTTCAGAGAACGCCAGAAAACGGCGCATAAGCAATGGAAGATCACCGCGGAGGACTGGCGCAACCGCAAGCGGTGGGACGACTACAAGGCAGCGGTGGACGAAATGATGTACCATACGAGCACGCCGTACGCGCCGTGGACCATTATTGAAGCGAACGACAAGTATTACGCGCGGGTGAAAGCGCTCAAGACAGTCATCCGTGAGATAGAAAAACGCCTATAGGCCGATACTGCTCACGTAGGTTTTCAGGCCGTTCATGGTTCGACATGCTCACCACGAACGGTTGCAAATATGGTACTCACGCCATTCGTCCTGAGCATGTCGAAGGGCGGATATCGCTTACCTGAACAGCATTGCCCAGAGGCCGATAATCCGCATCGCATGCGCCGGCGGATGAGTTGATTTTTTATTCTTCCGCCGGCTGGAGCATGGCCGCGATGTTTCCGTAGGAGATGAAATCGGTGATGGTGTGCCGGTGCATGTGGAAATATTCCTCGAGCCGCTTGTAAGCCGAGGGGTTGGCGATACGCACGAGCTTGCTGCTTCCCGCCGCACAAACCTTTTCGAAATAGGCGAATGCCGCGCTGTACATCTGATATATGCTGAGGATGATTTTGGCGTTTGCGCCCAGGTTTTTCCGCCAGATATGCCTGAGCTCCCGGTCGGTGATTCCCATCTGTATCGCCCATTGCGACACATGAAGAGGCGACGTATCAAACAGCACTTCGGTCGACAACGTCAGGGTGTCGGCGGCCGTGCGGAAACGCGGATTGATGATATTGAGAAGCGCGTGGCGGCTGATTTTTTTCAAAAATTCCGTCCGGTCGAACGACGGCGATTTCTCGATGATGTCTTTTGCGCCCAGCTCGCGCGCGGTAAATCCTTTTGCCGGCGACGTGCTGCCGGTGAATATGACAAAGGCCACGCGCTGTGAAAACCTGCGCAACAGATGAAATTCGTCGGCGGCCGTATCCTTGAGACCAAGGTCAAGCACGCATACATGTATCCGCTGCGAAGAGGAGAGAATCCGCTCGGCCTCTGCGCCGCACGAGGCAGTCTGTACCGCAAAAACACCGGCCGGTTTGAGCGTATCGGTTATCAGCGTCCGTACGCCGGCGTCGTCGTCAACCGCCAGAATGTTAACCGACTTTTCGAGGAAGTAAAACGGTGGTCGATCCACTGTCATCGTCCGCGCCTTCAGATACACATATTATGAGCCGCGCGCGGCGCGCACCACTTCGGTGAAATCGTAGACGGCCTCGATCCGCTCGCCCGGCGCCGCCACACAAAAATCCTTTGCGGGCCAGCGGCCGTTGACCAGACAGCGGATAAGACGCCCGTTTCCTTTCAGCACCGAAAGTTTCCCGGACTGCTTGCGCGCCGTGCGTTCCACATTTTCCCGATAGCCGCGGCGGCGAAACGCCGGCATCTCGATATATGCCATCGTGTTGTCAAGCCGGGCGGAGGCACCTTTCATCTGATCGAAGAGATACCGGGCGTTTTCTTCGCCATAGAGCCCGACGAGCTGATTATAAGTATACGATTTTCCCTCCATCGTGACAACGTCTTCCTCGCGCATATGCGTTGCGCACCTCTCGAGATAGCCGGGCGATGAAAACGGGCGGCTGGGATTGTCGCCGAAATGACGCAGAAATGCGGATGGTGAGCCGAGAAGGACGGTGCAGCAGTCGTGCGCGCGGGGAAGCGCCAGGGGAATAGTGCGCGCCGTGACGCCGGCACGGGCGTTGCCGCACAGGCCGTAACACAGAAGGATTGCGTCATAACGCACCGCCGCATCCGCCGCCGCGTCGATTTTCGCCTGGATAATCCGCCGCAGCGCATCGCTGCGATCGTGCGCCCCCAGTTCGGTGAATTCCAGATCGATTGTGCACGGCGAGCGCGCGACATAATAGCAGACCTCTCGCAGAAAAACATCGCAGGATATGCATTTCAGGCGCATGGGAATGCCGTTTCAATGATGAAACAGACGAACGCCGCTCAGCGCCATCACCATTCCGTATTCGTTGCACGCCTGTATCACCGCATCGTCGCGCACCGAACCGCCGGGCTGCACAATGTAGGAGACGCCGCTCTGACTGGCGCGGTCGATGTTGTCGCGGAAAGGGAAAAAGGCGTCGGATGCAAGCGCAACGCCGCGTATCTTCGCGAGCCACTGCCGTTTCTCCGCCGGCGTCAATTTTGACGGGAAATGTTTAAAATAGTGATGCAATTCTGCTTCTTCGGCGGGGGAGAGTGTTTCTTCGAGGTATTGGTCAATCGCATTATTGCGATCTACGCGTTTGACCGACTGCTTGAATTCGAGACCCAGGACCTTCGGGTGATGGCGCAAGAACCAACGGTCGGCCTTGGCCGCAGCAAGTCGTGTGCAGTGAATGCGCGACTGCTGGCCGGCGCCCACGCCGATTATCTGGCCGTCATGCGCAAAGCAGACGGAATTCGACTGGGTGTATTTCAGGCTTATCAGGGCGACAACCAGGTCGCGCTTGGCACAGTCCGGCAGATCTTTCTTGACGGTCACGATGTTTTCAAGCATATCGAATCCGCACATTCGATCGTTTCTCCGCTGCTCAAAGGTTACGCCGAATATCTCCCGACGCTCTGTGTGCGGCGGCTCATACGCGGGATCGATCGCAAGGATATTGTATTTGCCGTCGCGTTTTTTCTTTAATATGGCGAGAGCTTCGGGCTCGTAGTCAGGGGCGATAACACCGTCGCTGACCTCGCGCGACAGAAGCGCGGCCGTAGCCGTGTCAACCGTGTCGCTTATCGCCGCCCAATCGCCGAACGACGACATCCGGTCGGCGCCGCGCGCCCGCGCGTATGCGGCTGCAACAGGGCTGAGCTCAAGATCGTCGACACAACACACCTTTTTCGTGGTGTCGGAGAGAGGAAGGGCAATGGCCGCGCCTGCCGGGCTTACATGTTTAAATGACGCGGCCGCGGGAAGTCCAAGAACCTGCTTGAGCTCCCGGACAAGCTGCCACGAATTGAGCGCATCGAGAAAATTGATGTAGCCCGGCGCGCCGTTGAGCACGCGGACGGGAAGATCGCCCTTCTCCATGAAAATACGCGCGGGGACCTGATGCGGGTTACAGCCGTAGCGAAGGGGGATTTCACGGGGCATACAGTGAATGTCCTTTCAATAATATCGGGAAGGAAATAAAAACCGTATTAAAAATGAATCAGGGGACCGGTAGTAGTGCAATTACTTTGTTTGCACGGCGTGGTTGTAACGCGGGGAGCTTGTTGCCGAAGAATCCGGGTTAGCAAAGTGTTTCGACAACGAGATGCGTGCTGTGATCTTCGGTATTATACCAGAAAATCAACTTTTGTCCTTCAACGGTAAAACTATCTTCCAGATTGAGAAAAGAAGCGCAGGGAAAAATTCTATTATGCCTGCGCCGGGCGGTTTCAATCATTCTTTTTTTCAGCTCGTTCATACTAAATATATCGGAAGTATCAGAAAAATTATTTAGTAAAAAGAGCATTGTAATTGTTTTTATAACCCATTATAATTCAGTGTATTGTAAAATATGGCCGCAATAGGATAATAAGAGGTCTCCTTATGATTTGATATTAATTGAGCGGCAAATATATTTTTAGGCTTTGCGTCAGGGTTCAGGGCTAGTAACTCAACGGTTAGAGTAGCGGACTCATAATCCGTTAGTTCGGGGTTCGAATCCCTGCTAGCCCAGTTTGCCTATGCCGATTTTCCGGTGGAGGTGTGCATTGCCGCAGCGTATGCTTGAGAAAAATCCAGTGTGTATCATGTACCGGTTTGATGTATCCAGAAAGAAATAAAAGCACTTCCCCCCGCGGAGGTGCTTTTTTTGTTTCATATGGTAGCGATAGGAATATTTCGCCCATGGGGGAATGATGAATAAAGATCTTCTCGGTCTTGTCGAACTTCAAAAAATAGACGCAAAAGTTGTCGAGTTAAGCCTGTCGAAAAAGGAATATCCTGTCGAGGTGGAAAAACTTCGGCGCGGTATTGCCGACGCGGAGGCGGTGGTTGTTTCGCTCAATAAAAAAATAGACGATATTGCCGCGGAACGCCGAAACGTAACGGAACAGATTGAACAATCGAAGCTGTCGCTTGAGCGAAGCGAACAGCGGCTCAATTCGATAACGACAAACCGCGAGTATGACGCGGTGCACGCGGAAATAGAAAACCTGAAACATATGATACTCAACGGTGAAAGCCGGCTGAAAACATTCGCCCAGGACATCGAACGTCTCGAAGCGCAGAAACAGGAGGCGGTAAAGGAGGTCGAGCGGGTGAAGGCTGAAAATCAGCCGAAAATCGACGAATTGACCCGCAAGATTGAGTCAGTGGACGCCGATATCACGGCGATTATGAAAGAACGCAGCGCGCTGCTTCCGACGCTCAACCGCCAGTTGCTCCGTACCTATGAGCACGTTTATAAACGGCGAAAGAACGGCCGCGTGATAAGCCTGGTCAACCTTGCCGACGGAACATGCACAATTTGTCACAAACGGCTGGAGGCCCAGCTGCTCAACGAGCTCAGACGAGGAACGAGGATTCAGATCTGCGAAAGTTGCGGATCACTGCTTATTTGGAATGCCGAGGAAGCGCCGTCAGGCAAAGAGATGCCGGAGACGCTGTCGGCCGAGCAGATCCAGGCGAAGCGTGATGCGCAGGAGGCGGCGATGCGGCGCGAAGAAGCGGAGATGATGGGAGACGCCGATAGCTGAGGATCAGTGCACGAATACTCCAGACACGCCCGGTGCGCGGGGACCGTCCGATGCGTTTCGATTCGCGGTATCCATATCGTGTGCAAACCATTTCATGCGCGCTTATGCAATTAATTTCATGCAGCATTTCTTGAATTTCTGCCCGCTGCCGCAGGGGCACGGATCATTGCGGCCTACATCGGTGCAGCGTTTCCGAAATGTCTCTCCACGCACGCTGCCGTCGTCACGCAGGCGTGCCAGGTACCGGTCGTGCGCCTGCAGGGCATAGCCGGCCCACTGCGCCGCCTGCGGCACCCTTCCCGTAGAACCGATAAACGTGAAGAATTCCCCGAGGATACGCGGAACGGCTTTGCGCACTTCAAGCGGAAGAACGAGACGGGCAAAATTTTTCAGGCTGTTTTCGATTGACTGAGCAGTTATGTCCGGCTCCGTTGTCTGTGCCCAATAATGCAGGACGGATTCGACGTGCGGTTTCAGCCCGCCGTCCAGCAATAAAAACTGGTGCGATGAACAGAAGTCGTTGATTTCAGCCTCAAAATCCAGCCGTGACATCTTTTACCGCGCTTTGTTCTCAGCCTTCTCAAACGCTATCTGAAACTCCCCCGTGTCGTCCACCTCAACCGCAATCCGGTCATACTTTTCGCCGCCCGCGCCCAATTGCGCCAGGATCCGGCGGGAGATCTGCGGCAGAAGCGTCTGGCCGATGACCGCGTCGATAAGCCGCGCGCCGGCCTCCACCGCGGTGCACCGCTCGGCAACGGCGTCGATAAAGCGCGGGGAGCAGGCGAACTGCATCCCGTGCGTTTGCGCAATACGCTGCGCGATTGTATCGAGTTTGAGCGCGACCACGGCCTTGAGGTACTCGGCCGTAAGCGGCCGGAACGGCACGATTTTCATGCGGCCCAAAAGCGCGGGCTGAAAATGCGCCGAAAGCGCAGGCCTGATTGCGTCGACAAGCTCATCCAAGGCGGGTGGGGGCTGCCTGCCGCACATGGAGATGATGAGATCCGAGGCAAGGTTTGAGGTCATAATAATAAGCGTGTTGCGGAAATCGATTTCGCGCCCTTCGCCGTCGCGCATGATTCCTTTGTCGAACACCTGGTAAAACAGGTTCATGACTTCAATATGCGCCTTTTCCACCTCATCAAGCACCACGACGGAATAGGGCTTCTGCCGTACGGCTTCGGTGAGAATGCCGCCTTCGCCATAGCCCACATATCCCGGCGGCGTTCCCTTAAGCTGTGACACCGTGTGTTTTTCCTGATATTCCGACATGTTGATAACCGTGAGAAACTTCTCGCCGCCGAAGAGCTCATCGGCCAGCGCAAGGGCGCACTCGGTTTTGCCCACGCCCGAGGGGCCGGTGAACAAAAAAACCCCCATGGGCGCATCGGGATTGCCCATGCCGGTCTTGGAGGCCCGAACGGCGTTTGCCACTTCCGCAATCGCGTCATCCTGGCCGATCACGCGGCCGCACAGGTTCTGTTCCAATGCGAGCAGCCGCTCTGCTTCATCGGCAAGCATCGAGCCTGCCGGAATACCCGTCCAGTCGGCGATGACCTGGGCGCACACGCCTTTTGATACCACGGGAAAAACCATAGGCGAATCGCCCTGCATGCGTTCGAGCTCGGCGATCGTTTCAGACAATTCTTTTTGCAGCGCATCGCGATCGCTATCGGATGGGCCGCCGGCGAGCTTTTTCTGCAGATCGGCAATCGCGCTGACCAGGGCCTTTTCCGCATGCCATTTCCGCTCAAGCGCGTCAATGTCGGCCTGGGCCGACGCCACTGCAGCTTCGCATTCCTTGAGCGCACCGTCGTCGACGGCCACGCCGGCTGCGCTGTCGCGCTTGAGCGCATCGGCGCACGACTGTGCATCGGCAAGCCGCCGTCTTGCCCTGTCAAGCGCGGCAGGCGCCGTGGTCCGGCTCATCTTCACCCGCGTAGCGGCGGTATCGAGCACATCGACGGCCTTGTCCGGAAGCTGGCGGCCGGAAATGTAGCGGCGCGACATTTGGACTGCCGCCCTGACGGCTTCGTCGGTGACATGCACGCCGTGATGACGTTCGTAGCTTTGCGCGATTCCCCTCAGCATCGAGAAGGCCGTCTTCTCGTCGGGCTCTTCGATTTTTACAAGCTGGAATCTGCGGGCAAGGGCCGGATCTTTTTCAAAATATTTACGGTATTCCGCCCATGTGGTGGCGGCGCATGTGCGAAGCTCGCCGCGGGCAAGCGCGGGTTTGAGAAGGTTGGCGGCGTCGTTCTGCCCGGCCGCGCCGCCGGCGCCGATAAGCGTGTGCGCTTCGTCGATGAACAGCACAATACTCCCCGCCGACGCTTTCACCGTATCGATAACGCTTTTCAACCGTTTCTCAAACTCCCCTTTCACGCTTGCGCCGGCCTGCAGAAGCCCCAGATCAAGGCCCCACAGCTCGACGGCCTTCAGGCTGTCCGGCACCTCGCCGGAAACGATACGAAGCGCAAGACCCTCGATAACGGCGGTTTTGCCGACCCCTGCCTCGCCGACAAGAATCGGATTGTTCTTCCGCCGCCGGCTCAGGATATCAATGACCTGGCGGATCTCTTCATCACGGCCCGTCATGGGATCGATTCTCCCCTCGCGCGCATCACACGTAAAATTCGTGCAGAACCGCTCAAGCGCCTCAAGCGACTGCCCCGCCGCGGCAGCTCCCTTCCCCCGGCCGGCAGGGGCCGCGGGCGGCGCCTGCTCCGACGATGCGGCGATGATGGACGGCAGATCGGTGCGTAACCGCTCAGAATCGATATGGCGCAACTCGTTTGCGTAGGATGCAAACGAGCGCCGGACATCGTCAAACGCGGCGACAAACAGAACGCCCGACGAAATGACGGTTTGTCCATAGTACAGCGTGGCAAGGCTCCAGGCTTTTTCAAGCATCGCAATAAGGATGGGCGAGAACGACGGTTTTCCCGCGTTGCCGGACTTGAGCTGCTCAAGATCGCCTGCCAGGGCTTTTTTCAGCCGTCCGGTTTCGATTCCAAAATGCCGCAGTATGCCGGCAACGTCGTTTGATGATGAGTCGCAGAGCTGGTAGAGCACATGTTCCCAGGTCAGCTCGTAATGCCCAACCGAAACGCAATGGCCGACGGCCGCTTCGGTTGCATGGGTGCACTCGGCGTTGAGTTTTTCCAGAAGCATGCGCAGATCGCGGACTATCATACTGGACACCTCCTTATCCTGTTCCTTCAAATACCGCGGCGTATTCGTCACCGACAGCGCCCGGCCTGCATTCACCGAGGGCAGAAGTCCGGCCCAAGCGCGCATTGTCCCCTCCAAGCACCACCGGCGCCAGGTCTGCGGCCGCAAGAACCACCTCGATATCGAACGCCAGCGGATCGGTCAGATATGAAGCCACCAGGCGCCGCACCGCCGCCAGATTATCGCTGCCTTCGAGAAACGATTCGAACAGCTCGCGTCTGAGCGGGCCGAGGGTGACGCGGAACTTTCCGGAAAAATCGAGCGTCTCGGTTCCGATGGTCGTGTTGACGCCCAAGGCGGCGCCGTCGCCGCCCAGCTTAGTCGGGTTGGGCAGCCGCACCCGGCGCGGGACCCACTGGGTTATATGAACCGGAATGCCGCCGAAAAAATCGGCTAAAAGCGCCGACAGGCCGGCGGCGTTTCTGCGGCGGGTAGAAAGCATCCCCGCATAGGCACACATGCGCCAATGCGCCGTCTGTTGCTCCGTGGAGGGATTGCCGGCCAGGAGCGCGAGGCGATGAAGAAACGCCGGTGAGCTTACGGCGAGCGGTATGCGATATTTGCAGAGCGCTCCGTAGAACAAGGCATACAGGCGGTTGTTGAATATCGAGCAGAAATCTGCCAGCGCCGCGCCATTATCGGGGTAACGGGCGATATAATCGATGAAGTAATTGGGCAGCGGGGAACTGACACCCAGAAGCCCCATGAATGAGAGCATAAGCCGCACCGACTCGGCGTCTGCAGACGCACCCGTGATATCGCTTGGCGGAAACGTGATGGACAGATCGGGGGTGAAGCGGATGCGTCCCGAGTTCAACGGTGAAGCATCGTTTGACTTTTTACGGAAATATTCCGTC
>Ga0129299_1001150_pt1 | contig 17645 bp, 16 predicted proteins | sample ConPoolayeCmetaG_FD_94477 | JGI IMG/M metagenome (GOLD analysis project Ga0129299, IMG submission 94477) | Hot spring microbial mat communities from California, USA to study Microbial Dark Matter (Phase II) - Cone Pool mat layer C metaG ...
AGGTGGCAGCCGCGCACGCCAGGCATGGCAGCAGGTTTGACCGACCATGTCTGGTCTTTTCGTCATTTACTCACGGTCAAATTTGAGCCGATCCATAATCAAAGTATTAGCGGATGAGCACCCCTTCGTGACCTTCGTGGACAAATGTATTTTCATAAGGAGGACAATGTTCAAGACCAGTCATATCATCTTCGTGCTGGGTATGTTGGTAGCACTGCTAGTTGGAGGTGTTGGAGGATTCGTGTGGGGACGTGATACAGGATTGAAGGAACAAGTCAATATCCGCACCGAATTCTTTCAACAACGCGCCGCAACGATGGGTAGCGGCAGGACAGGGATAAGTAGCGACCCTGCCGCCATAGCACCCGGCGCAGGTGAGGGCGCGCAGGGTGCACGTGGCGCTTTTCTGGCAGGACGACAACTCGTCAACGGCGTGGTCAAGAGTGTAGAGGGCAATACCATCACCGTGACACAGCAACGTGATGGCTCGACTGCCACGCTGACCGTTGATGACAAAACGATCATCGAAAAGATGACCAGCGGTACACTCGCCGACATCAAACCCGGCTGGCGCATCACCGCGGTCGAACAAACGAGCGGTGGCACCACCACACGACGCATCGTTTTAACTCCTGGACAATGAGTGCAACCAGAAAAAACCCGCAAGGTCATTCCACCTTGCGGGTTTTGGTTTCTACCTCTTCACGCTCTACCACCTCCGTCACCTGACTCACCGTCGCGTCCGCGCGACGTTGCAGACGCCAACCCAACGCCTTGAGTCCTGCCCACAGGTAGCGGAGACGGCTTGTTGCCGCGCGCGGCAGCGGAATCGCGCCCGGCTTTGCCGCCGTCCACTGAATCGCGCACGCCGCCCACGTGAGCCCCGCGCCAAAGCCCACCAACACCAAACGATCGCCCGGCTTGACCTTGCCCGCATCCACCGCCTCGCACAACGCGATGGGAATGGACGCGGCAGAGGTGTTGCCATAGTTGTGCAAATTCACAAACACCTTGTCGGGCGCGAGTTTCAACGCCTTTGCCGCGCTCTCGATGATGCGCGCATTCGCTTGATGCGGAATGAACAAATCAATCTGCTCAAGCGACCATCCCGCGCGCTTGACAACGCTCTGCGCGGCTTGTGCCATCACGCGCGTCGCAAAACGATACACCTCGCGCCCGTTCATCCGCACATAGTGCATTTTCGATAACACGGTTTCCGGTCCCGCGGGATGCCGCGCGCCACCCGCCGGTAAAATCAGCAACTCGCCGCCCGAACCGTCCGCGCCCAGAACCGAGGCTATCACTCCCCCCGGTTGTTCGCTCGCGCGTAGAATCGTCGCGCCGGCACCATCGCCGAAAAGCACCGCCGTCGCGCGATCGTTCCAGTCCACGATGCGCGACAGGGTCTCAGCACCGACAACGAGAATCGTGTTGTGCATTCCACCCCGAATCATTCCTGCCGCTGTCACTAGCCCATAGACAAAGCCCGAACAACCCGCTTCCAAATCGAACGCGCCGGCGCGCTCGGCACCAATCGCCGATTGTACGAGACACGCCGTTGCGGGAAAGAGATACTCGGGCGTCGCCGTCGCCACGATGACCAGATCAATCTCCATCGGTTTGATGTTCGCGCGTTCGATGGCGGCACGCGCGGCGTGAATCGCCATCGCGGCGGTGGATTCTTTTTCGGAGGCGATGCGCCGTTGTACAATGCCGGTGCGCTCGCGAATCCACGCGTCCGACGTGTCCATCTTTTTCGCCAGATCATCGTTCGTCACGATGTGTGGCGGCGCGTACATACCCCAGCCGATAATGTGCGCGTAACGTGGCATCTCGACCTCATTTCCGATTTTAGATTGCCGATTTCAGATTGACGATTCAACTTTGATATTGATTATAACACCAATCGCGCCCACGCGTGACAAACAACCATCCAACCATTTAACGATGCAACGACCCAACAATCCAACAATTCAACGATGCAACGATTTGACTATCCGACTTGGCGCGCATACAATCGCAAAAAATCTTCGGGGATACACCGTGGACACACTGCTCGCGATTTTCACGCGCGTCATTCTGCCGGTCTTTGTAATGGTCACGGTCGGCTATGTCGCGCAACGCTTTTTGTCGCTCGATCTCAAGACGCTATCGCGTTTCGCGCTGTACGTGCTGGTGCCGTGTATGGTGTTTACCGCGATGGCGCGCACGACGATTTCGCCGTACGAATTTGGGCAGATCGTCGTCTTTTATGCGATTACGATGGCACTGCTGTACGGCATTTCGGAACTTGCCGCGCGCGCATTACGACTCGACCGCGCGGCGGCGAGTTCGTTTCACATTTCGATTCTCTTTACGAATTGTGTCAACGTCGGTTTTCCGATTCTGCTCCTTGCCTATGGCGCGGCAGCCGTCGAGCGCGGCTTGATTTATATGATTCTGATGCAAATCGTGTTGCAAACGTTCGGCGTGTATCTGGCCGCGCGCGGCAAAGCCGATTGGCACAACGCCGCGCGGCGCGTCGCGCAGATGCCGGGAATGTACGCGATGGTGCTGGGCGTCGCGGTCAACGCCTTTGCGATTCCAATCCCTGCGACGATTTTCGATCCGCTGAAACTCGTTGGCGATTCGATTCTGCCGTTTCTGCTGGTCGTGCTGGGGATGCAACTCGCCGAGGTGAATTTGCGCGGGCAATGGTTCGTCGCTTCGGTCGCAACGTCCATTCGTCTGGTCGTCGCGGCAATCATCTCGATTGGCGTTGCCGAGTGGCTCGGCTTGCAAGGTGTCACGCGCCGCGCGCTGATTCTGGAGAACAGTATGCCGACGGCGATCTTTGGCGTCGCGCTCGCGCAAGAATTTGACACCGCGCCCGACCTCATCACGACAGTCATTTTCATTTCGACGCTGGTGAGTATGTTCACCCTGACGGTGCTGATTGCAGTGGTATGATGGAACGTTAAACTTGTGTTAGAGATTGCGTTCCACTTGACTTTTGTCATCTCCTTGCGCACGAATTGGTGGTATTGTGATGAAGAATGAAAATTGGTGGCGTTTGTCGTGCGTCGTATCTCACGGAGTCATATATGAGCGAACTCATCAACAATCGTCAACAACGGATTGACCTTATGAAAAACCTCATCCGCCAGTTACACGCTGGCGTGGCTGAGGAACGCGTCAAAGCACCACTGGAAACGCTGCTCGACGAAGCGGATTACAGCGACGTGTTCCTGATGGAAGTCCAACTGATGCAAGAAGGCATTCCTGCCGAAAGCATCCAGCAATTGTGCGATACGCACACGCGCGTCCTGAAAAAGCATCTCGACTTGCAAGAAACACCGGAAACAGTCCCCGGTCATCCCGTCCATACGTTCATTCAGGAGAATCGTGAACTGACCAAGACGACGGCGCGCATTCGCCTGCTGATGCAACAAGTGGATGCGCTACCTGATGAACAGGACGCCACCGAACCGATGCGTGCGATTCAGGGCTTGCTCAACAACTTGATGGACGTGGATAAACACTATCGGCGCAAAGAGTACCTGCTCTTTCCGCACTTTGAGAAGAACAATCTGCCAGGTCCCCCCGCCGTGATGTGGGGCAAAGACGATGAAATCCGCAACCTGCTACGGCAAACGATTGCCGGATTGCAACAGGTGGAGCAACTGAGCGCTGCCGAAGCCAAAGCGTACAACCTGCTTGCCGTCTCGCCCGCCATCGAAGCGGTTGACGATATGGTGTACAAGGAGGAGAAAATTCTCTTCCCCACCGCGCTCAACCTGCTCACCGAACAGGACTGGTACGACATCTATATTCAAAGTGATGAATACGGTTACTGTCTCTATGCTCCCCAATTTGAGTGGATACCCGAAGGGGGTATTCACAAGGAAATTCGCCAGAGTGTTGCCAGCGACGGACGCGTGCAGATGCCTACCGGCAGTTTTACGCTGGAAGAACTGATTGCGATGTTCAGCACGTTGCCTTTCGATCTGACCTTTGTGGACAAAGACGATACGGTGCGCTATTTTACGCCCGGCAAGAATCGCATCTTTGAGCGCTCGCGCGCAATCCTGGGACGCAAGGTGCAATACTGTCACCCACCCAAGAGTGTGCACGTCGTCAACCAGATTGTGCGCGATTTCAAAGCCGGCAAGCAAGACCGCGCGCGCTTTTGGATCAACTTGCGCGGCCGACTGATCTACATCTGCTATTACGCTGTGCGGAACGCGCAAGGCGAGTATCTGGGCACACTCGAAGTGACCCAGGACCTGACGGAAGTGCGCGCACTCGAAGGCGAACGACGCCTGTTGATGTATGACGATGCCGTGAAGGAGTAGACGAAATGGAAATCACCAGTCGTAGTAAATTGTTTGATGTGCTAAACACTTATCCCACTCTGGAAGAAAAAATTATCAGGCTCGCTCCACCCTTTGCCAACTTGAAAAACCCGGTGCTCCGCCGCACTGTGGGACAACTTGCGACGCTTGAGCAGGTGGCGCGCATCGGCAAAATGGACGTCACGGAACTGGTCAACACACTCCGCCGCGAGGTCGGCTTGCCCGAAATTCGAACCGACACACCTGTCGCGGTCTCCATTCTCCAACGCGTCGAAAGCGATCCTGACTGGATTAGTGGTGAGCCACAATTCATCGTCAATGGTACCGAGTTACTCCAGCAAGGCGAGGTGCCTCTGCAACACATCAATCATCTCTTGCCTCAACTGCAACCCCAGCGATTCATCTTGCTTATTACCGATTTCGAGCCCACACCGATGATCGAAACCATGCAAAAGCAAAAGCGGCGTGTGTATCACAAGGTTCATCCTAACGATGCACGTGTCCATCTCACCTACATCGCCGCACAGGAAAATTCGGGCTAATGTTTGCAGACAGGTATCAGGTACCTGCCTATGTGATACCTGTCACCTGCCTTCTCACTTCTCCACCCACTTGTCTCCTACCCGCGTTCGTGCTAAAATGGCGCGCAGAATGATGCGGCAAGGAGGCAACGCGGTGGCACCACTCGGACAGCGCAATCCTGCACCTGAACTCACGTACTTGATTCTTCCACCGTACGAAATCCCCGACCTGATTGTGATCGGCGGCGTCGTCGTCGAAAATCGCGGCACCGCGCCCGCGCACAATGTCAAGGTGGCTCTGGAATTTCCTGGCACCGATACGACCAAGATTCGCCACTTGCAAGTGCTGAGCGATGTAGAGTACATTTTGCGCGGCGGCGGCGAACTGCAATCGTTTGCCACGCTGCGCGTCCGCCGCCTTGCCCCCGGACAACGCATCGTCATCTACTTTAGCGGACCCACGCGCTTTGTCCCGCGTGTGACCGCCACGCACTATGAAGGATGATAACGACGAAGGACAGAAGACAAATGACAAACGACGAAGGGCAAAGGACGAAGGACGAAGGACGAACGCGTTCGTCTTTCGTCCTTCGTCCTTCGTCATCTCACAGAGACCCAATACGCTTGCTGAAATGGATCAACTGGTATCCGCCGTTTCTCGGAATGAACATCCGCGTTGTGGATACGTCACCAGATTTTCTGACGATTCGCGTCCAATCGAAACTTGGGCGACGCAATCTTAACGCAGTCGGCACGCACTTTGGCGGCACGTTGTACGCGATGTGCGATCCTTGGTTTATGTTGATTCTGATGCACGCGCTCGGCGACGGCTATATCGTCTGGGACAAAGCCGCGCACATCCAGTTCATTCGCCCCGGACGTGGCACTGTGCGCGCGACGTTTCACATCCCACCCGAACGCATCGCCGAAATTCGCGCGCAAGCGGCTCGCGGTGAAAAAGTGGAACCGCTGTTCACGGTGGACGTGCTGGACGAGAACGATGCAATCGTTGCGCACGTCGAAAAACTGCTCTACGTCCGTAAGAAAAACAAAGAGTCGTTCATAGGCGCACGCGTCCGCCACGACGGATGAAAAATATCCACGAAGGTTCACGAAGATTTTTTCTTCGTGTTCCTTCGTGACCTTTGTGGACAAACGTATTTTCGGAGTAATGCAATGAACCTCGCCCTCATCGAAACGCGCCTCGGTTGGCTGGGCATCGCGTTTTCCGAACGTGGACTCGCGAGCGTGCAACTGCCGCGCGCGACGCGCGCCCAAACCCTCGCACAATTGAAACGCACGTTCCCGAACGCCACCCTGGTTGACCACGCGCCCGCGCTCATCGCGCGCGAACTGCGCGAGTACGCTGCGGGCAAACGACGCGCTTTCACCGTACCACTCGATTGGTCGGCAATGACACCGTTCCAGCGCGCGGTGTTGCGCGCGACCAACACGATTCCGTACGGCGAGACGCGTTCGTACGCGTGGGTCGCGCAGCGTATCGGCAAGCCACGCGCCGCGCGCGCGGTCGGACGCGCGCTCGCGACGAATCCCCTGCCTATCGTCTTGCCGTGTCACCGCGTTCTGGGCAGCGATGGCGGCTTGCACGGTTACGGCGGCGGCTTGCCGCTCAAACGCCAACTCCTCGAACTGGAAGGCGCGCTGCGCTGAACCCAATTCAGGGGTAAAAAAATCCCGTCAGGCTCTTTACCTGACGGGATAAAACAACTTTAATTTGCCTCGCGCTTTAACCATCCTTTTGCGCGTTCCACCGCGCGCTTCCACCCTGCGTAACCTTCCTCGCGGCGCGCCGCGTCCCATTGCGGTTCGAACACGCGATCAATGCCCCAGTTCGCGCGCAACTCGTCGAGCGATTTCCAAAAGCCCACCGCGAGTCCTGCCGCGTACGCCGTGCCGAGCGCGGTCGTTTCGCTGACGATGGGGCGCACCACCTGCACGCCCAGAATATCGGCTTGCAGTTGCATCAGGAAATTGTTTTTCACCGCGCCGCCATCCACCTTGAGGGTCTTGAGCGGCACCCCCGCATCTTGCTCCATCGCCGCGATGACCTCGCGCGTCTGGTAGCAAATTGCCTCCAGCGTGGCGCGGACGATGTGCTCGCGCGTCGTATAGCGCGTGATGCCGACGAGCGTGCCGCGCGCGTACATATCCCAGTGCGGCGCGAACAAGCCGTTGAACGCCGGCACAAAGTACACGCCGCCCGTGTCCGCCACCGCTTGCGCGATCTGTTCTGTCTCCGCCGCGTTCGAAATCATTTTCAAATTGTCGCGCAGCCACTGCACCGCCGCGCCGGCAATCGCAATCGAACCTTCGAGTGCGAAGACGACCGCTGACGTGCGTTCGCCCTTTGCAATGTGGTCGCCCACCGACGCAGCAACTGTCGTCAGCAAACCGGATTTCGACGGGACGATGTCTTTGCCGGTGTTGAGTAGCAAAAAGCAACCAGTGCCGTAGGTGTTTTTGGCTTCGCCGGCATCGAACGCGACCTGACCAAAGAGCGCGGCTTGCTGGTCACCCAGATCGCCGCAGACCGGCACGCGCCCGCCTACCGGACCCAACGCATCGCTATAGCCGTACACGCGCGCATCAGACGAGGGGCGCAGTTGCGGCAACATTGCGCGCGGAATTCCAAAGAGCGCGAGCAGTTCATCGTCCCAATCGAGCGTTTGCAAATTCAACAGCATCGTGCGCGAGGCGTTGGTGTAATCGGTGACGTGCACGCCGCCGTTCACGCCGCCGGTGAGATTCCAGATAATCCACGTGTCAATGTTGCCGAAAATCGCTTCGCCGCGTTCCGCGCGCGCACGCAAGCCCGGCACATTCTCCAGCAACCACTGAATCTTGGGACCGGAAAAATACGTTGCCACCGGCAAGCCGGTTTTCGCGCGAATCATCGGCTCGCGCCCTTCGGCGATCAATTTTTCGCAAATCGCCTGCGTGCGCGTGTCCTGCCACACAATTGCGTTGTAGTACGGCTCGCCGGTGTGGGGATTCCACACGACGGTTGTCTCGCGCTGGTTCGTGACGCCAATCGCCGCGAGATGCTCTGCGCGCACGTTCCCTTTCGCCATCGCGCCGCCAATCGTCGTGCGCGTGCGATCCCAGATTTCGCGCGCATCGTGTTCCACCCAGCCGGGTTGCGGATAGATTTGATGATGCTCTTCATAGTGCGATGCGACCACCTTGCCCGCGTGATCGAAAATCATAAAGCGCGTGCCGGTGGTGCCCTGATCTACTGCTGCGACATAGTTGGTCATTGGTTAACCTCCAAATGTATGATGACGAATGACGAACGACGAATGACCGAATTTTTGATTGCCGATTTTCGACTGCCGATTGCGCGCCGGACCGAATCGCAAATTGCAAATCGAAAATCGAAAATCTTTGCTCTAAACTCTGGCACGATGCGCGATGACGATTCCTGTCATCACCAGCGCGCCGCCAAGAATCTGAACGAGTCCGAGTGATTGTCCGAGCAGTGGAATGGCAAAGAGCGCGGTGAGCAATGGTTGCGCCAACAGTGATGTCGAGACGATGGGCGCAGGCACATAACCCAGCGCGTAATTCAGCGACAGAAATCCGCCCACTTGATTGACGAGTGCCATCACCGCGAAAATCGTGTAACTCGATAGCGGATAGCCGGTGAGTGGCGCGCCGAGCGCAAGCGACAACACCAGCAACACCACCGCGCTCGTCGTCGTCGAAATCCACCACGCGACGAGCGCGTTCACCTTCGCGCGCGCGCGTTCCATCGTCAGCAAATAGCCGGTGTACACGATACTCGCCGCGATGCCGAACACATCGCCCATACCCAGTTCGGGATGCGCGACGAGGTCTTGCCCCAGAATGACGACGACGCCGCTCATCGCGCAAACCAGTCCGACCCAAAACGCGGCGCGCAGTTTTTGCTTGAACAACCACAATGACGCCAGCGGCACCCACACCACCGATAGATTGCCGAGTAGCGTCACATTCGCGGCAGTTGTCGTGAGCGCGCCCAGATTCCACGCGGTCAGATTGAACGCAAAGAAAACACCCGCGAGCGCCGCGAGTGCAAAGGGCGTGATACGCAAGGCATGAGACGTGATGTGTGAGTCGTGATGCGTAAAGCGTGAAACGTGAACCTCGAACCTTGAACCTGAAACTTGAAACCTGAAACCCGAAACTGCAACGGGCAAAGCCATCACGAACGCTGCAATGCACATTCGCCAAAAGCCCATCACGGTCGCCGGCGCGTTTGCCCAGCGCACCAGAATCGCTGCCATACTCACCGCGAGAATGCCGAACGCGAGCGCGAGGTAGGGCAGAAAGGTGATGAGGGGATTGGGTGATTCGGTGATTTGGTGATTCGGTGATTGGCTCACCTGGTCTCTCTGTCTCCTTGTCTCCTCCTCTCCCTCTCTCCCCTGTTTCTCCTCCTTCGTCTCCCTGTCTCTCCCTCTTTCCGTCACTTGCTCACCCTGTCTATGTGCGCGAGCAAACTCTCTGCGCGTTCGTACGCCACCCTGTAATGATACGGTGGACCATCGCACCACGCGCGTTCCTTTGCGCGCGCCGCGTGCTCCTTTGTCTTCACTATCGCTTCGAAGACTACTTTCCACCGCGATAGTTGTGCTCGCCCGTGTCCACCTCATCGCCGCAATACGCCGCGTCCATCCGCGCGTACGCGCGCAGCGCGTGCTCGAATCCATACTCCGCCTCACGAGACGCTATAGGGGGAGATGGAAGGAGGGGTGTGGGCGGGCGGCGAAGCCGCCCGCCCACACCCCTATTCACTTGTTGCCCCTCCCCACGCCGCAGAGCGGTATGGGGAGGGGGCAGAGGGTGGGGCTATTGTTCATTACACATACCGAACTCCCCGGAGACGGTAAACGTTCTGACGAAATCTATGTCTGCGCGATACGCTCGAGCGCGCGCGCCACCTGCGCCGCGACGACTACATTGTTCTTCAGCAAGGCAATATTCGCGCGCACCGTCATCCCGTCCGTCCATTCCGCCAGGCGTTGGAGCACGAACGGCGTGACAGCACGGCCCACCACATGCTCCGTCGCGGCTTGGTGCAACGCGCGCTCGATGTACGGCTCGATGACCGCGCGCGGAATTTCGTCCGCGTGCGGAATTGGTACGCAGAGCAACACCCCGCTCGTCAATCCCAACTCCCAATGCGTCTGGATGACGCGCGCGGCGTCCTCCGGCGAATCCACGCGCGCCTGCACACGCAAGCCAGATACGCGCGAGTAGAACGCCGGGAATTCGTCGGACTGATACCCCAGCACCGGCACACCAAACGTCTCCAGCCATTCGAGCGTCGCGGGCAAATCGAGAATCGCTTTGGCGCCCGCGCAGACAACGACAATCGGCGTGCGCGCGAGTTCGGGCAAGTCGGCAGAAACATCCAGAGCAGTATTCAGTGTGCGGTGTTCAGTGTTCAGCGTTTCTGAATTCTGCACACTGAACACTGGATACCGTTTACTGAACCCTGAACTCTGCCGATGCACGCCGCCGATTCCGCCGGTTGCAAAGACGCGGATGCCGGCGCGCTGCGCGAGGTACATCGTTGCGCTGACAGTGGTTGCACCATCACGTTTTTGCGCGATGGCGAGTGCGAGGTCGCGCCGCGCGAGTTTTAGCACATTGCGCGCTTGCGCCAGATGGTGCAGTTCCGCGTCGCTCAAGCCGATTTTGACGTGGCCGCCGATGACGGCAATCGTGCGCGGTTCGACACCGTGAGCGCGCGCCAGCGCTTCGAGCGCGCGCGCGGTCTCTAGATTGTGTGGATACGGCAACCCGTGCGCGATGACGGTGGATTCGAGAGCCAGCCGAGGCATTATATCATTCATCCCATGGCGCGCCAAATGGCAACGACGCGCCCCACCACATACACCGTCGCATCCACTTTCATCTCCACATCCATATTTCGTCGGGCATACTCGCGCACGATGCGTTCGCGGTCATCGCGCGCGACGACCACAATCGGTTTGTATCTGGCATTCATTGGTCGCAGCAACCAGTGATCTTTTTCTCGATAATACTTTTTGAGTGTGGCGTGATCATCATCGCCTTGACGGATAATCATCACAGCAGCAATATCACCGTTTGCGGAACTACTGTGCGGAGCAAGCACCTGACTGTGCGTAAAATCGCGCGCGCTCATTCGAAAATACTCGATGGCCGATTCTAAATTGGACTGTCCTACCAAAAACACCCCGCGATGGAACTCGACCGTCGCTTTGGGAAAGTGGAGATCGCGCAGTTGCCCTGTTAGCCCGCTGGCGACGGCTGCCTCGGTCGGATCACACTGGCACGCCGCGAATCCCCAATCGCAACATCTGGCGGCGCTCAGCCAATCGTTCGATTGGCGCACGCACTCCACCGCCTCCTCCAGCACGTTGTAAACGGCTTGCCCGATACGGTCGCGGTCGTCTGCCCGTGCGTCGATCAAACGCTTCCACTGGTCAATCATCTCGAATGCCAGCGTCGAGTGCAATGGCAATGGTACTGCCATCGGTCACCTCCACGGTCACTGGGGTTTGTTATGCCCTTGCTCAGTCGAGTCGGCTGAACTGCGGTACGTCCCCCTTCGGAGCAAGCGACGCAGCGCCACCTCCGAACGTCCAATCGTCAACAAACTTGCCAGCACCCGCATCGTCGTTTCATCAAAGCCACTGACGCGCATCGTCCCCAGCAAGCGCAAAAAGGCTTCGGTGCGCGCGGCGCTTTGCGCGCTTTCCAGTTTTTCGACCCGCTGGGCTTCTGCCTCAATTTCTTTTTGTAAACGCTCCAATTCGATGTTCACCTGCTGTCGAATCTGTTCCAACTCGATGCGCTGTAACCTGTCATCATCAATGTTCACCCGTTGCCGTTCGCGCTCCAACTCTGCCTGCACGCGCGCCAGTTCCGTACGCTGTAACTGGATTGCCTGGCCCTCACTGACCCGCAACAAGCGCTCGCGTTCGATCTCCGCTTCCCTGCCCTTGATACCTTCATCTTTGACGACTGCCCCGCGTTGCCACAGTTTTTGCTCCGTCTCGGCAGGCATTTCGATTTTGTCAATCGCTGCGGCGAGGATTCTGAATCCCAACAACGGTTCGGTGATGCGATTGGTTTCTTCGATCAATTCATCGCACAATTGCCGGCGTGTCTGCTCAAAGTTATCAAAGAACTCGTGCAACGTGTGACGCGCCACCACCTGGCGCAACGCTGCTTCAGAGATCGGTTTGACCGCGCTCACCGCTTCTTTTGCGTCTTCTCCACCTCTGGGACTCCACACCTTTTCGAGAATGACTTCCTCGTCAAAAGGATAACGTCCATCACTATCCCTGTTGCGCCACCCTGGGTCCAACTTGCAGAAAACCAATCCCTGAATCAGACTCAACAAACCACCATCCAGTGTAATCACGTAGGGCACTTCTAGTCGAACGGCTTGCGCTGACAGCGGGACAATCATGTGCGGGCGTTCAAACGGCAGGAGCAAGTTCAAACCGCGCCCAACCACGCGTGAGATTTTGCCACTCTTCATCAAGACAACGGCGTGTCCTTCTTCTACAATCAAAATGCCCGGTCCACCAAACTTGGCAAGTTTATCGGCCGCCGGGTGATGCATTTTGACTTTGCCCTGACTGACCACCCACGTGGCTTTGTTAATGCCGATTTCCGCATCAATCACATGACGCACCAGGTCCGGGTCAGGCGGTTGGTCGGGATTGTTATACTCGCCGAGCAAGACACGCGCGGCTGGCTCGGCGCGCCACTTGAGTATATCCCAATGGATTGATTTAGCCTGATAAAATCCAACAAAACTACAAAAGACCACTGCTCCATACGCCAGGATCGCCACAATCAACGCCACGTTCTGCAAAGAGGATACCCCTGTGGATAACAACCCCCAACCGATGAAGAGCACCATTGCCCAGACGATTAGCGTTAGAAAGATAGATTGCCTTAGCCAGGTCAGAAAAAAGTCGCTCAGCCAATCGTAAAATCTACGCTGCTGGGTGCGCAGCCACGACGCAAACGGCAAGTTCTTGGTCACATCGGGAATATTTCTGACGTACCACGCCGTAATCAAAATGAGAACCCATAACCACAACCCCAGCGCCAGCGTGGCGACCAGATGAGCGATATAGAACAGCCTTCTTTCGCGTGACGACATAGCGGTTCACCCGATAAAACAAACACCTGCCGCTGGCGTGCCTTCGCTCTACAGACGCGCCAGACAACAGGTGTTTGTCCTCTTTCACACCCGCCTGCCCGAACTCGATTTTAGCCACGAGCCCGCGCCAATCATCATACCCCTCAAAGCGTTAGTGAATTCTTACCACAGCCGTTCTGCACCTCACACGATTAGTATAACACGTCACTCACAAAATTGCAAAGGTGGCTAGACCAACCGCTCACGAATCTTTGCGCTGGCAAAATCCATCAAGGTCACCACAAGGACAATGACCGCAACAACCGTGCCGGCTTTGTGATACTGCAACTTGCCAAAGTACGTGTTGAGCAACAAGCCAATGCCACCGCCGCCCGCAAAACCGACAATCGTCGAGATGCGCACATTGATGTCCCATTGATAGATGAGATAGGAAATGAAGGGCGGGATGATTTGTGGCAAGATCGCATATACGATTTGCTGCAAACGATTAGCACCGGTCGCCGCAATCGCTTCGACTGGACCGGGGTCAATGTTCTCGATGGCTTCCGAAAAGAGTTTACCGATGAGTGCGAACGTTGTGATGGCGAGCGCCAGCATTCCCGCAAAAGGTCCAATGCCCACCCAGAACACAAAAATCGCCACGTATAACAGGGCTTCGATCGAACGCAATACGTTCAGCATCCCGCGCATCACATAGTAAATCGCTAACGATAAGGGATTGCCTCCCATCAAATTACGCGCGGCAAGAAAACTGAACGGCACCGCAACAAGACCGCCCAGCGTGGTAGCCAGCAGTGCCTGAAAGACCGTCGTGATCATTTGACGAAAGACCACTTCCAGCACATCCGGATTCAAATCAATCGTGATAAAATCGCCGACCAGACGCCAGAAGGTTGGCGCGGGCTCCAACATCTTGCCAAAGTCAATTTGCGCCAGGTGCCAACTCGACACAAAGAGCGCGACCACCAGTAAAGCATACACCAGCGAGCGCGGTGAGCGATAGAAAGGTTGCGGTGGTCCCGTCGTCACTTTGGTCTCGCCGACCAGAATACGCTCACGCCATCGCGCGCTCAAATAATCTACGACGATAATCACGACTGCCACCGCCCACAACGCCGCCGCGTACTGTTCATAGCCTCCTTTGCGAATAGTCTCGAGCACGAAAAAGCCAATGCCGCCGCCCGCGACGAAACCGACCACGGTCGCCATACGCATATTGATATCCCAGCGTAAGAGCGTGTACGCCAAAAAGGGCGGCACGATTTGTGGAATCACCGCATAGCGAATCACTTGGAGTAAATTCGCACCGGTGGCTGTAATCGCTTCGATGGGACCGGGATCAATATGCTCGATCTCTTCCGAGTACAGTTTGCCCAGCGCGGCAACCGAGTGAATCGTCAACGCCAACACGCCGGCAAACGAGCCCAAGCCCACCCACACGACGACAATCACACCCCAGATGATCGTGTCAATCGAACGCACCACATTGAGGATGGTTCGCATCACATAGTAAATGATGACACCGCCGGGCAAGCGCGCCATAATGTTACGCGCTGCCAGAAAACTGAGGGGGACCGCAAACAACGTCGAAAAGAGGGTTGCCATCAAGCCGATGGCGATCGTTTCGGCTAACTTTCCCAGGATAGGAGTCGGAATCCGTGTATCCTTTGTCACGAGTCCCAGATTCACCATCCAACTCGGCGCAGGTTGGTCCGCAATCTTGCCGATAATCGTGCCAAAGTTTTCGCTCGGACGCCATTCTCCTGTGAGCGCATCTTGCTCGAACAAATCGGGCTGGAGGAGGGCGCGAAAAACAGTCTGCGCGTCGTTAAAGCGTGTGACTAGACGGCTGAGGTTGATGTCGGTCACCTGCCAGCCGATAAAATAGATGATCACGGCGGACAACAACACACCAAGCCAGGTGAGCGGAAATTGCTGCCGCGACAGACGATACGCATCGAGGACATTCCATCCCCAGAACAGCATCCACACTCCCCACAACCAACTGGTGCTTAACTGTTCAAAGGTCGTCAACCCGATCTTGTACGTGGCTAATGCCCACTGGATCAAGAACGCCAGCACCACCAGCGTACCAAAAATCACGCCACCGCGCTCACGTTTGCCCAGATAGAATTGCCCCGCGCCGGGGATGAGCAGTGAGACTAGCACCGCGAGCAAAGCATTTTTGGAATCAGAAGATGACGGATTCATAGGAGGTCCAATTTCTGATTTTAGATTTTCGATTTTCGATCGAATCGCGCAGTACCGCGCAATCGAAAATCGCAAATCGGCAAGCGAAAGTTAGAGGATGGTCACGCGCTCGGCGTCTTGCCCAAAGATCGTCTTGAACTGGACATCGTCAATTTCGTGAGGCAAACCCTGAAAGACAAGGCGTCCATCTTTCAAGCCAATGGCGCGTGTCGCGTAGCGATGCACCAGATCGAGAAAGTGAAGCGAGCACAGGACGGTGATCTTGTCCTCTTTGTTCATTTGCTCCAAATACTTTAGGATCGAATGCGACAACACCGGATCGAGTGAAGCCACGGGCTCGTCTGCCAGAATCAGTTTAGGTTCTTGCATCAACGCGCGGGCAATCCCCACGCGTTGTTGCTGCCCACCCGAAAGTGAATCGGCGCGCACGTACGCTTTTTCGCGCAGCCCCAGGCGCTCGAGATTCTTGAACGCGCGCTCGTAATCGGCTGGCGAAAAATAGTTAAAGAGACTGTGATAGGCGGGTACATAGCCCAGACGTCCCGAGAGGACATTCGTCAGCACCGAAGAACGTTTCACCAGATTGAATTGCTGAAACACCATCCCCATCTGGCGCCGCACTTTGCGCATCTCGGCTTGTGAGAGCGCGGTCAATTCGATGTCGTTCCAGATGATCCGTCCAGCGGTCGGCTCAATCAGCCGATTGATGCACCGCAAGAGCGTGGATTTACCCGACCCGCTCAATCCGATAACGGCGAGGAATTCACCATCGGCTACTTCAAAACTAACGTCGCGCAGTGCAACCGTACCGTTGGGATAGACTTTGGTGAGATTCTCAACTTTGAGCATAGCCCTTGTCCAAATAGTGAGACCTGTCAGGTCGCAGCACCGCCGACCTGACAGGTCTAACAAAGAGTTTTTTACTTGACCAACGTCGCCGCGTCCACGCCCGCTTTCTTCAACAGATCGCGGAATTCATCGTAGAAGGTTACCGGCACGGTAATCAAATTATCATAGGTGTAGGCACGGCGCACAATGGCGCGGCCACCCGGATCCGCCATCATCGCCAGGAACCCATCCACGGTGGCTTTACGCAAGACGGGATCAAAGCCCTTGATGAATTGCAAGCCATCGTTGGGGATGCGGATGCTGAGGAAGAATGGAACGACCTTGTCCATCACATCCGGATAGGCACGTTGAACCGCCGCATCCGTTCGCGCATCCACATACGTGGCGCCCGCATCACAGTCACCCTTGTACACCGCAATCACCACATTGGGATGCGAACCGGCAAAGGTGACGGCTTTCAAATCCTTGTCGGGGTCAATGCCATTCCCCTTGAGGTTGATGCTGGGAATGATCCAGCCTGAGGTCGAGGTCGGATCTACGCCACAGAAAGTCTTGCCTTTGAGATCGGCAACGGTCTTGATGTTCGAATCTTTGCGGGTGATGAATTGACCCTTGTAGAAACTGGTCTGTTGACCTGCCAGGGCTTTATCGGGATCATTTTCTCCACCACTTGTATAGGCGCGCGTGGAAGCCAGCGCTGGTTCGATGCCGTACTTTTCGCGCGCGAGGATCGCGGCGAAGGTGGCGAGGAAGCCGGCATGCGCTTTACCCGCGCCCATCGCTTCAATCGAAACGGCATACGACGTGCCGACTTCGATCTTGTAGGACAAGCCGGTGATCTTGCTCAAGCACTCGACGGTTTCGTTTCCAGCGCGCGTAATCGTTGGCACATCACCCGATGGGACGAAAGTGATGACAATCGGTTTTTCGGGTGAACCGAGGTCGCCTGCTTTGACTGTTGGCATACCCGGCAAGCGCTCACACTTGGGTGGAGGCGGTGTGGGCGTTGGTGTACGTGTGGGTGTCGGCGCGCCAGGTGCCAGCGTGGGTGTCGGTGGGGCTGGGGTTGCCGTCGGTGGCACCGGCGTCGCAGTGGGCGGAACAGGTGTCGCTGTGGGTGGCACAGGCGTCGCGGTCGGTGCCGGTGGTTTAGTGGGTTCAGGTGGTTTAGGCGTCGCGGTCGGCGGGACCGGCGTGGGTGTGGGTGCCGGCGCGCACGCCGCAATCACGGCGAGCACAACCAAAAGTGTCACAATAGATAAAACGTACCGTTTCATTTTCTCTCCTCCAATCGAAAATAGAATCAATTTATGAATGTTCAATCACCTGGCTCGACTTGGCACCACCTCCTTCACTCTGGATGCAACACCGCACCATCGCATTCATACTCTATGATACTCTATTTCCAACGTTTAGGCAAGTTATACTCAAGTTTGGGTGTATTTCAGTTTGGGGGCAAATTGCAAACCGCATGCCACATTTCATCAAACCGACCGCTGAGCAGTGCCGTGCGGATCGGCAGGAGGTTCTCAGCACCTGAACGACTCCACCGCATCC
>Ga0129299_1001151_pt1 | contig 17627 bp, 10 predicted proteins | sample ConPoolayeCmetaG_FD_94477 | JGI IMG/M metagenome (GOLD analysis project Ga0129299, IMG submission 94477) | Hot spring microbial mat communities from California, USA to study Microbial Dark Matter (Phase II) - Cone Pool mat layer C metaG ...
CTCTTATGATTTAAAAGCGTCCAGTCAAAGACTCATGCAGGCCTGAGCCGAGACTCAGGCTTGCCGAACCCAGCAACACAACACGGAAGCGGTGCGAAGGCCGGTCACGGTCGAACAAGCCTTTAATGGTTTCATTTTATAGAGAAAACCGCCCCATTTAGTCCGCGCCATAAAGAAAGGGCGCCGATATCGCTCGACTGGAAAATACGGGTAATTGCACTGCAATTTAGAAAGAACTAATTTTGAGAGCAGCTAGCGAAGTGTCATGACCCGGCAACTTACCATCCCTCACTCCGCGTCTTTCCGCGATCCATCCGGCTTTCTTTTCTGGCGCGACGGGGAATTATTTCGCCAGATAAACAAATGTTACGCGGCCGATTACGATGTTCTTGAGCGTTGCGGGTTATTGGAAAAACTTTACAGCGCTGGCTTACTAGTGCGGCACAGTGAAACGGGCCTTTCCGAAAAGATTAGCCCGCAGGCTTATAAGGTACTTAAACCCGAAAGGCTCCCTTTTGTTTCCTATCCTTATGAATGGTGCTTTGGCGAACTTAAAGATGCCGCCTTGCTTACGTTAAAGATCGCCAAGCAAGCCTTGGACCACGGCCTGGTGCTGAAGGACGCCTCGGCCTTCAATGTGCAGTTTAACGGCAGCCGACCGGTGTTTATTGATCTGCTTTCTTTTGAACAATATCGTGAAAACGAACCTTGGATTGCTTACCGCCAGTTCTGTCAGCATTTCCTGGGTCCTTTAGCTTTGATGAGTAAGGTCGATTTGCGCTGCGTGCAGTTGTTTAGATCTCATATTGACGGCATTCCCTTGGAATTGGCCGGTGCTCTTTTGCCGTGGTCAAGCTATCTGCGCTTTGGGCTGCTCACCCACATTCATCTACATGGCTGGTTTAACCGGCAGGATTGGAAAGCAAAGCAGCTTGGGCGCCGAGGGAAATTTTCCAAGTTCTCATTCTATGCCTTATTGGACAACTTAAATAGTTTGGTTGAAAGCCTAACTCCGCCAAAATCGAAAGCTTTCTGGGAAGCCTATTATCAGGGGACCAATTATTCCAGCGCCGGCCTGCAGCACAAAGAAGAACTGGTGGACAGGTTCGTGCAGGAGCTGAAACCCAAGCTAATTTGGGATGCTGGGGCTAATGTCGGGCGCTTTAGTCGCATTGCGGCTCGTTACGGAAGCTTAGTAGTGGCCTTTGATAACGATCCGTGCTGCGTTGAACACAGTTATCTGGATGTGAAACGGGAAGGACCGCAGAATCTTCTGCCTTTGGTGATTGATTTTTCCAACCCGTCGCCGGGTTTGGGGTGGGCTCATCGTGAGAGAGAATCCTTGGAAGAGCGCGGTCCGGCCGATCTGATTCTGTTCTTGGCATTGATTCATCATCTTTCGATCGCCAACAATTTGCCTTTTGAGTCTGTGGCGGCCTACCTGGCAAAGTTAACTTGTAATTTACTTATCGAATTTGTTCCCAAGGCCGACTCCCAGGTTCAACGCCTCCTTTCCTCAAGGAAAGACATTTTTTCTTGGTATGAGCAAGCGCATTTCGAGCGAGCATTTGAGCGCTATTTTACCATTGTCTCAACGGCCGCGGTTCGCGATAGCCAGCGCACTTTGTACCTTATGAAACGGCGCTAGTATGGATCGTTTGTGCTACCAGGCTTGCAGCACCGTTATAACCGGATACTTTCTTTTTTTTATGCAATGGTTGTTCTTTGTAACTACCGAATCATTCCTTTCGCGGTTGGACTGGCCGGAAAAGGTCGCCATTTTTCTTAACACCCCGCTGATTATTATCATTCCTTGTCTGATGCTGGCGGTATTTCTTGCAGGCCTGGGCCGACTTTTAAAGCATCCGGCGCTGCTAAAGATTTGTGAGGTTGCTTTTATATTGCTTCCTAGCTTCTTCTTGGCCGGCACATTTCTGTTAATGATAGAAAACTTTTCTTACAATCTGTTGGGTTTTAACCTCTTCTTTTTTAAGCGCCACACTCACTATCTCTATGCGCTCATTTTTTTGGCGCTATGGCACTGGAGTTTCAAAGCTGTAAAGCGGACCGAGCAGGGAATCGTCTGGCACCGTCATTCGTCTTTGCTGGCATGGTTTTGCGCCGCACTGGTGGGCGCAAGCGGAGTGTGCGCGCTTGGTAAGTTTCACCGGCTTACACCGCTTAACGAAGGCCTTGCCGGGAAGGCGGCTGTTTCAAACGAGCGGCCGAACATTTTCCTCATAGGCTCAGATATGGTGGAGGCTTCCCATTTGTCAGTTTACGGCTATGAGCGCGATACTACTCCCTTTCTTCGGCGGTTAGCAGGAGAAATGCTAGTGGCGGAGAACGCTTTGGCTAACAGCAATCACTCGCTGGCGACTATTCTATCCATGCTTAGCGGAAAGACTGCGCTTGAAACCAGGGTAGTTCATTTTCCCCACCTGTTGGAAGGGGATGATGTCTACCTTCATCTGCCCGGGATCTTGAGGGGCTTGGGTTATAAGAGCATTGAAATGAGCGAGCGGCGTTATGCAGACGCCTTTGACGCCAACTTACGGCATGGTTTCGATTGGGCCAATTATCGCGATCTAAACCGGCTTAGACTGCCGCTAGTCTCAAGTTATAAGGAACTGTATAGCTCGCGGGAGTATTTTTTTTATTTGGAAATGCGCGAAGCGATTCTATTGCGCTTGCAGTACATATTCGGGCTAAAGTCCGTTGAGCTCGTACATCGCGGACTTTGGTGGCCGATAGCTAAACGGGTCAGGAGCGATCACTTCGCTCTAGAGGAAGTCAAGCGCTTTATGGAGCAGAATAGCGGGCCCTTTTTTGTACATCTGCATTTTCTTGGAACACACGGGCCGCGTTTTGCCTTGGAGCGGCAAGTCTTTTCCCGGGGTCAAAGGCAGGCTTTTGACTACCAAGATGATTTTTATGATGACGCCATACGTGAATTCGATGAACGCTTGAAAGACTTTCTCGGCTATTTGAAGGCCAGGGGATTGTTGGAGCAATCAATAATTGTGGTTTATTCCGATCACGATCCGCCTTATAACCTGAATGTGCGCTTACCGCTCCTGATTCGGTTCCCGCGTAGTGAGTATGCCGGACGTATAAAATCTAATGTGCAGTCGATTGATTTGCCGGTGACATTGCTGGATTACCTGAAATTCCCGACCAGTATGCCGGGGTGGTCTTTGCTTAAAGGCGAACCCCCGCAAAGCAGGCTCTTGTTTTCTTTAGGCGGCAAGCCCCCCTATTTCCGCCGCGGCGGCTGGCCTAACGGACGACCTCCTTTTTTCCTTCAGTTGGGTGTGGCGGTATGCCAAAAAAGTTTTAAGTATGACTTCGCGGCCGGCGTATTGGAAGAGGAAACAATCGAGGGTCATACCGCCCCTTGCGATGAGCGCAATTTGCCGGACCGGCAAGAGATTGAAGCCACCATCCAGGCGCGTTTGGCTGAAGCTGAAGTGAGCGATCCGCTAAGGGAGCTTTACCGTTATTGAGGAAAGCACATCATGCGCCGCGCGGATGCCAGTTCCACATAGTCTCATGGGGTTTAAGGCCGGCGGAGAGCGGAGAGCTTAGCTTGTCGAGCCGTTCAATATGCTCCTTGGGCATTTTCCAGCCCAGAGCCTGGAGATTTTCGTCGACTTGAGTGCTGTTTGAAGCCCCGACAATCGGCGCTGTAACGCCCGGCTGCTCAAGCAACCAGCGGAGGGCGACCGCCGCCATAGGCTTTTGGAGCTCCTGAGCAATCTCTTTTACTGCTTTCACCACCTCCAGGAGGCAGGGGAAAAATTCCGCCGCGAATAGGCGGTTTTTTTTCCTGAAGTCGTTAGGCACGGCTTCAGCCGATTGGAAACGCCCGGCCAAAACGCCTTGACAAAGCGGCGAATATGGAATCACCGCAATGCGATGCTTCAGGCAGAAAGGAAGCACGTTTTTCTCGACGCTTCTCCATAACAGGCTATAGCATGGCTGTAAGCAATCAATCAGTTCTGGATTTTTAATTTCATTCCATTCCGGCTCCATCCAGTTGGAAACGCCGACGGCGCGGATTTTTCCCGCTTCCTTGAGTTTAACCAATTCGTTGATGGTTTCATCGAGTGGTGGGCTGAGTGGCGGCCAATGTTGTTGATATAGGTCAACATAATCGGTTTTCAAACGTTTAAGCGAGCCCTCCAGGCTAAGGCGTAGTTCGGCCGGCTTGGAGCGCTGGTACCAGAACTTGGTGGCGATAATTACTTTGTCACGCCGCCCGGAAATAGTTTCTCCGATAAGTTTCTCGGCATGTCCCTCTCCATAGGCCTCGGCGGTGTCGATAAAATTGATGCCGCGCTCCAGGGCATAGCATAAGGTGCGCTTAAAATTGTTGTCATCCGATGTGGCCCAACCGAAGGCTTGCCAGGAACCAAAGCAAAGGCGGGGGACCGTAATTCCTGTTTTGCCGAGGGTGGTTGTTTCAAGCATCAAGCCTCCACTCTAAAGCGCGGGCGGTTAGTCCGGGCTGCTCTGGTAATTGGTGGTGCGTAAATAAACCACGACATCGCGGCGCTCGCTTTTGAAAACCAGTTTACGCGGACGGACGCGGTTCGGCCCCTGGGGCAGGCGCAAAGTATAAGTCTGCCAAGTTTCGTCAGCCTTAAGGTCAAGCGCCGTCAAGGGTTGGAGCGCCTGGCCCGTTTTTTCAAAGATGTCGAGCCTGACTCGTGGCTCCCCCGCTGGGTAATCCGCCTTGAATTCGAGGCTAAGCAGACCCGCCGGATAAGAAGGTACCAGGAGGTAAAAGTCGCCATCATCGATGCGTGTTAGGGCGTTGAACTCGAAGAGGTAATTGCCGTCGCTATCGCCGTATAAGTATTTGAGCTCCGGCGCCAAGGCCGCGGCTTGACGCAGGAAAGTTGTCGGGTTGAAGCCGGGCTTAAGCGCTGAGATGAAAACGATGTAGCGGAGCCCGGCGATTTTTCCTAAAGTCTTTAGGCTTAAGCGGTCGGGGAAAAGCCAGGTATCGGCCGGTAGGCGCAGCATGAGGTGGGAACGCTGCCCGGAATATCCGTTTACCAACGGACGGGCCAAGGGAAAGGCCCAGTTCATGAAGATGGTGTTGTTGATCGCGAAATCACGCCAGCTTTTCACTTGGCCGTTCGGCGCAAGGGCGGTAGTCCATGGCAGGACAACTACGGCCTGGTTGCGGTTATGTTGTGTGGCCAGATACTCGAACACCAAAGGGGCCGGCTTTTGTGTTTCCAGAGGCAAAAGCTGGTTGGTGTTTTCGAGCAGTGCACCCAGTAAAACAATCAGCAGCGCCGCGGGAGTCCAGCTTTTTTGCGCTTGGAAAAAGGTAAGGACAATGGACAAGACTACGCTCAGGCAAAAAAGAGCGAAGACGCCGATGCGGCTTATGGCGCGGACGCAATCAAAGCCGGGCAGTATTTTATAAAAGAGCATGAACGGTGCGAACGCCAAATGCCCTTTTTCCGGATTACCTTGCGGACCGAGAGAAAGAGTGAAAAACAACAAGGCGGCAAAGAGAAAAGCGCCGATTAGGCCGCGGTTGGTCATGATATGAAATCCAACCTCTCTTTCAAGCCGTCCCAGACGGTAGAGCAGCCGAATAAAAGCCGCTAAACTGCACCATAAGCCCAGGGCGCATAAGTAGTTTGGCCAAGGACCGGAGCTTACCTCATGAAGGAATGATAATGAAAAAAAGGAGCTTAAGAGGAAACAGGCTGCAAAAAGGAGCGAAGCCTTGAATAGTTTGCGGGCATCGCTGAAACGTAAGTATGCCATAACGGTGAGCGCTAGTACTAAGACCCCGGGAAACAAGTGCGCTTCTTCAAAAGAAAGACCGGCCGTGAAGCGATAGAGCAGGTTAATCGGCGGAGCCGATAAGTATGAAGCCGCCGTGGCTGAAAAGTAATGGGCTTCATAGATAGCGCGCCGGCCGAAAGTTGCTCTGACATCTAAGTAAGGCGCTATAAATAAAAGGAGCGGCGCTATACCGGTAAGGAGTCCGCCCGCCAGGCTTAGGGTGCTTTTGATGGTGAACCGGCCGGGCTTTAGAATAAAAGATGCGCTCAGGATAGCAAAAAACAGAAGCACCATGAATATGGCGTAGTACACCGTACAGAGAAAACAGGCCGTGAGAGTCAGCCCGCTCATAAAGGCCGGCCGGAAGGACGGCCGCGCCAGCCAATGGAAAAGAAAGGAAAGGCCTAAGGGCGCCCAAAAAATGAACTGAAGTTGCGGCTGACCAAGCTTGGCGCCCAAGGAAGATAAATTCATTAGAATCGCGCCGCTTACTAGGGCCGCCAAATGGTTGCCGCATAAGCGAAAACATAGGCGATAGGTAAAGTACCCGTTCAAGAAGATAACGCTCAGCAGCATCAAGTTCCACGCCAAAACATGTGAAACGCCGGCGCTTGTAACGGGCCAAAGCACCAATGAAGGCAATATAAAGTTATCGCTCCACGCCAAGGTGCGGGTATAGGGATAGAATGCCATGGTATTAAACCATGGTTGCGTGAACAAATCGCGTGCGTTTGATTTTGTAAGCCAAAGGTAGAGTCCGGCGTCGCCTTGAGAACCGCCAATGTAAAGCGAGTTAATGCCTGCCAGGGCGGGCAGTCTGAAAACAACCAGAATTAGAAGCAGCCACAAAACAGCCGTCAGCTCCTGAGCCGGCTTCGCGCGATGGAGGAGGAGAAAGTCTTTTGCCGGCTGCGGGCCTTGGAAGGGAGGTTGGCTTTTGGTTTGATGGGCCTTTGGCATGATGACAGCTCTAAGCTCTTACGATATTACAACTCTCGGTCTTGGGGTCGAAGACGATCTTAGCAACCCCCTTTTCGAGCTGCTTTTTTATTTGAGCGGTCTTTGTTTCGAGCGGAACATCAACGTGTCCATAATCGGTGCCTTCGCGGAGCACGAATTCCTCTATGATTTTTTGCAACGTTTTGGGGGACAACCTTTGATGAGGGATTTCCATGGAAAGACCGCGCTTGGCGTGAAATCCTTGATTTTTGTTATGATTGCATGGGGCCTCATAATCCTAGCGCCAAAGGTAGCGTTTGCGCCAGCCGCAATATTGCATGAAAATGCAATATTGCGGCTGGCAAGTACATGGATGTACTTGCAAATTCCGAGCTTTGCGGGGAATTTGCGGTTCGACGTTTTGTAGGGGCCGAGTAGGGTCCCCAACAAAACGTCGAACCCGCGTGAATCGGCCAAGGATGGCCGATTCACGCGCATATTTCATGGCGAGCGAAGCGAGCTTCATGAAATATAAGGGCTAGATGGGAATGCTTTAGATTGCATAGAGCCGCCCTAGAGCCGTAAACAAAAGCTTGGTGCAAACCTTTTCCGGCTCTAGTCCGGTAAGCTTGGCCGCCGCTTGGCGGTAAAGTTCAAGCTGGGGCCTATAAAACTCGAGTTTTTCGCTGAGCGCGGCCTCATCTCCGGTACTGATTGCGTCCGTTTTGTAATCAATTATTTCCGCTGTTACGGCTTTCTCCCGCCGGTAGCAAACAACCAAGCGGTCCAAAGCCCCGCTAAAAACGGTGTTATCACGGCGCAATGCAAAACGCTGCTCGTTTAAAACTTCAAGCCGGTCATAGTGCTGCCCCTGGCAGAAGTAATTCTTTTTGCTTAAGGCTCTCCGTACTTCTTCCACTTGGATGATGGCGCAAAACTCATCTATCAGTTGCTCAAGATTCAGGCCTGAAGTGTCAATTTTTCTTAACGCCCTTAGTAACTCTTCGCGGGTAGGCGGGTTTTCGTCCAACCAGCCGACCAAGGAAAAGAAACAGTGGAGCGCTTCCCCCCGTTTGGCGGAGAGCCCGTCATTTAGCAGCAACAAGCGTTCCAGTTTCACCTGCGGCCCGCCCTCCAAGCCTGAAGGAGTTTCTCTAAGCAACCCACGCGAGCGGCGCTGCGGCGCTTGGAGCGAGTAACCTTCTCCTGAGCCGGCCGCTGGCTGACGATGCAATTCTTTGCTTAAAAACTCGGACTCCTGCTTTGGCTGTTTTAATGTTGAAAGCCAGTTCGGGCTTCCCCGCTCAAACAGCAAGCCTTCTTCGAAGCTTGGGCCTCCTAGAGCCGCCCGGAGAATCCCTGAATATGAAAGCGGATAGGAAAGGGGGGGCTCTTCCTGCTTATCGGTTGCCGATACAAACATATACAGAGCTTGTTTGGCGCGTGTCATGGCCACGTAAAGCACGCTTAGGGCTTCTTTCAGCCGCTCAGTCTCGTTTTGCTGGTGCATTTCTACAAGACGCTCTTCGAGGCGCCGCACCTCTTTTGGTGCGCTTCTTGAAATCCGAAGCGGGGGTTGGGTTGGATCGCTGCGGAATGTCATCAACGGCGTGTGGTGGACTTCCAGCAGATTGAAATCCAGTTCAGGCAAGATCACTACATCAAATTCCAGGCCCTTGGCCTGGTGGATTGTCATTACTCGCACGTTAGATGCGCTGGGGTCTTCAACCTTGCGGTTTTTGATTAGGTTTATAAAGCGGCTGGCTCTGATGTGTGGGGCGAGATCAAAGTCTATAGCTGCTTCGACAAGCTGACCCAGCCGGCGCCTATCACGAATGCCGCAAAGCGGAACTAACTTTTGCGCCCAAGCGTCGATGGTCGGCCCATAGCCGTTTTTAACAAGGGCGGCGCGCACTTCGGCACTTATTTTTAAAGCTTGAGCTTGGTTACTGTGGTCGGTAAGCCCCACTAGCGACCCGAGCGGTGAGGTAGCAACGTGGAAACGCGCAATGGTGTCTTCCGGGTGTTCAGATAAAGTCAGCAGCGAAAGAATCACAGAAACCGCCGGGGAGGTGGTTAAAGGGTTTCCACCCTCTTCGCTGGCGGCGATGCCGTACCGGTCTTTTGCCAGCTCGAAGATTAGCTGCGCTACAGCTTCATTTTTTCTTACTAGTATGCCGACTGACAAGTCAGGAGCGGCAGAAACTATGGTTTGGACTGTTTGTGCGGTTATAGCATAGATGGCCTCCGAGGGGTCTTCATTCTGTGCGCGTCTCTTGACAGCGGTTAAGCTTACGTAGCCGGATGGTTCTTTATGAACCGTAGTGTGTCGTTTGAAGCGCTTGCCCCAGTCTATGGCGGCGGCGGTATGCTCGGCAAACGCTGGGTTTCCCTCAATGTCGCCAAAAACTTGGTTGATAGTTTCAATTATCGCCCCGGCCGAGCGCCGGCTCATTTCTTGCGAAACGGGTTTAAGATTTTGGTATTTTTTTTCAAGAGAGTCAAAGATCTCGGCCACACCCCCGCGCCAACCGTAGATTGCTTGTTTGACATCGCCCACGCAGAAGAAAGAATGTTCACCCTCAGCTTTGCATATGATCTCTTCTGCCATGGGCTCAAGGATTTGCCATTCGTCTTGAGAGGTATCTTGAAATTCGTCCAATAGAAGATGGGCGATCCGGCAGTCCAGGCGGTAGTACAAGTCCTGTAGATCGCCGCTGATGGCGGCTTTAGCCAGTTTGAACTTGATGTCGCTGAAACTTAAAGCATGCTGGCGTGCCTGCAGCTCCTCAAAACTGCGCTCATAAATCTTCAAAATCTGATGTGTGGCTAGTGTTTGCTCGCGAAGCTCATGGAGCAGGCAGGCGGAGGCATTCCTAATTAGCGGCTCTATGACCCTACGATGGTAGGATGTAATCTCTTTTCCACTGTAAGTTTTTTTCCCTTCGATGATCGCGGACACCAAACCCCGGCTTATAAAGCTCAGCCAATCCTCGCTTTCTATGTCCTGGAGTGCGGTGTTTACTGACTTCTGCCAGCCCTGATGGGGCTGATTTTTTTGAGTCTTTGGGATTTCTATATGCGTCAGCTCCGCTTTGAGTTTCAGCAGTGCCTGGTTATCAAGCGGTTCGGGAGGTCTAAGCCAGTCCCAAGCCGAAAAATCTGTTTTACGGAAAAGTTCATGTGCTTTTGCCACTTCTTCTGCAAGCTTTTGATGGACCGAACGTTTAGCGTCCCCTTTGCTTAAAAGCCGAACCAGGGCGGCAAGCGCATCAATGTTTTTTGTAGAGCAGATTGCGTGTACGGCGCGGCTGACAAGTTCATTTCTTGTGTATTCGTCGCTAATCGTCCAGCCGGGGGTCAAGCCCAGCTCGAGAGAGAAACCGGCCGCCATGCGGATAAAGAGGCTATCCAGTGTGCATATGTTCAAACGGTGTTGTTGTTGAACCAGTGAGCGCAGAATACGAGCCGCGTCCTCGCTGTGGAAACCTTTCTTGCCGATATGTTCAGCTAGAGAAGCTGCTTTTTCCTCTGACAATACTGCTTCGGCCAGCCGTGAATATACCCGTTCTTGAATTTCCGCCGCCGCCTTGCGGGTAAAAGTAGTAGCCAAAATGCGCTCTGCCTGCTCATGAGCCGCTAAAAGGGAGATGAAGCGGTTTGAAAGCGCAAAAGTCTTGCCGGTGCCGGCGCTCGCGCGGATCAGCAAAGCGGGAGAGAGAATATCAAAATCGGCTGTCATTCAGCCTCCTCGACCGGCAGTGAAGTTAGAAGGCCGGTTCCGCATATGACGGCGAAGTCATCGAAACGGCGGTTTCTTTCTTTGGGCGGCCAGAACTTCTCAAGGCGGATGGCACAAGCCGTCTCTTTGAGGCAACGCTCAGCCTCAGCCAGCTCCGTCTCGCTCCATTTTGCCCGGTATTCTTGGGTTTTCTTTGGGTTGGCTTGCAAGGCAATGTAAGCAAGATCGATCTGCTCGCTTCCCTTTTTGGAGCGCCAAAATTTGTAGTAGATCGGGAGCTGCAAATCGATCCATTCATCTCCTCGTTTATGTGACTTTTCCGGGTTCTCGACCAAATCGGAGGTTTTGTAGTCGAAGATTATCCAGCACCGTTTGGCAGGGTTATAGTCTATGCGGTCGATTCTGCCGCACACTCCAAGGGGGGGGCCAGGGGCATCTTCTCCTAGATCGATTGACAGTTGCTCTGGACCAAAAACTAATTCGCTTTCGACTATCCGCCAGCCGCTTTGAACCCAACAGGCTTGCCATTGTGAGAAAGCCGCCAAGCGGGCCGCCAACTGCTGTTTTTGAATAAAAATGGCGGGCAAAGAGTTGCGACCGAATCTGGCATGAAAAACCCGCTCTAATTCCTCCAGGAGAAACTCTTTAATCTTACGGCCGTCCGCACTGTTTGCCACCTCGCTTTTGGCAAAGGCTTCTAACACCTTATGGGCCAGAGTTCCAAATGCTGCCCCGTCAAGTTCGGTCGCCGAGTCGTCAAGCCTCTTAAGCCCAAGTACATGCTTCAGATAAAAGCGGTAAGGACAGTCTAAGTACGTTCTAAAGGCTGTAGCCGGGACGGATAAGAGCGGCGTAACCAGCGGCTTTGGTTTAGGCGGTCCAGCAAAGATATTATTGGAGTTGGTTTCTTTGTGAACCTGAGGGCAGTGTTTTTTTGAGACGCTGTAAAAGCCTAGCAACCGGCCGGCTGTTTTCTTATTATCCGTTGCCAGCAGAAGGCGGCTTAGACTTGCCGGTTCTCCGGCAAAGTTGCGACGCCCTGCTATAAGTTGCACCTTCGGCCGGCTATGCAAAACTGCCGAGAGAGCCCACACGTCCCGGGCATGGCGGCGGTTGTTGTCCAGAATACCAAGCGCCTGCCTTAAGCGGTTTGGCAAGAAGGGGTGTGAGTTGATCGACTCTGGAATCGACTCCTCGTTAAAACCCGTGATAATCAAGACCGGAGCATCGTCGAGTGGTAATTCGAGCCAGCCTAGCAATTCTATGGCGGATTCAAGAGGTTGCGGTTCAATATTCCTGCCATAAAGGTTGCTTAGTATAAAATGCAGCGCTTGACTTGAAGTGACGGTAGGTGTCTCTCCCTCAAGTAGATTCAGTTCGCAAAGTATCTCCTGCAAAATCTCACATGAGCTGATTAGTTCCCGGTCCTCTTCTTGGTAACGGTGAAGATCTTTGCGGCCCAAGACTTTAACTAGAAATCCGGCGATGGGTGGGGCCCAGAGTTTAAGAGCTTTGCGCTCGCCGTCAAGATCTTGGAGCAGTTCAGCCGCCAATTGAGTCACTTGGTAAAGCTGTGCCGTCGTTTTTTCTCCACCTGCTGGTTTCACTGGTGTTACAGCCGGCAGGTGCTCGCTTTGGTACCGGTCAAGGTCGGAGAGAAAATCGCGTTCTGCCGCTCTAGGGGGCCGGGCGGCTTCGAGTTTATGCTGCAACCACTCGTAGATGTCAGGGTGCCGGACCAACGTGGCAAAATCGGAAAAATGTCCGGCATTCAGGTAATCCGCTACGGCTCTAAGGAGAGAGGCTGTTCTAGTGGTCCCGGCCGGCTTTCCGGCGGCATAACGGCAAGGTAGTTTTGCCGCTTTTAGAGCTTGCATGATATACGGCGCCAGAGTCCTATTGCAGACGCCGATAGTGATTTGTTCGGCGCTGAAGGCAGTGTTTAAGCCGGCAATAAATTGCAACAGCGCTTGGGTCTGCTCGACGGGGTTCTCGGCAATGGTTATCTGTTCGTCAGCTACTTCTATCGGGCGGGTGAGCCATTTTTCTGCAATAAGACAGCCGAACTCATCAAAAGCGTCTTTCTCGTTTTGAGGAGCTTGAATCAAGGAGATAACCGGTGAATTTAAACTTGCCAGCATCAGACGCGAGACGGCATTCAGGTCGACTGTTGCCAGCAAGACCAAGTCGCCCGAGGCGGCTATTTTTCTTTTTTGCAGGCAATCAATGCGCCACTGGTGTTGGTCGGTTAACTTAAGCGCTGATAGTTTCTCCAGGTAGCGCCGCTGAACTTGACTTAGGGCAAGCCATCTTTCTTCGTCGTTGAAGCCGTCGAAAGAGCGGCACCTCTCGGCCACCTTGGCGAAGCTTAAGTTTGCTCCGGCTATTTCAGTGTAAAGCGAGTTTATTTGCTCGCCTAGGGCCGACCAAGCCGCCAAGTCGTCGTGATTGGGAGGGCATGGCATTAGGCGTTTCAGCACCATGGGCGGGGAATCTTTGAGGGCTTCCATCCAAGCCAGCAAGACCTGCAGCCGGCCGGCTTGGGGGCTGGTTTCAGTGATTAAAATCTCAGGCAGGCTTCCGGCTGTTACAAGTCGCGGGGGAATAAGCGGTTTTTCTAGTTCTTCTGCCCGCTCGACTAAGATCTCCAGCAGCCGCCGGTTGGCGCGACTTACCTGGGCGACTACAGTGACGTTGTTAAGATTAAAGCTAGAACCTGAAGCGTAACGCTTTAGCAGAAAATCAGCAGCCGCCTTTAAAAAAGGAGTGTCCCAGCCAAGAAAAATGCGCTCGATGGTCATTAGAAGAGCTCAAGGCTCAAGTTCTATGGGGCGGGCCGACTTGTCAACGACGTCCAGCGTTTTAATGTCCCCGCCGCTTCCAGCTCCCAGCTCCTTAAATTTTCTGGCCGCGGCGAGCAAGCGCGATTCGAATGACACCGCCGCTTTGTTGTAAGCATCGACCGCTTTGTCGAGGCCTTTTTTAATTTCTAAAAAATGCTCGCTCAAAACGCGAGCCCGATCGTAAAGCATTTTGCCTAGTTCACTGATGGCTTGAGCGTTTTCGGTAAGTTTTTCCTGCCGCCACCCATAAGCCACTGCGCGTAGCAAAGCTATCAAGGTGGTGGGTGTAGCAAGGATTACTTTGTTTTCCACTCCGACTTCGATTAAGCTTGGATCTTGTTCCAAGGCGGCGCTGAAAAACACTTCACCCGGCAAGAAAAGCACGGCAAATTCAGGTGTCGGTTCGAATTGTTCCCAGTAGGCTTTTTGAGCGAGCATGCTCAGGTGTGTTCTTATATGACGGGCATGATCTTTGAGCTTGGCTTTTTTTGTCTGTTCATCTTGGGCTTCCAAGGCTTCTAGATAAGCATGCAAAGGCGCTTTGGCATCTACAACAATGTTTCTTTGACTGGGCAGTCTAATCAGCAAGTCGGGTCTTAAACGCCCGCTTTCGCTTTGGGTGCTTTGTTGCTGAATAAAATCGCAGTATTCAACCATGCCGGCCATTTCAACCACGCGCTTAAGCTGTATCTCCCCCCAAAAGCCGCGTACCGTCGGAGTACGCAGAGCTTTGACCAGATTATTGGTCTCGTCCTTAAGCTGACTTTGCGTCAGGGCCAAAGCTTTAACTTGCTCGCTCAAGGCGGCATAAGCTGAGGTACGGGCTTTTTCGATTTCATGAAGCTTTTCATCCACTTTAGCCAGCGATTCTTTGAGGGGATTGACCAATTCGCCGATAGCCATTTGGCGCTTTTCCAGATCGCCTTTGGCGCTTTCACTGAATTTTTCTAGGGTCGCCCTGGCAAGTTCAAGGAAACTTTGGTTGTTGCTTTTGAGAGCGTCGGCGGAAAGAGCTTTGAAAGCGTCTGAAAATTTTTCTCCGATTTCGTTTAAAAGCTGGTTTTTTTCGTTAGCGTTCTTAAGTTTTTCACTGAGCTCGGCTACCTGCCGGTTTAGCTCGACCGAAGCTGTTTGAACGTCCGCTAGTTCAGCTTCAAGTTTTTGCAGCTGGAGCTTAAGTTCTTGGATGTTGGCCTCTTTGTTCTGCAAGCGCTCCGCCAAGGCCGCCTTTTCCAGGTTGGCCTGCAAAGCTGCCTTGTCAGCGGCCTGGGAAAGGCGGAGGCGGTAAATAAACCAGGCGATCGCAAAACCAAGGGCCAGCCCGCAGAGCAGTGATATGACAGTTAAAATGGTTTCCATCGGCGAAGCAACCTTATTGTTTGTAAGCGCCGTGTCACCTCACTTCTTTCGGCGCGGCCTAAAGAGGGCCGAGATTTTCTTATACCATTTAGGTAGTGGGGCTTCAAACTTAAGAAATTGCTGCCTGAATGGGTGGGTAAAGGACATTGACTCAGCGTGTAGAAAAAATGCCGGCGCCGAAGGATGAACCGTTTTTTGCAGGCTCCTCAGCGAACCATAAAGCCTGTCTCCAAGCAGTGGATGTCCGATAAACGCCGCCTGAGCCCGAATCTGATGACGGCGCCCGGTTTGAAGTTCCACTCGGCACAGTGACACGCCGAGCTTGCGGTTATAAGCCAGGATGTGGAAGGTTGAACAAGCGGGAAGCGCGCGTTGACTCTTGGTAGGCCGCTGTTTGTAAACTTTAACTTTCTTGGCGCGGCGGTGGGGAGTGCCGATAAATGATTGCACTTTGATTTGGGGGCCAGGCGGCTTTCCTTCTAAGAGCGTTAGGTAAGTCTTTTTGACGCCGCCGCGGCTTAGCAGGTTTTTTAGCTTAAGCCAACTATCGCGCGTCTTAGCAGCCAGCAGTATGCCGCTGGTCAGGCAATCAAGCCGGTTCACCAATCCCCCGTCCTCAGGTTTCAAGGAGGCATGAATAATTGCAGCATACTTTTCGGTGAGGAGCTTGGCTACGGATGGCTCACTTGATTTAGCTGACATGACAGAATGGACGCCTGAAGGCTTGTTTATGACTAGCAGATGATCATCCTCGAAGAGGATTGGCAGATCCATCTTTGAATCTGGCTTAATGGTAAGTAATCTCGCCCAGGTCCGCCTGCTCGCTTAGAGCGGCAAAGGCCTCTTTAATCTGGGAATCCAAGCTCTTTTGATTGGTTTTTAATTTGTCGAGCAACTCTTCGATTCTTTTTTTGTATTCTTCCAGGGCCCAAGCCGGCGTTTCGCGGCGGCGGCGCCGGCGAAGCGCGTTTCTTGTGCTGACGGCTTCCAGGTAATTTCGCAGCATTTCGCGCCGCGAGAGCAAGAGATCTTCTACAATCGGCAAGTTTGCCAGGCTTCGCCGTTGTTTTTCTGAGATGATAAGCATGCGGCTTAGGATCCCAAGGTTGTGGTTGCTAATCCGTTCGATTAGGTCGGCGTCACTTTGCACAGCTTCGAGAAAAAACCCGCCTTTAAGCAAAGTAACGGCGTTTCTCCACTGTCCCCCGGCAATCATAGCGTCGGCAGCCTCGATCATCCGTTGTTTCTGGCGGAATTTTAGCTTTTCAGGCCAGCCGCGGTTATCTCCTAGAACAGCGCGCAGCAGCACCAATAGCAGAAGTATTAAGAGAACGGCGCCCATTAACCCGTAAGCCAGGGCCGGCACTAACAGCGAAGCATTCATACGCTTAAATCTGGTGGCTAGTGGTTTCTTCCGTCAATGATAGCGCAGCCTTGGGCGCTAGAGAAGGGTTGGAATGTATGTTGACGGGAATGATAGTAGCATTGGGGACCTGGAGGAACGAAGGATCGAGGTTAATTCGCACCTGGCCGGCGGCTCTTTCCGGCAAGGTGGTTTGGGCGAAAATCCTTGGTTGCGCCGTAGACCGGGAAAGCGTCTCGCGGACGGCGACTTCTATAGTTGCGGGGTGCAGGAAGTTCAGACAAAAGGGCCCCTCCGCGTAGCGGCAGCCCCAATTGCAATGATAACAATGTAACGGTAGGCAAACCAGCGAGGTTAGGGAGGAGTAAGGCAGAAAACGGCCGAAATGGCCGCCGCCGATTATAATGACATTGGGTACGCCAAGCGCACAGGCCATTTGCGCCAGCGAGGTTTCCACTCCTACCGCCAGACGGCAGCGCTTTAGGAGAGCGGCGCTTTGTCTGAGCGATGTCAGGCCGCATAAGTTGAAAAACGGCGCCAGGCTGTCTTCGCAGTTTTGCTGGTTGATCTCATGCTCATCGTCGGAGCCTAGGGCAATGATTGAAAAACCTTGCTTGGCGCAGATTTCAATTAAGGCGCGGCCGATTAGCGTACAGGAACGATAATCGACCTGGGCGCCGGCGAAAAGAGCAATGGTTTTTTCAGGGTTAAGCTTTCTGGTAGAGAAGAAGTCAGCAGCATATTTTTCATCCTCATCCAGCGTCCAAAATAAAGGGCGCAGGGGCTCAAAAGTTAGGCCCAAGCCGCGCAAGAAATCTTCGTGATGCTGTAATTCGTTTACACCAGTTCTGGCTGGGAGCAATTGGGTGTAATAAGATTCTAGCCTTTGTTTTTCGTCCGGTTTGATATTGCTTCCATCTCCAGCGATGGCGATTCTAGCGGGCGCTTTGCTGGCCAGGGCTAAAAGATGTGTGTAGGACTTGGCTGAATAAACAGGGTTGAGAGCCAGGTCTGCTTTTATCTCGCTTATTGAGGCCAGGACTTCATGGCGGTACCTCTCGTCGCATAAGAGGAGCCTCTCTTTGAAGCAGAGAAGATTGTCCACAAACGGGCAGGCTTTATAATAAGGGGCCAGCTCCTCTTGGCATACAACCGTTATACGTGCGTGGGAATACTTTTGGCGGAGGTATGGTAGCATTGATGCTGAAAGGATGGCATCGCCGATGGCGTCAGAGCGGACATACAACACTTCCTTGGGTGCATTGGTAGAAGGGGGCCGGTTCTCAAATCGCCATTCTCCGCGGATATTCCGGCGCGCTATCGGATAAATGTTCTGTGTAGTGTAATGGTTGATGGCGGAATAATCGCGGATCCAGGAGAAAAAATGAGTAGCTTGAAGAGGCAAGGTTTTGGCGCTTTGCATTTCGCGCCATTTTTTGCGGGCGCCTTTATAACCATAGTAAAGTTCTTTAAACTTAAGTTGCGCCTCGGTGGCATAGGGGTAATGCTGAAAGACGAGGCCCAACGCTTCGGTTTCTCTGTGCCGGAAGGGATTAATATCGGCTAA
>Ga0129299_1001152_pt1 | contig 17570 bp, 14 predicted proteins | sample ConPoolayeCmetaG_FD_94477 | JGI IMG/M metagenome (GOLD analysis project Ga0129299, IMG submission 94477) | Hot spring microbial mat communities from California, USA to study Microbial Dark Matter (Phase II) - Cone Pool mat layer C metaG ...
CGGCAAGACAGCGGACGTGGGCAGGCGGCATGAGGTGACTTACGCTCTGTTTCCCCACGGCGGCGATTTCCGGAACGGAGTGGTCAGGGCCGCGTACGAGTTGAACGTTCCGGTGGCGGCGGTCGCGGTTCCTGCCCGTGATGGGCGGCTTCCGCCCCGCTTGAGCCGGTTTGGCATTGATGGAGACGGAGTTGTGCTGGAGGCGGTCAAGAAGGCCGAAGACGATGATTCACTGATCCTCCGCCTCTACGAGGCGCACGGGGGACGGGGCCGCCGAACACTCAGGACATCCCTGCCAGTCTCGGGCGTTTTCGAGACCGATCTGCTGGAACGCGACATCGGAAAAGCGGCAGTGAAGGATGGATGCATTGAGTTCGAAATTGGCCCCTTCGAAATAAAGACGTTCCGGCTCAGGCTCGGCAAATCTGCGGAGGCGGCGCGATGACGCCGAGGGAACGCTTCATAGCAGCGCTCGAACGCAGGCCGCTCGAGGGGCTCGTGCCGCATTTCGAATTGGTCTTTTTCCTCACCATGGAGGCGTTCGGCAAGGTTCATCCGAGCCATCGTGCCTATCATCAGTGGGACCAGATGGAGGAAAAGGAGCGCGAACTCCACCGTCGGGACATGGCGGATGTTTTCATAAACACGGCCGAACGGTTCGGGCACAGCGCCATTTTTTTGCATCCCAATCCCTGGCGGGAGGATGAGATACTGCGGCTCGTGGACATAATACGCGAGCGGACAGGCGACAGGTATTTTCTGATGATACACGGCGACGCCACTCCCGGAATTCCGCACGGCGGCAACATGGAGGAGTACTCCTACCGGCTCATTGACGAGCCGGACAAGGTGAAGGCCGAGACCGAGGCGGCGGTGAACGACGCCCTCGACAGGGCCGAAAGGTTGAAGCGGCACGGAGGGCTGGACGGATTTGCTCTGTGTTCGGATTACTGTCTGAATCAGGGGCCATTCCTGAGTCCTTCGCAGTTTTCCGAGTTCGTAACGCCTTATCTGGCCAGGCTGATCCGCGGATATCGAGACATGGGTTACTACACGATAAAGCACACGGACGGCAACATAATGCCGATTTTGGATCAGCTTGTGCAGGCGCGGCCTCACGCACTTCACTCGCTTGATCCGCAGGCCGGTGTGGACATCGCGGAGGTGAAGCGGCGCCACGGCAGGGAAGTGTGCCTCATCGGAAATGTGAACTGCGGCAAGCTGGACACGGGCACGGACAGAGAGGTCGTGGAGTCGGCCCGGTATGCGCTGAAGCACGGAATGCCGGGCGGTGGATACATCTTCTCCACAAGCAACTGCATTTACACTGGAATGCGGCTGGCCAGGTATGAACTGATGCTCAAGGTCTGGCGCGAGGAAGGCGTCTGCCGCTGAAAGGAACCCGGGATCCCATGCCTGTGCCGTTGGCTGTGAGGGGTTTGATGCTGGATGCGGCGCGGCTGGTCGAGTCGCCCCGCTATTACAGGCGCTTCCTGCAATTTGCGTCGGACTGGGGCGCGAACGCGGTAGTTCTGCGTCTGGCGGACGACCAGGGATGCGCGGTCAGATTCAGAAGCCATCCGGAGCTTGTGACCCATGTGAATGCCATGCGGCCGGATGAGGTTCAGGACCTTGCGCGCGCGGCCCGGTCCAGAAAAATCGAGTTGATCCCGGAGATAGAATCATTCGGGCACACCAGGTACATAACTGCCTCAGCCGATCATTTTGAACTGGCGGACCGTGATCCCTCCGGCGAATCGTGGTGCAACGGCCTTGCGCCGTTGCATCCGCAGGCAATGAAGCTGTTCGAGGATCTTTACGAGGAAACGTGCGGGCTTGTCAGGGGCCGCTATCTGCACGGCGGTTGCGACGAGGTGGCGTGGGGAGCGCACAGTCATTCAAGGGAGCTTCTGAAGACGCGGACGAGGGAGCAGGTGTGGGGCGAATATCTCAGCGCGCTCAACTCCATCGCCAGACGCCTCGGACGGGAATTCATTGTGTGGGCCGACCATGTTCTGCGGCATGAGCCGAGGATACTCGAACATCTGGACCGATCCGTGATACTGCTGGACTGGGACTATGCTGAACTCGACCCCGCGTCAGTGGAGAGGATGGCGCGGAGAGGGCTGTCCTGCGGGTTCAGGGTCATCGGCGGGCCCGGCCTGATATGGTGCAGGTGGGGATGCCGGCCCGGCATGGGGGCGCTGCGGAACGTTGACGCCTTTGTGGAGGCGTATCGCGGCCTGGACGACGAGAAAGCGCTCGGCGTGGTCGTGACCAACTGGCTTCCCGGCAGATACCTGCAGAACGGAATATGGGACTGCATGGCTTATGCGGCGACGGCGATGGCCCAGGGAGCAAAGGCGGCCCGGAACAGCGCGTTTCGCAATTTCGCGCGCCGGCACTTGGGCGCGAAGTGGGACGATGATTTTGCAGATCTCTTCCATTCGCTGTACGCTTACGTGGAGAATCGAACATCCTGTTCTCCCCAGTGGATGAGGCCGGCTCAGCCGCATGTATGGGCGGACGAAGCCGGATTGAGGGCCGTTCTTGAGGATGGGCGCACCGCCGGGCCTCCTTTCGGAAGGCTTGCGAGGCTGGCCAGACGGCTCGTGAGGCGTGTGAAGAGGAACAGGGAAGATTTCAAAGCCCTTTCTCTCTCAGTCGCCTGTCTTGAGCACATTTACTGGCGGGCGGCGGCTGTTTGTGCGGCTCGGTCAGATGGATTGTCGGGAAGGCGTCTGAGAAGCCTCGCCGAGGAAATCAACATCCGCGACCGGGCCATGCTGGAGGAGCTCATAAGAGACTGGGACAGAGGGCGGACGCGGAAACTGTGGCACGGAATGGCGGAGGCATTCGGGCCGGAGGACAGGCTCGTATCCCGAATGGCGGAGGCCGCCGCCTATTCGACCGAGCTCTCGCTGAGGCCGGAAAAGTTCGAGGAAATCATTCTTTCGTCAGGCAACGGGAAGAGCGTGGAGGGATGAAATGTCGTTTCGCAACCTGAGTCCTCAGAGGATGTTTTTCGAAATGGCGAAGAGGCATGAGCCGCTTTTCAGATTTCGCGGCCGCACGCGGAAGGACTTTCAGAAATGGAAGGCGGCAGCCCTTCCGCGGGTGCTGAAGACGCTGGGCGACTGGCCGCGGCGCGTTCCCCCAAGGCCGCGTTTCATCGCTGAGTGGCAGCACGATGGCCTGAGAAAGCAGCGGTGGCTGATAGACGTGGGGCCTCACATCTCGGCGGAATTCCTGATTGCGTTTCCGGACGGACTCCGGCGCGGGGAGAAGCGGCCGGCGATATTGTGCTGCCACGGCCACGGCCCATTCGGCAAGGAGCCGGTCATGGGAAACGACAGTTCTCCCCAGTTGCGCGAGAGCATAGCGGCACACCGGTACAATTACGGCCATGTGATGGCAAAGCGCGGCTTCGTGACCTTTGCCATAGACTGGATCGGCTTCGGCGAGAGGAACGACAGCCAGAAGCCGAATTTCCTGGCGCACAACTGGGGAAGAGACTGGTGCAACCTTTACTATCTTCACGCGACGATGCTGGGCATGACATCGCTTTCCATAAACTTGGCGCACGGGATGGCGGCCACGGATTTCGCGATCAGCCTGCCCGGCGTTGACGGAAAGCGGCTCGGCGTGATGGGCCTGAGCGGCGGAGGGACAATGACGCTGTGGATGGCTCTCTGCGACAGGCGGTTCAATGCCGCAGAGATAATATGCTACAGCGACCTGTGGGCGTATTTCGGCATACGCGATCTGAATTATTGTGGAATGCAGGTTGCGCCCGGCCTGTTCAAGCTTGTGGACCTGCCGGACCTTCAGGGCCTGTTGGCGCCGAAACCGCTGCTCATTGACATAGGGGCTAACGACACATGTTTCCGCGTGGACACTTCCATGGAATGCTTCAGGCGGCTTGCCGCAATTTACCGGGCCGCGGGAGCCCGGGAGATGCTCGAATTGGATTTTCATGAGGGCGAGCACGGCTGGGGGGACAACAGGTCCGAGGCATTTTTCAGGAAGCACCTTCGCTTCGAACATGGGGAGGAAAACACATGAGGATAAACATCAGACAAGTGGCGGTATGCACTGTCATGGCCGTCGTGTGCGGGAGCCGGGCGCCGGCGCAGGAAAGGTTTGCTCTGCCGATTTTTAACGCGGCTGCGCCTGAAGAGATGGGCGTATCGCGCGTGACAGCCGGGTGTTCGGCCGCAGAGGATGCCTTCCTGGTTGGAGTCCGCGGATCTTTGTGGGTGCTGGACGGATTGCAGGTTTTTGGAGAGTTGGACTCGATGACATGGGACAGGCGGGGAGTCGGGCCCACAATTCAGGTCGGCGGCGCGTACACGCTGCCTTTGGACATTTCCGCGGACCTGGCTGTCCGGGGCGCAGTTTACAAGCCGTTCGCCGACGGGGACAGAGACATGGCGGGCGCGACGATTTGCTGTGTTGTGGGAAGGGATCTTGAGGCGTTTGTTCCCGGCGTATCGGTATATGGCTCAGCGGGCTTTGACTGGAGATGGGGCACGGTTGATCTCCCCGACGGCAGATCGGCGAGCGAGGACGATTTCAGTCCAACGCTCGGCATCGGGGCGCAATGGCGGATCAATGACATTCTCTCCGCCTGGTTCGAAGCTGCGCTCGATGACCGCCTTTTCGGCGGCATCGGAATGGGAATGAGTTTCTGAACATGGCCGGACTGAATTCATACCGGCTGCCGGGTATTATGCCGGGCGCGGCGGCCGCGTTGGCCGGATGGATTGCGTTCAACAGCGGAAGTCCTGCGGCGGGGGATTCGGGCGCGCCGGATGAACAGGCCCGCGCGGTTCTCTCCTCTGTTGAGCGCAAGTATGCGTCAGTCAGTACCCTGCGGTACGATGTGACAAGGCGTGTTGTGTCGGACCGCCAGGCCGGCGAGGACAGTTGGACATTTTTTTATTCGTCGCCGGACAAGGTTCGCATTGACGTTCATACCCCGCATGAACGTACGGTCATTGTAAACGGGGAGGAGATGGTCGAATACATACCTCTGCTTCGGAAGGCTGTCGTCACTCGGTTGGCCGGACGTGCGCCGGAGGAGCGGGAGAAGATTGTCTCGCCGGTGTTGTCGCGCGTGGCTCTCGAGGGGATAAGACCCGGCCTGCATGCTGAGATGGCAGCGCATGCCACCCGTTTTGACAGAGCCGAAGGGCGTCCGGATGAGGTCGTGATCGAGGGCGATTGCCCGGCCTACAGGGTGGCGGTGGACACATCACGGTCTGTGTTGCTTTCGATGGAGGTTCGGGAGACGGACGGACAGGTCAGGGTTCGCGCCGAGGCGTCCGATTTCGTGGAGGCTGCGCCGGGGTTCTGGATGCCGACGAGGCTGGAGTGGGCGCAGGCCGGGAGCGGAGGCGTGGCGCGGTGCGAGGCGCGGCTGAGCAACGTGCGCGTCAACGGAGAGTTGCAGGATGGGCTTTTTGCGCTCGATCTTCCGTCCGGCACCCGCGTCGAAAAGCGTTGATCCTGCCGGAGCAGGGGGAATCAGGGTTCACAAACCAGAATCCTGCGATTGGTCCGTCCGAGGCGCATGCTTTCGCGACATGCAGGCATCCTCGCCGTTCTGATCTGCCTCGCCCCACGCCATTTGCGCTCTGACAAGGTCATGCAGGGTGAGCAGGCCGACAAGGCGTTCTTCACGGCCTGCGGTTATGAGTATCATGTTTGTTGGAGATTGCACGAGAAGGCGTTCGGCATCGCGTATCATTGCGCCTGCGTCGCAGGTCGTCGCATGCTCGATGCGGGGAGCGATTCCCGACCGCAGTGACTCCTCGGCTTCATGCCTGGTAAGAATGCCTATGATTCTGCCGTCTCTTGCCACAGGGAAACGTTGATATCTGTGCGAGGAGAGAACACGTTTGATTTCTTCGGGATCAGTGCGGGCTATTGCAACCGGCGAGCAGTTGGCAATTGCTGAAACAGGCCACTGCTGCCACGAGGATAAGTCTCTTGGCGGCCTGATTTGCTCGACTGCGTGACCGTCCTGTTCGAGTGCCGCGTCATAGAAATTCCTCCTTGACATGAGGCGGCTCAAACTCTGGCTGACGAGTGCTGATATCATCAACGGGGGAATGATTTCGAATTCCCTCGTCATTTCAAACACAATCAGTATGCTCGTGACCGGTGCGCGGACAACGGCTCCGAGGCACGCTGTCATGCCGACGACTGTAAGGAGTACCTGATCAGGGCCGGTCAGACCGGCTGCGTGGCCTGCGATTCCGGATACCATCAGCCCGCACATCCCGCCGAAGAAAAGCGACGGCGCGAAAATTCCCCCGCATCCGCCAAAGGCGTAAGAAAAAGCTGTGGCGAGCAGTTTCGCGGGCAGGAGGAGGCAGGCGACCCGCCAATCGAGTCTGTTTGTCAGAGCAGCCGAGAGGTCCGCGTATCCAAGTCCGAAGACCCCGAGTCTGCCTGTAGCCAGAAAGATGACAGTGCCGAGGCACCAGGTGACAAAAGCGCCCACCGCCGGTTGGAGCCACGCGGGAATGCGCGAGAGTCGCCCCTTGCGAGAGTGCTGTCTCAGCAGAAGTGTGAGTTTTTGGAAACATATTCCCGCCAGAGCCGACAAGACTGCGGTGATGATAACCAGGCCGTATGTGCGCCATCCGGTCGCTCCTGCCGGGCTGATATCGAATGCCGGTTGTTTTCCGAGAACTCCGTGCACGACGAGGGCGCCCATCACGGATGCCAGCGCCACGCTTCCGAGCAACCGGCTGTTCAGGTCCAGGACTATCTCTTCGAGCACGAAAGTCATTGCGGCCAGGGGAGTATTGAAGGCTGCGGCCAGACCGGCGGCGGCTCCGGCCGCTGCGCCGACCCTGCGACCATGTTTCGGGACTCCGAGCAACCAGGCGACATTAGACCCTATTGCGCCGCCCACCTGAACGCTGGGCCCTTCGCGTCCCAGACTGCTTCCGCCTCCTATGGTAAGGACACCTGCGACGAACTTGACCCACGCGACCCTCCACGGCACGCAACCGAAATCTGTCCAGAAAGCGGCTTTCAACTGCGGAATGCCGCTGCCGGCAGCTTCCCTGCAAAAATAATTCAGCATCAATCCCGCCACCAGAGCGGTTCCGAGTATTGTTGCCAGAGATGCGCCGGCAAAGAAGATCGCCGATTGCCGGCTGAACCTTACGATGGTTAGCTCGTGAAGCCGGCCAATTCCGATCTGGAATGCGACCACTGCGGCGCCGGCAGCCAGGCCGTACAGACACGTACGGATAACGGCCCTGCCGCCCGGCGGCAGACGATCCATGCCTGCTGATGGACGTAGCAACATCACGAAACGTGATCATCTACATCATCATCGTTTCTGGAGGCAAATGTTTTTCGGGCCGGATTTTCGTTTCCTGAATCTGCAGGATCGCACGACCCGTCAGCCGCTCCGCCCGCGCAGACATCAAAATACAGGTCTAATGATCCCTTTGAACAGGTGAACAAGCTTCCTTGCAAATGGCGGCGGAGAGGCTAGCATCTGAAGCTCCATGAAGGTGGAACTGGTGAGCATTACTCCGGATCCTGAACGCGTCATAGAAATTGCGGCGCGCACCTGTTACCAGAGCGTTGACAAGATGAGCGAGGCAACATTGGGCGCGCTTCTGCCCAAGCTGCTGGCATCCGGGCATGAGTCTCCTTTCGAGCACGCCTACGCCACGTTTCGCATATCAGGGTGCTCTCGCGCCATGACTCATCAGCTCGTCAGGCACAGGCTGATGGCGGTCTCGCAGAAAAGTCAGAGGTACGTCTCGGAAAAGTCGTTCGAATACGTCATTCCGCCCTCTGTTCCGCCTGACAGAATCGAGGAATTCAGGCGCGACATGGAAACTATCAGGGAAATGTATGCGAAATGGAAAAACGCCGGCCTGCGCAACGAGGACGCCCGCTTTGTGCTTCCGAACGCCTGCGCAACGGAGATAGTGATTTCCGCCGACTTCAGGGAGTTCCGACATATTTTCAGGGTGCGTTGCTCTCCCCACGCGCAGTGGGAAATTCGCGATGCATGTCTGGCGATGCTGAAGGAGCTTTACAGACGCGCGCCCCGCGTTTTCGGGGATCTGGCGCGGGAGTTTGGGGTGGAAGTGTAAATGGCCGCGTCTCTTATGGATCGCCTCGGAAAATCAGCGCTGGTCGGCAGCGGAGCTGTCGGCACATGCCTTCGTCGGACAGGGGACTCGCCCTCCGGCATGCCTGTTGAGGCGTTGAATCTGCGCAATCCTGGCGCTGTTGTTTCTCTTCATGAATCGTATGTCGAGGCGGGTGCAAACATACTCGTCACAAACACGTTTGCTGCCAACAGGCCGTCGCTCGAAGATGCCGGCCTCGCCGATTCCCTTGCGCATATCAACCGCGAGGGGGTGCGGCTTGCGCGGGAGGCCGGCGGACAGGATGTGCTGGTGTGGGCCTCCGTCGGGCCGCTCTCGCTCGGGCTTGGACTGGCGGACTTTTCCGACGGCGCCCTGCGCGCCATGTTTCGAGAGCAATGCGAAGCGCTTTCCGGCGCGGACGCCATTCTGCTGGAGACTTTTGTTGATCTTCGCGAGGCGGCAGCAGCGCTGGATGCCGCCGGAGCGACCGGCCTTCCTGTGGTCTTTCAGATAGGAAATGTCGGAGGCGGAAGAGACAGGCTGCAGCGGTTGGGTGAACTTGCCGATCTTGCCGCCGCGTCGGGCGTCGCAGCAGTCGGATCGAACTGCCAGCAGGCGGGCGACATCATCGAAACCGCGGCGTTCCTGCTGGGCAGAACGAGCCTTCCGGTCACCGCGGCTCCGAATGCCGGGCATGCGACAGTTGAGCGGGGGGTCGTGATATATCATTTCTCGCCCGAAGACCTGAAAAAGGCCGGCATTGCGCTCTGGGAGATGGGCGTTGCGGTGGTGGGAGGATGTTGCGGCACCACGCCCGATCACATTCGGGTGCTTGCCCAGGCCATAGTGGGCAGGCCGGTTGCCCCGAGGCGCGCTCCGGCCGTAACAGCGCGGAAGTCTGCGCCTGGCGCCGCAGCAGGACCAAGGGCCGGTAATCCGGTCAGGGAACTCATGAAAAGCGACCGGTTCCTTGTCAGCGTGGAGATTCGCGCCGACAGACGGAGCGCCCTGGAAGGCATCATTGCCGGCGCATCCTCGATAGCAGCGGCTGGAGCCGACCTTTTCGACGTGCCGGACAACCCGGCGGCGACTGTTGGCAGGGACGCCATGGTGGTGGCTGCCCGGCTGCAGTCAGCGCTGGGGCGTCCGGCATTTCCGCACAAGTCCGTCGTGCAGGCAAATCTGCTGCAGTTGCATTCATCCCTGATCGGGTGCTGGGACTTGGGGCTCAGGGCAGTCCTGGCCGTGACAGGCGATCCACCATCGCTGGGGCATCTGGCCGGAATGGCCAGGTTGGTGACGGACATCAAGAGTTCGGTGGAACTGCTCAGGCTGATCCGCGAACTTCGGAATGGCAGGATGATAAACGGCGAGGAGATCGGCGATCCGCCTGATCTGTGCGCCGGATGCGCGGTCGGGCAGCCGACTCCGCAACAACTTTCCTGGCTGAAGAAGAAGGTGGAAGCAGGCGCTGAATTTGCGTTTTCTCAGCCGATTTTTGATGTGGATACTTTCCTGCGGCTGAAGGAGGGAACCGACGGCCTTGGTTTGAGGGTATTCCCCGGCCTCATGCCGCTGACGAGCAGGCGAGGGGCGGAGTCGCTGGCGTCGGGCCGCGTGCCGGGGGTGAGGGTGCCGGAACAGGTCGTCGAACAATTCCGCAGATATGATGCGCCTGCCGATCAGCGAAAGTTGGGGCTTGATCTGGCGAGGGATCTCGCGGCCCGAATGATCGAGGATGGGGCGTCCGGGATTTACCTGATAATGCCGTTCGGCCGCGGATGTTATGAAGAGACCGCTTCGCTTGTGAGCCACATGAGGAAGGTCGCCTCGTCCAAGAGCGATTCGCCGCGGTGAAAATGCCGTGTCAACGCGCAAGAAAGCAACTGGCGTATTTTATCACCCCCTGTGCAGGGAGCACGATCCGGGCGAAGGGCACCCGGAATGTCCGGCGCGCTTCGACGCGGCGCTGGCGGGCATAAGGCGGGCTGTTCCGCCCCAGAGCATTGTCCGCATCGAACCGGCTTCGGCTTCCGACGCGCACATACTGCTGTGCCATGCGCCTGAATATCTGGCGTCTGTTAAACGGGATGTTGCGTCTGGATTCCCGTCTCTCGAAACCGGAGACACCGACATTTGCTGTCGGAGCCTCGACGCAGCGTACATGGCCGTGGGCTGTGTCGTGGCGGCGGTTGATGCTGTGGTTGCGGGAAACGTTGCGAACGCTTTCTGCGTGACCAGGCCGCCCGGGCATCATGCCACGCCTTCGCGCGGCATGGGATTCTGCATATTCAACAATGTCGCAATCGGCGTGCGGCACGCTCAGCGGGCCCATGGGGTCGGGAGGGCGCTTGTGGTTGACTGGGATGTGCATCACGGCAATGGAACGCAGGAGATCTTCAGTGAAGACCCGTCGGTCTTCTATTTCAGCGTCCACCAATGGCCTCTGTATCCGGGCACCGGCAGAGCGGATGACATTGGAACCGGAGCAGGCCGGGGATTCACGCTCAATTGCCCATTCGCGTCAGGTTCCGGGCGCGTCGAAATTCTGGCAGCGTTTCAGGACAAACTTCTGCCTGCTATGAGGAAGTTCAGGCCGGAAATCGTTTTCGTCTCGGCGGGGTTCGACTCCAGAGTGGGCGACAGGCTGGGCCAGTTCACCCTCGACGACGGGGATTTTGCCGAGATGACCAGGATAGTGCTGGGGATTGCCCGTGAGTACGGCTGCGGCCGCGTGATTTCCTGCCTGGAAGGTGGGTACTCGCTCGAAGGCCTTGCGTCCGCGGTCGGAGCGCACGTCCGCGAACTTGCGGCTTCGGCGGCCGTTTCCTGACGCGGATTTTGCGTTTGAGAAATGGCCCGATTGCATGCTATTCAGAACGAGGCGCTTGTCTTCGGACAGGGAGAAACGCACGGTGAAGAGCGCATTTCTGGACAAGCTGATCGAGCGGATGGACAGGATAGATCCGCGCAGTCTTCAGACGCATTTCCTTCATCTTGCCCGTGAAAAGGGTCTGCTTGAGACGATCTTCCAGTCCATTCAGGAGGGGGTGCTGGTGGTGGATGCGGACGGCTGCCTGATGTACGCAAACAGGTCGGCTGAGAACCTTTTCAATTTTTCGCTGGATATCGCTCGCGGCAGGCCGGTGGCGGGTTATCTCAGGGGAATAGACTGGGATCGAATACTGAAATTCGACGAGGCGGAGTGGTCGCGCCTTTTGACGCAGGAAATAGAGGTCAACTATCCGGAGCACAGGTTCGTCAGCCTCTATGCTGTTCCTTTGCCGTCCCCTGAGAAAGGCGCTGTCGTGATTCTGAGGGACGTCACCAAGGATCGCATTCAGGAAGCGACGCTTGTGGAAACCGAACGTCTGAATGCGGTCAAGCTTCTCGCGGCCAGCGTGGCGCATGAGATCGGCAACCCTCTGAATGCGCTGAACATTCACCTTCAGTTGCTGGACCGGGAACTTAAAAAACTGGACGCCGGAGCGGCGGAATCGCTGCGGGAGCTTCTTTCGGTGGCGAGGAACGAGGTGAACAGGCTGGATCTCATCATCAGCCAATTCCTCCGGGCACTGCGCCCGTCCAAACTTCAGCTTGCGCTTGCGCGCGTTGACTCGATCATCGAGGAAACCCTGACGTTAATGAAGCAGGAGCTTATGAACCGCAGCATAAGGGTTGACGTTGCGAAGCCGGATCGGCTTCCGAAGATCAGAGTTGATCGAAATCAGCTCAAGCAGGTTTTCTTCAATCTCATAAAGAACGCCATGCAGGCCATGCCGGACGGCGGGCTCATCGCGATAGGGCTCAATGCGACGGACAGATTTCTGGTGGTTTCTGTCAGGGACACGGGCGTGGGCATAGGTCCGGAAGGTTTCGGCCGTCTCTTTGAGCCTTATCAGACGACCAAACCGGGCGGCTCCGGACTTGGGCTTATGATAGTTCAACGGATTGTTCAGGATCACGGCGGCCAGATTGAAGTGTCGAGCAGAAGGGGCAGCGGAACGGTGGTTACGGTGTATCTTCCGCTTGCGGAGCCGCGGTTGCGCCTGTTGCCAAAGGCGAGCGGCAAGCCGCCGGCCGAGGGAACGGCTTCATGAATTCCGAAAAAACCAAACCGGCTATACTGATCGTTGACGATGACAAGAATACGAGAGACGGCCTGCGCAGAGTCCTGTCCGCAGACTACTCGGTCTTCCTCGCTGAAAGCGGAGAGAAGGCGCTGGAGATTCTTTCGCAGAATCAAATAAGCGTGCTCGTGACTGATGTCCGCATGCCTGGCATTGACGGCATCACGCTCATGAAACGCGCCCTCGCTCAGAATCCCAGACTTGAATGCATACTGCTGACGGCTTACGGCACCGTTGAAATGGCGGTCGAGGCGATGAACCAGGGCGCCTTCTATTTCCTCACCAAGCCGGTGAATCTGGATCAATTGGAGGCTCTGCTGAGGCGGGCTGCCAGATCGGCCGAGATGGAGGCGGAAAACATCAAGCTCAGGCAGGAGCTGGATGACCGTTATGGCTTGGAGAATATCATCGGGAATTCGCCGCCGATGATACAGCTTTTCAACATCATAAGGCAGGCAGCTCCGACGCAGGCCACTATTCTCATCCAGGGCGAAAGCGGCACCGGAAAAGAGCTTGTCGCCCACGCCATTCATCGCCTCAGCGCCCGCTCTCGCGGACCTTTCGTGGCGGTGCACTGCGCGGCTCTTTCGGCCACGCTTCTTGAAAGTGAACTTTTCGGGCATGAAAAAGGCGCGTTTACCGGCGCGACGCATCAGAGGCAGGGGCGTTTCGAAATGGCGGACGGCGGCACGCTTTTTCTGGATGAGATTTCGGAGATAGACCCCTCAATCCAGGTCAAACTTCTCAGGGTTCTGGAGGAAAGGAAGTTCGAGCGTGTGGGGGGCAACGAGCTCGTGGAGGTGGACATCCGCCTGATAGCGGCAACCAACAGAGACTTGCGGTGCTTTGTTGAGGAGGGAAAATTCCGCGAGGATCTTTTCTTCAGGCTTGACGTTGTGAACATCAATCTCCCGCCGCTGCGCGAAAGGGTTGACGATATTCCGCTTCTGTGCGGTCATTTTCTCAAGGAGTTCAACCAGAAACACGGCAAGAACGTGGAGGGCCTCACTCCTGACGCAATTGCGATTCTGTCGTCTTACCACTGGCCGGGCAATGTGCGCGAACTGCGCAACACCATGGAGAAAATGGTGGTCATGGCTCATGGAAACCGGCTCAGCGCCAGGGACATTCCCCATGCCGTCCGCGAGCAGGCGAGAGGCGGTCAGCCTGTCCCGGGCGCTCCGGCAGCAGGCGGCGCGTCGGCCCACGAGTCGCTGGCGGACATGGAGCGGAAGATGATCATACATGCGCTGAAACGGCAGGACAACAACATAACAAAGGCCGCGCAGGAGCTTGGAATCAGCCGCCGGACTCTTCACAGGAAGCTCAAGAAATACAGGGAGTCTGGACTGTTGGGCGAAAAAGCGGATCATACCGCCGAATCTGATCGCTCGTGAGCAGGGAGAGCATGCCCATGTATGAGGAGGTGGTGGGAAGCCTTAACGACGGTTTGGCCGCGCGTTTTCTCCGCTTTCTTGCCGCTCTGTCGGCCGCAGTATTCATATTTGCCTTCTACGCATGGCTCAAGTTTGCAGGGTTTACTGACGGCGAATCCATGGAATGGGCGCATATTGCCAGACAGATGTCACGAGGCAAGGGCCTCGCCACGCTGTGTTTCAGGCCATCCGACTTCACCGTCAAGCGGGTCGAAATTCGCGATGAGGCCGGGAATGTGACTGCTCTGAGGGACGGCCGCCATGCTCCGCTCTATCCGGCTGTGCTCTCGGTTGCTTTCCTGCTGGCTGAACGGGCGGGCTGGAGGGATCCGGCATCGCTTGAGGCAGCGGCTGTCCTGCCAATGAATATACTCATCATGCTTGCCGCGGTGTTCGTTCTTTACGGCGTTGCGCGGCGTCTTTTTGGAGAGCGCGCAGCTCTTCTGGCGGTCATGCTGTTTGCAGTGTGCGAAGGGGCGCTTGCGGCTCCCCTGCGGTGCTCGCCGGCTCCGCTTGTCATGCTCCTTGCCGCGGCAGCCCTGAGGACTGCGCTGATGGCCCGGGATACTGCCGCTGAATCGCTCATCAGGAGAACGCTCCTGGCCGGGCTTTCCGGCGGGCTGTGCGGGCTGGCTTTCCTCGCCGGGTATTCATCGCTTCCGTTCGCAATTCCCTGCCTGTTCGTTGCCGCCGGTGGCGAGGAAAGGGGAAGAAGATTTTCCATTCTCGCCTTTGCTGCAGTGCTGCTGTCCGTGTGCGTGGCATGGGTTGCGCGAAACTGGATTCTTTGCGGCGCTCCGTTCGGCTTCGCGAGCCGCGTCGTGTTCCATGATACCGCAGCCTTTCCCGGCCTCGCGGCAGATCAGTCGGTCCGGAACAGCTCCTTGACCGTCAGCCTGCTTGATTGTGTGCGACTGAAGATTTTTGCCGGGCTTGGGGCGGCATGGAACTGCGCTTTCCGTCTGCCAGGGGCCGGACCCGCCGCCGCTTTTTTTCTTGTATCGTTCTTCCACCGCTTTCAGGACGAAACCGTTTCCGCGCTTCGATGGTGGATCGCTGCGGCTTTTGGCGTTGCCCTGGTCATTGCCGCGGCAGGTCGGCCGTCCGAGACATGGACAATGATTTTTCTTCCGATCATTGTGACATACGCGGCGGGGTTCTTTTTCGAACTGGTGGAAAAATCCGACTTCTTCAATCCCGAGTTGCCCGAACTCCTTAAATGGGCCCTGGTTCTGTGCGCAGCTTTTCCGGCGGCTGCCGGAATGTTCGCCGCTCCGAAGTTTCCTTATCCGCCATATCATCCGCCTTTCATATCCAAGATGTGCTCGTCAATGGAAGCAGGCGAGATTGTGGTTACCGACATTCCATGGGCCTGCGCCTGGTACGCCGAAAGACCTTCGCTCCTGATTCCCGGAACCGTCGAAGATTTAAGAGTCGAGCCGATCAAATCGTTGAAGATAGGCGCAATTTTCCTGACCGGGGCTTCGCAGCGCGATTGTTATGCGCCGGAAGACGGGGCTGCCTGGAATTCAATACGGATGGGATTCCTTCCTGAATGGCTGCCAATGACAAACGGAGTGGCGTTTCCCAGGGGCACGAGGGAGCAGGTGTTCATAAGCTCCCGGCCGATATATCAAGCACGCGGCGCAGAAGATCCTCGTTGACAGGCACCGGTACGCCGAGGCGGCGGCCATGCGCCACGACGGCTCCGTTTATGGCTTCAATCTCTGTGCGGCGTCTCCGCCTCACATCCTGAAGCATGGATGAGATATTTTGCGCAGTTGTTCGGCACACATTTTCGACCGCGGACACTATGTCGGCATAAAGAAGTCCGATGCCCATGGCGCGGGCCACGGACTCGGTTTCGACGGCCGCGGAGGCGGCTGTGCGCCGGAGATCTTCGCGTTCGGGAACCGCGCCGTTTGGAACGCCGGCCAGAGCTGTCACCGGATTGATCGCGGCGTTGATGGCAAGCTTGCTCCAGAGCAATGCGGTGGCGTCAGGCGCCGTTTGGGCATCGAAACCGGCCCTCAATAGCAACTTCGCAAAAGACTCGGCATGTTGGGGTGAGGCTCCCGTATGCGGCGCCACGACCGTCGGGCCCGCGCCCGCGTGGCGTATGACACCTGCGGATTCCGCGGTTGATCCGTGGGATGTGGACGCGCAGAGTACGGGGCGTCCGCCCGAGAACCTGGCGGCAGTTTCGGCGTTGCCGAGCCCGTTCTGAAGGGAGACGACGGTGGTGCGGGGGCCGAGCAGGGGGAGGGCGCGGCGCATTGCGGCTTCTGTATCGAATGACTTGACGCACAGGCAAAGCGCGTCAGGAGGGCTGACCTTCGAAGGATCAGCCTCGCACGGAACGCGGATTACCCGTTCGCCCGCTCTGTACTTCAGGCGGATGCCTTCCCTTGCAATGAATTCCGCCCGCTCGGCGTTCTTGTCGAGCAATGCGACGTTCAGTCCCTTTTCAGAGAGCAGCGCGGCAAAAAGGCAGCCGATGGCGCCAGGCCCGACTATGACAATGTCGGTTTTCCCGGACGGCCTTGCTCGCGCTCCCTGCATCTTGGACCGGAACGGCGTTCGGGGTTAGATGCGGCCTTCCCTGCTGGCTGTGATGAAATTCATCCCGAATTCATCCTCGCCCAGCAGCAGAGCCTTCGCGAGTTTGAATGCTTCCGAGGCGGTATCCAGCGTGTTCAGGATATCCCTGTTTATCTGCAGCGGATCCACGATTCCGCCGTCGGCGCCCGCTTCGACCGCAAGCCATGCGAAAACCTGGTTGATCAGTTTCCTGCTTGGCATTCCGAACGAGACGTTGCTGAGGCCTGCGACAATGTGGATGTCCGGGCCGTATTCACTCCGGGCGGCGGAGACGGCTTCGAGGAAACTCTTTCCGTTCGCCGGATCCGTCGAAATCGGGAGCACAAGAGGGTCAATGTGGATTGCCGGCCTGCAGAAGCCAGCGTCGGAGAGTTTGGTCATCAATTTGCGCAGATTCAGAAGTCTTTCATCCGTTGTGCATGGCAGCCCTTTTTCTCCTGCGGCCGAAGCTATGACGACTGCCCCGAAGCGCGCGGCGACTTCAATGGCAGGTTCCCTTTCCAATGATACGGAGTTCACCATGGGCTTTCCGAGGCGCGGGTTGCAGGACTCAAGGCCGGCGCGGAGGATTTCCGTGTTTGCGGAATCAACGCTGACAGGCAGACCTGCGGCATCCTGAACGATCTGAACCGTCCATCGCATGACCCGCATCTTCTCCTCGATGTCCGTGCTGAATTCGTCCACGTTGATGTCAAGGTAATGGGCTCCAGCGGCGGCCTGATCGCGCGCCATTGTCTTCAGATAATCAATGCCGGCATCCTTTCCCTCTGAATTTCCGTAGTTCCCCTGCCAGATGGCCACCGAACAGTGCTTGACCTTTCCATCCTGCCATGCTGGCGAATTGAGGAAAGGCTCAGGCACCGGGAGATATTTCCTCGAACCGGCCGAACCGTAGGCGATGGCCTGGCGCCCGTCCGGCCCCGGTCCCACGGCTTTTCCGCCAACCTTGAGTATTCTGGTGCAATGGATGTTCTCTCCGACGGTTATGAACTTTTCTATGTTTTTCACGGTTTTCCCCCGGCTGTGTGCGTTTGCCTGAACAACTTTGCGAGAGCCCTGATGTGGTCCGGCGTTGTGCCGCAGCACCCTCCGATGATCCGGGCGCCGGCCTTCGCAACCTCGGCCGCGTGACGAGCCATGACATCGGGCGTTTCAAGGTAAACATCGCGTCCGTCCTTGTGCACTGGTTTTCCTGCGTTTGCGTGGACGATGATCGGCATGGCAGGGGCGGCCGCGCGAATTTCGGCGACGATCGGGATCATCTGTTC
>Ga0129299_1001154_pt1 | contig 17557 bp, 20 predicted proteins | sample ConPoolayeCmetaG_FD_94477 | JGI IMG/M metagenome (GOLD analysis project Ga0129299, IMG submission 94477) | Hot spring microbial mat communities from California, USA to study Microbial Dark Matter (Phase II) - Cone Pool mat layer C metaG ...
CCCGTAACCCGAAGCGAACGTGACAAAAGCGCCGACGGTGTAAATTCCTCTGATGCCGAAAGGCGTTGAGCACCTATTCTCCGCGGCAGTAGCACTGCGTGTTTTTGGCGTGTAAATTCCTCTGATGCCGAAAGGCGTTGAGCACTTTTCAAAATCGTGCACAACGTTCCCGCCTGCTCGCCCGGAGTTGTGCCGCCTGGAAAGCGGCAGGTGGAGGCTCGTGGGCACGCACGGACATGAGGCTTGCAAGCTGCCGAATGCCTTGAGTGCTCCAGCAGCCGGAACGTCAATTTGGAGCCGGGCGTGTTGCAGGCTGTAAACCGCCCCATGCCTTTGTCTTCAGCCGCCGTCCTATTCTATTTCTTTGCTTCGAGATTTTAAATGTTGCGATAAATCAGATTTTGTAATTTTACGTGCAACCAGATCAAGAACTTTATCAGCCAATTCACAATCATACTCTTCATCAATTTCATAGCCATTCATGAAAAGAAAGGTAAGGCAAGCCGCAAGTGCGGTTCGTTTATTCCCGTCCAGGAAGGGATGGTTTAATGCAATAGAATTTATATAGGTTGCAGCCATCTCAAAAATGTCCATAAGAAATTGACCGTTAAATGATGCTTGCGGAGCAAATAATGCCGATTCGAGCGCGGCCATATCGCGAACTCCGGATAATCCGCCTGCGGTTGCAATCTCCTGATTGTGGATTTCAATGACTTCAGAAATCGAAAGAAAACGAGGTTCGCCTGTCATTTTGCCAGTTTATCCAATGACTTACGGTGTTTCTGTGAAACTTTCCGATATGCTTCCGCCGCAGATAATGGCTTTAAGAATAGACCGTCTTTTTCTTGGGTAATTTCAAAAGCTGCGTCATCTTTGATATGCAAAAGTTCAAGAATTGGTTTGTCCAAAACAATTCCCCGGCTGTTTCCGACTTTCTGTAAATGCTTAATCATGGGCGGCTCCTTTGTAAGAACATTGTTCTTACATCAATATAATCTTGAAAACGGATTTCCGCAACTTCTTTTTGAGTTATATTGCCCACTTTGATTCTTTCTTTTTCAGCGGCGGCATTGTATTCACCTTAAAGCTGACGCCTAAAGTTCTCCGCGCGCGGGAAGAACCATAGATGCGGCCGCCATAGATACGAAAATGCTGTTGTGTTTTGAAGATATTGGCGTGTTGTTTTTCGACAGCCACGCCTGGGCTCCATATTATCATCATTATCCTTTGATTACTGATCCGCATTCTATATTTACATAATCGCTCATTTTCAGGAAAACCGCAATCATGCCGGTAAAAATAAAAATCTGCGGTATCACGCAGTACGAAGACGCAAAAGTGGCGGCAAGCCTTGGTGTCGACGCGCTCGGGTTCATTTTCTATGAAAAAAGCCCGCGCTATATCACCCCGGAAAACGCCGAAAAAATCATCCGTAAACTCCCGCCGTTCATTGCCAAGGTGGGTGTGTTTGTCGACGCCTCACCTGAGTCGATCATTGAGGCGGCGCAGAAATCCGGCATTGACACAATACAGCTTCACGGAAACGAGCCGGCCGAAACCGCTCGCCGCCTCCCGCTTCCCGTGATAAAGGCATTTTCCGTGGCTCCGGGCTGGGATATGACTGTGATGGAGGGCTATGACGTCGCCGCTTTCCTTCTGGACACATGGACCGAAGGCCGCCGGGGAGGCACCGGCGAGACGTTCGACTGGTCGATCGCCAGGCAAGCCGCGGCGCGGCCAACACCTCTTATCCTTGCCGGCGGCCTCGGACCGGTCAACATGAAAGAGGCTCTTGAGATTGTCAGGCCGTATGCGGTTGATGTCAACAGCGGCGTTGAAATAAGACCCGGCATAAAAAATCCGCATAAGATGAAAGAGGTTGTCGGGATTGTGAAAGCGTGGAGGTAATGAAAAGAAGTCAGAGGTCAGTGAGTCATCTCGGCATTCATTAAAATGCACCTTTCCATTTTTCAATCTCCACCATTCAATTATGCCCTTCTCCGCCCTTTCTCTCTATATCCATTTCCCGTTCTGCGCCGGCAAATGCCGGTATTGTGATTTCTATTCCGTGCGCTACACCGAGGCGGCGGCGGATGCTTTTCTGGCGGCGGTGGCGCGCGAATGGGAACTCGTGCGCGATGCATACCGTTTGGGCGGCACGCGCATTACCACACTCTACTGCGGCGGCGGCACGCCGTCGATACTGACATCAGCCCAATGGCGGCGGTTCTGTGCCTGGGTGCGCGGCACGCTCACGCTTGCGACCGATGTTGAGTGGAGCGTCGAATGCAACCCCGAATCATTTGACGATGAAAAAGCGCACGTATGGCTTGACGCCGGCGTCAACCGCCTGTCGCTGGGCGTCCAGACCCTCGACGAGCGGCTGCTGCGGCTTCTGGGCAGGCCGCATGACGCGCGCAAGACCCTCGCGGTTCTTGACAATCAGATACTCCGGCGGTTCGGTTCAATCGGAGCGGATATCATCTACGGCATACCGGGACAATCGGTGCGGTCGCTTGCGGAAACAATCAATCGCCTTCTCGGTCGGGGTGTTCTTGACCACCTCTCCGCCTACGAGCTGAGCGTGCATGATGCGACGCCGTTTGGCCGGCACCGCCGGCTGCTAGGCATGGCGGATGAAAACATTGCTGCGGATATGATGGCGCTGGTGCGGGATATGGCCGCGGCCGCGGGCTTTGCACAGTACGAAGTATCCAATTTCGCGCGGCCGGGCCGCCGCTGCAGACATAACATGGCATACTGGGACCTCGCTCCCTACATCGGCCTTGGTCCCGCGGCGCACTCCTATATTCATCCGCAGCGTTTTGCCAACGTTTCATCGCTCAACGACTATGTGCAGGCAATCGGCAGCGGCCGCCGCCCCCTCGCGTTCACCGAGCAGTGCACCCCGGAATCCATTGCGGCGGAGATGCTTTTTTTGCGCCTGCGCACCATTGACGGGCTTGATGAAGAGCGTTTCGCCGCAGCGTGCGGAATGCCGTTTCAAACGGCCGGCAGGCGCGCCGTCCTTCAGCAATTCATTGACGCCGGCCTGTTGGAATACCGCAGGCCTCTGTGGATGCCCACGGTGCGCGGACTCGGTATGGCCGACGCAATGGCGCGAAGGCTGGTATAAATACGGCGGGTATGGCTCCTCTGGGTTTCAAAGTAACGGCCAGTAACCATCCATCAGCAAAGCTGGCGGCTTTCAGAAGAGCGGCATAGCCGCGATTATGAAAGGCGGCGCGTCAGTGCCGCAATGGTGACCTTTGGCGCTTGAGGCGTAGCCTGGAGTTTGCGGCTCGGCAGAGGCGCCCGCCAAAAAATCATCGACACAGTGTAATTTTTTTTCCGTAGAATCCTGGTTATATTTTGTATTTCCCTCCAAAGGCGGTCCTATGGTTGCCAATTCGCTGACAATGGTCAGATTTATTATCGCCCCTTTGTTCGCATACGTCTTTGCGCATAGTTTTCGCGCGCACAATCCGCTCGCATGGCAGTATACGGCGCTGGCGATTTTGGGCTTAATTGAATTATCGGATGCGTTCGACGGGTATTGTGCGCGCAAGCTCGGCGAAGTGTCTGATTTCGGCAAGCTGTTTGACCCCATGGCCGACAGCGTGTCGCGGCTGACGGTGTTTACCGGTTTTCTCATCAGCGGGATACTGCCGCTGTGGATGTTTCTGATCTTCTTGTACCGCGACAGCATTGTCACGGTGATCAGGTATATGTGCCTGAGAAAAGGCCTTGTCGTGGCCGCGCGGCTCTCGGGCAAAGTGAAAGCCATAATGCAGGCGGCAGGAAGCTTTTGCGTTCTGGCGGTATGCCTGTTGCATGGCCACGGGGTCAGGGCTATTCCGCCCCTCATTCTCGGCAGACACCCCGGATATTTCATCATGCTTGTCCCGGCGCTCTTTACGGCATATTCCGCGTTTGACTACTGGTTTGGAAACCGGGCGGTCTTTGACGGCTCCTTCACTCAGCGGAAGGATCCTTCATGACGCCGGCCTGCAGGTTCTGACGGTAGCGCTGTCTGAAATGTTTCGGCGACATCCCCGCCTCTTTTTTGAATTGGGCCGAAAAATACAGCGGATCGTCATAGCCGGTCAAAACCGCAATTTCCTTAATTGACATTTGGGTGTCGCCGAGAAGATGACGGGCCCAGGCCATGCGCTGGCGCAGGTGATACTTAACCGGCGACATGCGGACGTGCGCGCGGAACAGCCTGTTGCAGTGAGTCTGGCTCAGGCCTGCGGCGCCAAAGATTTCTTCGGCCCGAAGCGGACGGTCGAGGTTCTTCTGGATGAACTGGATGGCGTCGCGGACCGCCGCAGGCAATTGCGGAGCAATGCTTCGCGCCAGCTCGATACACAGTTCCCAGGCAATGCAGCTGAGAACAACGGCAAAGCCGGCCGGCCGCTCACGAAGAACCGACTGGGATTTTCGTATAAGTTCTTCAATCCGGTCCGGCGCAAGAGGCCTGACATAATCGCACTGCGCAAGACCGGTCGCCTGGGCGACCTGCTGCATCGCGCTGCCGTCAAACGAGACATAGCGCTTGAGAAGGTAACCGGCGCTGCCCGGACCGTACGTATGATTAGTGCCCAGGCGCAGAATGAAGACTTCGCCGGGATGTACGCTGTAGCGTTTTCCGTCCTGAACAAAGACGGCGTTTCCGGCTTGAACGTATTCGACGCCGAACGTTTCAGATACGTCGCGATGATAGGTATGGGGCTTTGCCCATCTGCTGTTACCTGATGAATTGATGATGATCGGAGGAATATATATGTCGTCACGCACGTTATAGAAGGGCGCAACACGCTCTCTGGACCATGATTCATGAAACCATGTATGGTCGGATATCATATGTATTAATATATAATCTCACATACCAATACAGTTAGAAATGTAGTATACTTATGTGTTAATGGGCGAATGTCAAATTTATCAAAATTCATCGGACATCGAGGAGTTTAACAATGCCTAAAATCACGATGCTGGGGGCGGGAAGCGGTTTTACCGCGGGACTGATGCGCGATATCATGCTGATAGATGGAATCGAAGGGGGAGAGATAGCGCTGGTTGATATTGACGCCGGCCGGCTGAAGATAACAGGGCGCCTTATTTCGGCGCTGGCCGAAACGGTCAACGAGAAGTATAAGGCCTGCTGGCGCGTCACCGCAACCACCGACCGCCGCAACGTGCTGAAAGGCACCGATTATGTCATCAACTGCATTGAGGTCTCCGGCATGAAATGTGTCGGTTTCGATAATGATATCCCGGCAAAATACGGCATCGACCAGTGTATCGGCGACACCATCGGGCCCGGCGGCATTTTCAAGGCGCTGCGCACCGTGCCGTCGTGGCTTGAGATACTGGCGGATATCGAGCGGTATTGCCCTGGTGCCTTGGTCATGAATTATACCAATCCCATGAGCATCATGACTCTCGCGGCAGTCCGCAGCACCAGCGCCCAGGTTGTCGGATTATGCCATTCTGTACAGGGAACAACGCGCCAGATGGCCGGTATAGCGCAGGTACCGTATGAAGAGGTGGCGTTTCGCTGCGGCGGCATCAATCACCTCGCATGGCTCACCGAGCTTCGCCACAAGGGCAAAGACCTGTACCCGGTGATAATCAAGCGCGCAAAGAACGAAAAAGAAGTCTATGAATCTGATCCGATCCGCTTCGAGATGCTGTTTCATTTTGGGGCGTTTGTTACCGAATCGAGCGGTCATCTATCCGAGTATGTGCCGTATTTTCGCAAGCGCAAGGATCTGATAAAGAAATACTGCCGTGACGGGTACCGCGGCGGGTCGCGTTTTTACGCCGACAACTGGCCGACGTGGCGCAAGGAAAGCGATAAGCGCCGTATGGAGCTTTCGCGCGATATTAGGAAACTCGAACTCAAGCGGGGTTACGAGTATGCCAGCGAGATAATTGAAGCCCACCTGTTTAACAAGCCCAAAGTGATTTACGGCAGCGTGCTCAACGCAGGGCTTATAGCCAACCTTCCTGCGGACGGCGTCGTAGAAGTGGCGACCATGGTCAATAATACCGGATTCTCCCCGTGCCGCTTCGGCGAACTTCCCCCGCAGATGGCCGCCCTCTGTGACAGCAACATGCGGGTGTTTGACCTTGTCGTGCGTTCGATAATGGAGAGGAACAGGGACGCGCTTTATCATGCGATGATGCTCGATCCGCTGTGCGCGGCGGTCTGCTCGCCTGCGGAAATATGCTCCATGACCGATGAGCTTGCACGCGCGGAAAAAGACTATATCCCGTCGTTTATGATCCGTGGAAAAACGGCGAAACGCAACGGCACATCGGTCGTGTTTTACACGCCGGCGGTAAGGCGCAGCGCACAGAAGACCCTTTTCGGCCCGTTTTCCGTCTGACACAACGGCTGCGTGCCGCCGGCCGGAATCACGGCGCCCGCATGCGCGGCCTGGCGGCACAAACACGCGATGCGGCACAATAAAAAAGCCGGAAAGTTCATCTTTCCGGCTTTAACGTTCTCTCCTGAAGAGCACGACTACCGGCGGCCGAACGACACCTCGGAATTAGTTTGCGTCGCCGCGTCCTGTTGCTGGCCGGCAACCGCTGTGGTTTCCGCCTGCTGCGGTTGTTGCTGCTGAACCATCTCGGTATCTCCCACGGTCAAGGGTGCCCCCGTAGCTTCTGTCTGTATCCCGGCTCCATTACCTTCATTCGGCAGTACCCGCCGTTTCACCGTTATTTTCCGTCCGTGCTCAAGACTTTCCTGCGCCACCTGCGCTGCAGTCGCCGCCACGGGTGCTTGGGTACCCGCGGGTACTGGTGCAGGGGAGATGTCTTGCCGGGTAACGGGACCGGCCGGGGTCATCGATGCAGGTTGTGGCTGCAACAACGGTGTCTGGGGCTGCGGCTCAGGGCGAATATCCTGCGGTCGTTGCTCGGAACGGATTTCCTGCTGACGCGGCGGTTCATGGTCCCTGTTTCTCTGCCAATTGTCACGAGTATCGCGCTGCTCCCTGTTGCCGCGATCGCGATTGTCCCGTTGATCCCTTCGCTGGCCAAACGGCGGTTTGTCCCGGAACCGGTTTTCCTGGCGCCGCTGATTATTGACAAGATTGCCGGACTGATCGATGGTTCGGCGCGCACGCTCCTGGTCGCGTTCTGCATTGCGGAGTCGAAGGTTTATTTCACGGAGCGATTTGTCGACCGGCGAAGCGGAGGGCTGCGGCGCCGGCCGGATGTGCTGCTGGGGCCTGTTGTCAGGCCGCCAGTCGCGCCGTTCCCGATCCTTATCCCGCTGATCTCGTTCACGGTCCCGCGGGGATGTTGCCGCGGCTGTGACGTCGACTTTTTCCTGCCCTTTTGCACGCGTGCTTCTGATTACCGCAACAAGCGTTATACATTGCATGATGAAAAGAACGCCAAGGGCTGAATATACTATTAAAGCTGAAACCATAATTAAACAAACTCCGTATTAATTGAAAACGGTATACTATGTGCCGATGCCTTCATCGGCCTTTGCCCATATATTATCCATTATTCTATGATGAGAGCCGGAAGGCACGCGTATGATGACTGGTAACCTGTTCGGTGTTGCTTGAGTTGGCGGTGTTACCGTCGATTCTGCGAATAACATCTCTATCTATGTGTTCCGATTTCCTCCTTTCGCATACTGCGCATTCGAATGCCATGCCCCTCTAGTTGCTGAATAACGCACAACGTTCACCATGTGCTTTCCACGTTTTCGCGTCTGCAGAAATGTCAAAGAACCTTGCTGCGGAGTATATTGCGATATATACGCCGCCGTCCCACGGTCAGCTCTGCTGTGCGGCGTTAAGCGTCTGCCCCTTTTGTTGCTCTTTCTTTTTTGCCATATCTTCGATTTCACCGACCAGACGCGTTATGGCCTTGATCTTGCCGGAGATAATCACGATTTTGCTCCAGGTGAAAATCAGGATAAGAGTAAAAAAGAAAAAGATAAATATCCAGACGATTCGGATAATGTCCATATAGATAGTATGTCAAGATACGTTTTGGCAGGCTATTGCGCAAGATTTCTTATCGCATCGCAGCGATTCGGCATCGTGTCTATGAACGAGGTTCTGAAGGCCGTTTGAACGGCATCATGTGGAAATCCGGCAGTCCCTCTTATCTCCGGCTTCTCTGGCAGCGGTGTAGCCGCGGGCACAGCCAAAGCGGCCAAACCAGGTTATATCTGCGCATGCAGAAAAAAATTGACAATGGTACCGCTAAAGATTATAATCTACAATGCCGATAGACATTATAGATTATTATAAGGGAGCCTTCTATGCGTGATTGCAGGGCATTAGCGGCAATAACAGTTGGCGGTGTGCTTGCCTTCATGGGATGCGGTAAACACGAAACCAGGCCTCTTTCTGTTGTGCGTATGGGCTATTTTACAAATATCACCCATGCGCAGGCGCTTATCGGAGTGTCGCGGGGTGATTTTCAGAAAGCCCTTGGCAATCTAAAGCTGGAGACAATGGTTTTTAACGCCGGGCCATCAGTGGTTGAAGCTATGTTTGCCGGCCGGCTTGACTGTTCGTTTATCGGCCCATCGCCGGCAATCAACGGGTATGTAAAAAGCGGCGGGAAGGCATTTAAAATTGTGTGCGGCGCCGCCGCCAACGGCGTGGTTATTGTTGCACGGCCGGGAAGCGGCATTGAAAAGCTTGAGGATCTTGCCGGGAAGCGAATTGCGACGCCGCAGTTCGGCAATACACAGGACATTTCGGCGCGCGTATATATTTCAAAAAAGCTCGGCTGTTCTATCGGCGAAGCGGCGGGACAGACCCGTATTATTCCCATCCCGAACGCCGAACAGCTCGAAGTATTTAAAAAAGGGGATATCGATGCAAGCTGGGTGCCGGAACCGTGGGGCGCCCGTTGTGTCAATGATGCGGGCGCACAGATAATTGCGGAAGAAAAAGATTTATGGTCCGATACGATGTTTGCGACCACGGTGTTCATCGTGAGTGAAGACTTCCTGAACAATCATCCGTACCAGGTTGAAATGCTGGTGCGAACACTGGTCGATATTACGGAATGGATTAACGCAAACAAGGCTGAGGCGGCGGCGCTGGTCAACGATCAACTCCGTTCGATTACCGGCAAATCACTCAGACCGGAAATTCTGTCGGAAGCGTTTTCGCGGGTGACGTTTACAAACGATCCGCTGCCGGCGAGTGTCAGTACCTGTGCGCGGTGGGCGTTTGAGGCCGGTATGATGAAAGAGACGCCTGATGTTTCCGCAATAGTTGACAGCCGATTTATCGACCGGATTCTGAATGGAAGCGTCAAATGATTCCGTTGGATGAAGGCGCTGCAGCCGGCGGCACGCACAATGTTCTTGAAACATGGACTGAGCGGGCTGCAGAGTCGTCGCGGCAGGCGAAGGTACGGCTCGATGCTGTGTCAAAGATGTATATGTCGGGACAGGGCAAAAAGGCGGCCAATGTTTATGCCGTAAAGGATATTTCGCTTTCTATATTTGACGGAGAATTCATAAGCTTTGTAGGGCCGAGCGGCTGCGGAAAGAGTACCTTGATTAACCTCATTGCCGGTTTTGAGCGGCCGGACAGCGGATCGATTCTCTGCGAAGGGGGTGCGGTTAATTCCTCCGGGCCAGACCGCTTAGTCATATTTCAGGAGCAGAGTCTGTTTCCATGGCTTTCGGTGCGGAAAAATATCGAATTCGGCCTTCGCATCAAAGGTATGTCAAAAGAGCAGCGCCGCGAGCGCGCGGCTTATTTCCTCAACATGGTACATCTCAACAAGTTTGCCGACAGTCTGCCGTTTCAACTCTCGGGGGGGATGAAACAGCGTGTTGCGATTGCCCGGGCGCTTGCAGTGGAGCCGAAAATGCTTCTGATGGACGAACCGTTTTCATCGCTTGATCATCGTACCCGTGATCTTCTCCACATGGAATTGCAGCAGATATGGCTTCAAACGAAAAAAACCATCGTGTTCGTCACGCATTCCGTTGAGGAGGCACTGCGTCTGAGCGATCGCATCGTGATTATGTCGAGCCAGCCAGGCAGAATCAGGCGGATTATCCGTGTTTCGCTTCCCCGGCCGCGCGACTTTTTTGATCCTGCCATCATCCGCCTTCGAACGGCTATTCTTGAAGATCTTGAAGACGAGCTGAATAAGCTTGCCCTGAAGGAGGGAGATAATGACTGGAAAGTTGAAGAAGGCGCTCTCAGGCGCCGCGCTCATGCTGGTGTGGATTCTCCTGTGGGAAATAGTCACACTATATAACGCCGGTTCATATGCGGCGGCGCCGCCGCACCGGGTTATCGCCGAGTTTATCTCCGGTGCTGCCGGACCATACTGGGCGCCGCTGTGGTCAAGTTTCAAACGTATCCTCACCGGCTATTTCCTGGCGTTGATGATAGGTACGACAATCGGCGTCATGGTTGCATCAAGCAAATTCTGTGAATGGATGTTGGGCGGGGTAATTCTCGGCATTCAGTCGCTTCCCAGCATCTGCTGGCTTCCCGTCGCCATTCTGTGGTTTGGCTTGAATGAAAAGGCAATCGTATTTGTCGTGCTGATGGGGTCCATCGGCTCCATCACTCTTGCGTCGCGGGATGGACTTCGGATGGTATCGCCGATTTATAATCGGGTATCCGCAACATTTGGCGCGCGACCGTGGCAACGGCTTTTTTGGGTGGCGCTTCCCGCCGCGCTTCCCCAAGTTATTTCGGGACTCAAGCAAGGCTGGTCGTTTGCGTGGCGATCGCTCATGGCGGGAGAACTGCTGTACCATTCCACGAGTCTTGGTTCGCTTCTAAGCGATGCGCGGGACCTGGCGGATTATCCCAGGATGTATGCGGTGATGCTGCTTATAATTTTCGCGAGTGTTTGTATCGACAAGGCGGTATTCGCGCAGCTTGAATCGCGTATCCGCCGTCGATGGGGACTGGTAGAGCAGGGCACATCATACCACCGGCAGTAACCCCCCCGCCGGTACCACGCCTTTAGAAAAAGCGCTTAAATTTTAGTTTCGCGCTTGTGCGCCTGAATGTCTTCCGTAGAGATTATTTTGCCAATACTTTCCACTCGACCCGTCGGTTCCTGCCGTGGCATTCTTCATCTTCACAATTTGCAATAGCAGGACGCTCGCGGCCGTAGGAGGTATGTTCGAGGCGGGACGGGTTGATGCCATAGGAGAGCAGATACTCTTTGACCGCCGTGGCCCGATTTTCGCCAAGCCCGATATTGTATTCATTGTTGCCCCGCTCGTCGGCATGCCCTTCGATAAGCAGGCGGACAACAGGTTTCTCCCTTAAAAAAGCGGCTATTTTTTCCAGCCGGTCTATTGACTCGGGCCCCAGGTCCCATGTGTCGTATTGGAAATATACCGGCAGGAGAATCTCCCTCATTTTCTCGTCCGCGTCAAGCGCGACAACTACGTCTTCATCGGATTGCGCGTGTTCGTTCTGGTGCGGCGCCAAGGTCTCCTGCCGCATCGGCGCAGATTCGGCACCCACCTTTGTCTGCTTCTTCGAACAGCCGATGGTGACCGCTGCAGTGCAGAGGGAGAGAATCAACGCCGGATACACATGAATTGTCATGAATGCTTCCGTTTAACCTAAATTCCGCAGTTGGGGTGGATGCGAATACGTGCGTGGAAACTGGCGTGAAGGCGGCGCAGGGCATATCCGCCAAGTGATATGTCCAAGCCGCCTGAAGCGCCAGAGCGCTCAACAGATTTTCACTCCGTTCATAAGGGTAAGGTATACCGGCCTTCGGCCGAAATTATTCGTATCCATTGCCCTTTGCTGCCGCAGCGCCGCATCCAACTGCGGAATTTAGGTTTAAAATTCGTGCTCTTCCTGCGGGTGAAATCGATAGGCCCGCTTGGCCGGACCGTGCCGCATCTGTGGTCGATGTCGCTGCAGTGCCGCAGCGTTTTGTTGTATCGGAACGTGTTATTCCCTATTCCCCTTTTGACACTCCTTTTGTCAGGGCTTTTTCTATCGCCTTCATTAGCGCCTTGCTGGTCGCTGTGGCGCCCGTCACTGCATCGACGTCCACTTTCTGCCGCTCGATTATCCGGGGTATAATTCCTTCCGCCATCTTTGCGTATTTTGTCGATCGGTTTTGAAGGATCTTTATCTTATCCAAACGTCCATCCGACACTACGCATCGTACCGAATAGGTAAATCCGCCGTATGCATAGCTTCCCGTGTACGAACCGTCGGGAATTGACGCAATCGCAACGTCATTGATTTCCAACAAACGGGTCTGTCGTATATCCGCGCGCATGCACGAAATCGTCAACAGAAAAGCGATAGGAATTGTCGGAACATATCGGCCCATTGTATTTCTCCTTCCGGCTGTAGCACATCCCCTGGGAATGCATGTTCATTCCTTGAGAAAGTGAATCTTTCCCATGATGCAACACAACCCTTTTATTAAATTACTATTTTTTGCGGCGCGGCAGGCTTTCGCGTTCGGTTCGCCCGCTTACAATCAACCATGCGTTTACACGCCGGCCGCCGGTAGGGGGGAATAAAATGCTGCGTAAATGTGCGGTTTGGCTGCTCGGCGGCGCCGGAATGAAAGATCAATCCGGTTCATATTCGACGTCTCCACTCAGGTGACGGCGATAAAACTTTGCATCGTCATTCTTCATCATAGCCATCCATTCGACCGCATACTTGCCGAGCGTCTGCGGGGAGCTAATCGTGCGGATCCGCGCACTTGAAATCGCCGCCCAGTCTTGTGTCGTCGCCAGCCCGAACGGCCGTTTGACCACAGCCCGGATGAAAAACGTGTCCTTTGCCGCATACACCACTTCATAGCGAAACCACTTGCTGTCGAGATCGGAACGGCTGATGGGAAGGGAGTCGATGTCAGCGGTGAACGTTTTGTGTTTATGGTGATAGGTGTATTGCGCATCAAAAAGACGGTTCAAAATAAGCGTTACTTCCTTTGCACGACGAAGGTTGGTGGCGGAAATGAATTTTGGAATCGCAATGCCCAGTACAAGCATCCCGATAATGATAAGGACAATGCTTTCGACGAGGGTAAATCCGCGCGGGTGATGCACCTTGATCATGGGCTTCAGCATTTCGTTTTCGAAAATTATGCGGAAACAAAAAAATATATATATGGCATCCTGGCGGTAAAAGTCCGGAATACATTTCATCATTCAAACCTCAACACCCACCAGGAGCCGGGGACTTATTGAACCGCCAGAACCACATACAAAACAATCGATGAGCGTCGGATTATGGCTTGGGGCGCTTGAGGATAATGTAGAGATGTTCGATGGGAAGCGCGCCGGAGCGGACTGAAAGATGGCTCGTCATTTCGACCACCTCCCATCCCTCATCACCCCGGTCGGAAAGATAGTTATACAGCGTGACATCTGTCCAGTTCTGTATCTGCTTGCCGTTGACATAGTGCACTTTCCATGATATTTCCCGGGGAAGCATGAAACCGAAGATTCCCTTGCCGTGCTTTTCCGCAATGATGAATTTGTATTCCCATTTATTCATCGGGCTCTTCCCCTGAAAAACATGGGCCGTGTGCGGCGGGCAGTGTGCGCCGGCGCCATTCATGCCTGGGTATTCGACCGTACTGATGAGTGTATCATATCGAGCGCCGGACTGTCAATAACAGGCGGCAGGCAAAAATACTTCGCGCTCGTGCCTGTAGTATCAGGGAAGGGAATGCCGGCCCGGCGGCCGCCCCGCCGCCTACCGTTTCATCGCCGCAGAGCGTTCCCCGTGCCTTCACAATACATATATTTAAATCATATGCTTGCCAATCCCGATCAATTATTGCTGCGTATACCGGTGGTTTTGCTGGCAATGACGGTCCATGAATATGCACACGGATGGGCGGCATGGCAGCGGGGAGATTCGACGGCAAAAAACGCGGGACGGCTTACGCTCAATCCCGCCGTTCACATCGATATCTTCGGTCTGCTCATGCTGATGTTCGGGCCGTTTGGATGGGCAAAGCCCGTGCCGGTCAACCCGTATAACCTGGATAATCCGCGCAAAGACATGCTCTATGTCAGCGCCGCCGGTCCCGTGTCCAATATTCTCTGTGCGATGCTGTTTGGATATTCGTTCAGAATCATGCATGCGTTCGGGTTGACGGCTCCGCTGCATCACTATATCATCGATTTTTTCCTTCTTTCGGTACTCATCAATCTCGGCCTTTCCTTTTTCAATCTCCTGCCGGTGCCGCCGCTCGACGGGTCGAAAATCGTGCTGTCGCTCCTTCCCCCCTCAAAGGGCGTTTCCTATCTCGGCGTCATCAGGCATGCTCCAAAAATCTTTCTTGTGATGATAGTCGTGGAGTGGGGGCTGCACATTCCTGTATTTTCCATTCTCATACATCCGCTGTGGAAACCCTATGCGGCGTTTTGGCAGATGGTCATTTTCGGCGGAAAGGCGCTCTAAAGTGCAACCATTTACAATGGCGAAAAGCAGGCTTGAACGCATCAGGCGCGCGTTTGCTTCGCGCAGAATAATGGTTATCGGCGACGCGATGCTCGACAGGTATCAGTGGGGTGATGTCCAGCGGATTTCGCCCGAGGCGCCGGTGCCAGTGGTGCAGGTCCAGCGCGAAAGCTGCGGATTCGGCGGCGCCTCAAATGTTGCGAGCAACCTCAAAAGCCTGGGGACAACACCCTATCTGATCACACTGTGCGGAGCCGACGAATACGGAAAAAAACTCCGTTCGATGCTTGCCGATATCGGCTGCACAACCGAGGGCGTCGTCACGTCGCGATCGCGTCCGACGACGCTCAAGACACGCGTGATGGCAAAACATCAGCAAATCGTCCGTATCGACAGCGAGTCAACCGACGAACTGACAGTCGCCGAACGGAAGCGCCTGTGGCGCCTGTTTGAAAAACGTCTCCCCGATATGCACGCCGTGATTATCTCCGATTATGCAAAAGGCGTCATCTCTCCGCCCTTTGTCGGCGACGTTATTGAGCGGTGCAAACAGGCCGGCGTGTTCGTGGCGGTTGATCCGAAAGTCCGCCATTTTCAATACTACAACGGCGTTGACGTCATCACGCCGAATCTTATGGAAACCCACGCCGCGCTGGGAATTCCGTACCGATACTGCAGCGACAGGGAAATCCGGGAGATGGGCTGGAAACTGCTCGATTCTCTGGGCCTTAAAACGCTTCTGATCACTCTCAGCGAACGGGGAATGGCATTGTTCCAAAGCAATGGACGTGCGTTTCAGCACCTCCCCACGGTGGCGAGGGCGGTCTATGATGTAACCGGGGCGGGCGACACGGTTATCAGCGTCTATACCGCCGCAATCTGCTGTTCGGCTCAGCCGCTCGAGGCGGCATATATCGCGAACCATGCGGCAGGCTTGACCGTGGCGGACGTAGGCACATCGTCGGTTACCGCGGCGCGGCTGATTGAATCGTGCGCCGGATAGCGGCAGCGCCACGCATATGAACTCGACGCCCGTCATCAGCGACTAACAAACAATGGATTCAAGCGCATGCATATCTTGAGAAAGACCCCGGCGCAGCGGATTCATGCGCCTGATGTAATACAGATCCACGTTTTTTCCGGAGATACGTAATGGACACGTGCCGGTTCTGCGGTGCCTTTTTATGTATGGTAGTATTGACGGCCGGGGCGGCCTCTGCCGCAAAAAAAATCGTTGTTCCCCACGATGCGCGCACAATTCAGGAGGGCATTGAAAAGGCGGACGAGGGCGATACGGTGTTTGTGGCCAGCGGCGTCTACCGTGAAAACATTACGCTTGCCGACGGCGTGGTGCTCATGGGGCAGGACGTGGATCAGACGGTGATTCGCGGCGATCGCCGTGCTCCTGTAGTCAAGGCCGCCCGCAATGCGGTGATTGCCAATTTTGTCATCGAGCACGGCACCATCGGCATATTAAGCGAAAACACCAACGCCGTCATCGAACGCAATTTCATCAGGAACAATTCCCGCACCGGAATCCAGTGCATTATCGCCCTCCCCCATATCCGCAACAATATCATTGCCGGCAACCGCTGGAGCGGCGTTTTCTGCGAGCTGGTTTCCCGCGCCGGCACTACGGCAATAGAACACAACGTGATCGCCGACAACGGCTACAGCGGCGTGATGCTGTCGAACCGAAGCGTGGTACTGGTCCAGAATAATGTTATTTTCCGTAACAAGGAATACGGCGTCTTTGTCGCCGAAAACGCGAAACGCTCACGCATTATCTACAATTCAATTTTCGGCAATCGTATGCCGTTTAACCAGTTTGCGGTCATCGACGAAACCAACATATCCAAGGATCCGATGCTGCCGCCCGTCGCGTGGGTAAACTATACCTCGGTCTCTTCCCTTGATTCTCCGCTTCGCGGCATGGGCAAGGAGGGCGCGCAGATAGGCCTGGTGAGCGAATCGATGCTGAGGCGATCGACCATCGACAGGGACAAAGACGGCGTGCCGGACGGCGCGGACCAGTGCCCCGAAGCCGCGGAGGACATCGATGGGTTCGAGGATGATGACGGATGTCCGGATTACGATAACGATTTCGACGGCATCTATGATCAATTTGACGAGTGTCCTCAATTGCGCGAAGATTTCGACGGGTTTCAGGATACTGACGGGTGCCCGGATTACGACAACGACGGCGACGGGATACCCGATGAAAAAGATAAATGCCCTAACCTGTCCGAAACCGTAAACGGCTTTCAGGATGACGATGGGTGTCCGGATCAGGCCGAAAAACGCTAAGGCCGGAAAAAATGATATCCCGACATGAGGATGAATCAGCATGAAACCAGTACAGTGTCCACTATGGTTCGTCGCGGCGGCGGTGCTCGCTGCGGGCTTTGCGGCGGCGGCCAGCCAGCAGTCTATTGCCGGCCAGCGGGTCGCCGATAAACCCTTTATGCTTTTTGTCACGCCGCTGCTGCCGCCCGAAGGCCCGGAGCGGTCTGAAGCCTTTTCGAGCGCCTGCTATAAAGCACTGAGGGAATTGTTCGACTCGACGAGCTTTCAGGTGATTATCGTCCCCACCGCCGCCAGGGCGGATTCAATGTCGAACCAGAAAAAGGATATTATCCTGACCACCGATACGCTTGACTGCTATCTGGAAGGACCGGCGTTCGATACTCTTGTCATATGGATGCGCTACCATGTCGGTTTGCTGCACAGCCGCATCGACGTCCCCTACCCGAAAGGGCGCGAAGCTACGCTGCCGCCCATTATCGCCCGTAAAGTCTATCGGACCGTCCGCGAGGAATTCACCGGCGTCGTGGAACTGGAGGGTGGACCGCCCGGTATGACCGTCACGCTGACCGAGGGAGTAGTTGTCAGGCCGCCGCGGACCATGTTGTTTCCGCCGGGCGATTATTATATAACGTCACAGTATCCCAATTTCAAGAAACGCGTCGACACGCTGGTCGTGTTCCAGGGACGGGTCACAAAAAAGCGGATTCTCCTCCTTCCTAATTGACAAGCGCTTAAACCTACATCCCGCAGGCGGGGGGATGCGGGGCCTTTACGAACGTGGAACCTACGGGGCTCCAGGCGGCGCA
>Ga0129299_1001155_pt1 | contig 17553 bp, 16 predicted proteins | sample ConPoolayeCmetaG_FD_94477 | JGI IMG/M metagenome (GOLD analysis project Ga0129299, IMG submission 94477) | Hot spring microbial mat communities from California, USA to study Microbial Dark Matter (Phase II) - Cone Pool mat layer C metaG ...
CAAGAAGAAGGAAAAGAAAATTTAAGCATTCCTCCCAAAAACAAAATTGAGGAAACAGAAGAAATTAATTTAGATGACATACCCTTCTAAAAAGCGAGGATGAAAATGTTTATCAATAAACCAAAGACTTGTTCCCTTTGTTCGCAAGGAATAAAAAACATCGACTATAAAGACAAAGAATTTCTTTCGAAATATTTGTCTGTTCATTCTAAAATCGAGACCCGAAAAAGAACCAATCTGTGTGCCAAGCACCAAAGAAAACTAGCAGAAGCTATCAAGCGTGCTAGATTCTTGGCACTAATCCCTTATGTCACTAAATAAAGATAAATAAAGAAAGGATTTTATGATTACACCCACCCAGCTTAAGCCGGGAATGATTATTGAATATAAAAACGCACCCCACCAAATCCTGAATACCAAATTTTCCCGATCTGCTCAAAGCGGTGGTTTTGTAACTGTAAAAATGAAAAATCTACTTACGACTAATATCATTGAAGACACCTTCCGTGAAAAAGAAAATTTTGAAGAGGCCGACCTTGAAAAAAAAGAATTTCAATATCTTTATCAAGAAGGAACAAACTTTGTCTTTATGGATAAAGTATCCTTTGATCAAATTAAAATCTCCCGTGATCAGCTTGGCGAAAAAGCTGGCTATTTAAAAGAGGGGTTGGATGTTGAACTCGTTTTTTTTCAAGGAAAATTGATCAATCTAGAACTCCCAATCAAAATCGAACTTAAGGTAATAGAAACGGAACCGGGTTTTAGAGGCGATACCGCCACTTCAACCAAAAAAGCGGCGAAACTCGAAACTGGGATTAGTGTCTCGGTTCCACTTTTTGTAAACCAAGGCGATCTTATTCGAATCGATACGAGAACCGGCGAATACATCGAAAGAGCCTGAATCTAAAAATCAGGCGCTAAAAAATCAGGCATTAATTGAATCTTTCCCGCACTACCCGCTGGGCATACAAAGTTTCTTATAAGGGAATAAAAAAGCGGCTTGACTAAGCTGTTTTTTTGTGTTATTATTTAAGGTCTTTTGATCTTTCACATTGGAGGTGATTATTTTGAATACCAAAACTCTAGACACCCAGAATACCATGATAGAGCTTACCAAACCAAAACAAAAACTCTACGACACCGAAGCAGACAGATTTGAGGCTCTACTGCTTTTGAGTCTCGCTATCAAGGAAAAAATCAACCCCAAGAGAAAAGTCTGGTATCTAATCAGGTTCTTAAGACTCTACACCAACGGCGCCAGAACAAGTGATTCTTGGCTTAAACAGCTCCAAGAACTTAGGGATGGAGTTGAGTCTTGTCGCTCTCTCCTAAAAAAAGTATCGGGCCCTGATGAAATTGGCGGCGCAAGGATAATCGAAATCTTTGGGAGTCTAGACCAGGAAATTTTAAATGCGGCTGAAGCTTCTCTTCCTGATCCTGCCGACTTCTTTAAAAACCTCCAAAAACTAACGAGCGCTTTGGCAAGAGCACTGAGAGATTGGCAATTCCATTCCATTCCCTTGATTTTCCTTCTTTTTTGGCGCCACCCGCTTTATGATGAATACCGAGGCTATAAAAAGCTCCTCCAGATGAGTAAAACGCCCGAACGGTTGAATTACTATATCGCTCGGCTCCGCGCTATCAGCGTTTCAATAACCGGTCCCCTCAAGCTGCTTATTAACCCAAGGGGATTGGCAATCTATCTAACCAAAATCGCCCGGGGTGGACATCCCGACGATATCGAGGGTTTTTTTAAAAAAGCCCTTGAGGTAGCCGTGGGTCTCGAAGACCCAAAATTGATCCAAAAGATTGCCAAAAAGGCTACCTCTGCGCTGGAACTTTTTCCAAAAAAGGTCCTGCCTTGGCGGAGGCTCAAAATAGCAAGCAAGGGAATAATCAGGAACTCAGCGCAGGTAATCCAAACGGCGAAAAATCTTTTACGATCGTGACAACCTCTTCCCCCGATGAGTACATCCATCGGGGGATTTTGTTATAATAAAATTGTGCGTCTAAAAGCTTCACAATTTATAGGAATCGCTGTAATCTCATTGGCTGGACCCAAAAAAATTGGCTGGATTTTAGATTTAGTAATTTCTCCTGAAAATGGGATGTTCTTGGGATTTTTGATGAAAACTCCTTCTTTTTTTAAAACCCAAAAAATTATTCTCCCCCAAGATGTTTTAAAAATCCTCAAAAATAATTTATTGATTTTAGACGATACTAAAATTTCTGAGCCCGCCGAAATTGTCAGGATTAAGCAAGTCTTAGACAGAAAAACAAAATTTTTAGGAGCAAAAGTCTTTTTGGAATCGGGCACATACCTTGGAAGAATTTCGGATTTTGCTCTTTCAAGCCAAGCCCTCCAAATTACTGATTTCGATATTAAAAAATCCTTTTTCTCTCCTTTGTTTAATCCTCGCGCTATTCCTCTTTCACAAATAATCAAGATTACTCCCGAAGGAGTAATCTTGAGCGATAATCTTTTTAGCAAACAGACGAAAAAGGGTGCCAAAAAGACGATCAAAAAATTTCTGATCCAGAATTAAAGTATTTTAGCTTTTTTTGATAGGTTTTAATATTCGGGTGCCCCCATACCGGGTGCTTTTTCCTTTTCTGGGAGATCGCTGATACAAACCTCGGTGGTCAACACCATTGCCGCAATTGATGTGGCATATTCAAGAGCCAACCGAATCACTTTAAAAGGATCAATGATTCCTTTTTTCGCAAGATTATCAAATTTATCGGCTGCCGCATCATAACCCCAATCTTTATCTTTGCTTGCCTGGATATCATCAATAATCTTTTTAATCTCCGCTTCATTCTTTCCAGCATTCTCGAGAAGCTGTCTTGTCGGCCATCCAAGAGCATCTTTTATCAGCTCCTTGGCAGCACTAAATTCTTTTTCAAGGTTTTCAGGAATGTTTTTCACTTCAGCAAATTCAAGCCCTCTCAAAAAAGCAACGCCGCCGCCAGGAACAATCCCCTCTTCAAGCGCCGCTCGGGTTGCTGCCAAAGCATCCTCAATTTTGTCTTTCTTGTACTTCATCTCGACTTCTGTCGCCGCTCCCACTTTTATCACGGCAACACCGCCAGAAAGTTTAGCTAAGCGCTCCTGGAGAGACTCTTTTTCATAATCAGAAGAGGTTTGGGCGATTTGGGCTTTAATTTGATCGACTCTTTCTTTGATCGCTTCCTTTGTGCCCTTACCTTCAATGATTGTGGTATTATCCTTATCGACCACTACTTTCCTCGCTTCTCCCAACAAATTTATATCTGCGGTTTCCAACCTTAATCCAATTTCTTCAGAAATCACCTCGCCTCCGGTAAGAACCGCGATATCTTTTAGCATTTCTTTTCTTCGGTCGCCAAACCCAGGGGCCTTAACGGCCACGGGATTAAATACCCCTCGAATTTTATTCAAAACCAATGTCGCCAGAGCCTCGCCCTCAACTTCATCAGCAATAATTAGAAGTTCTTTTTTCCCTGTCGTCGCCACCTTTTCAAGGAGAGGAAGAATTTCGGCAACAGCAGAAATTTTCCGATCCGTAATCAAAACATAAGGAGAATCAAGCACTGCCTCCATTCTCGCAGGATCATTAATCATATAAGGGGAAATATAACCTCGATCAAATTTCATTCCCTCAACTAATTCAAAATCAATGCCTGTCTTTTGAGACTCTTCAACGGTGACAACGCCGTCTTTACCAACTTCCTTGATTACTGAAGCGATTAATTTGCCAAGCTCGCTATTTTCCGCAGAAATTATAGCAATATTCTCTAAATCTTTATCGTCTTTTATTTCTTGTCTAATTTCCTTTTTAAGGTAATCAATAACTGCTTTGGTATAGGCTTCGATACCAGTCTTAAAACCAACAGCAGAAACTCCTTTTTTTAAATAAGCTAATCCCGCGGCAACCATCTTTTGGGCAAGCAAAGTTGCTGTGGTCGTGCCATCGCCTGCCTCGTCGCCCATTTTTGTTGCCACCTCCTTTATCAATTGGGCACCCATATTTTCGAATTTATCTTCAAGATCAATCTCACGAGCAATACTAACTCCATCATTGGTAATCGTCGGGGCGCCAAATCCTTTATCCAAAACCACGTTTTTCCCCTTTGGTCCCAAGGTTACCTTAACTGCATCCGCCAAAGCGTCAATCCCCTTTTTAAGCGCTTCGCGCGCCTCACTTGAAAGTTTTATCTGTTTTGCCATAAAAACACCTCCCTGCTGTAAATTCTAAAAACTATTTAATAATTGCCAGCACATCGGATTCGGATAAAATCAAATAATCTTCTTTATTGATTTTAATCTCAGTCGGACCATACTTACTAAAAAGAATCCGATCGCCCACCTTAACGGCTGGAGGAATATTCTTCCCCTCTTCGTTTCTTCGCCCCGGCCCAACGGCAACCACCTCGCCTTCCTGAGGTCGTTCTTTCGAAAGATCGGGCAGAATTATCCCGCTTTCAGTCTTTTCCTCCCGCGCCAAAGGCTTTACTAAAATTCTGTCGCCCAGCGGTTCAATTTTTTTGCTATCCATTTTGACCTCCTTTCTAAAATAATCCCTAAGGTGCTAGCGATAAAAGGGGGAATTACCACTAGCACCTTGGGAATTAGCACTCAAAAGACCACAGTGCTAATTTACATTTTATAGCAATCTAAATCTTTGTCAAGCCCCAGTTTTTCTAAATTTTTTTCAAATTCCTCTCGATAAAATTTTCTTCGGTCAAGAGGATGAAATTTCAAAATTTTATCGGAAACAATGACGCTCGCTCCCGGCCCCAATTTTTTGCTGGTTCTTTTCATCCTTAAAAGCTGTAAAAACCTTGAAATCTTCTCTAATTGATCCCCAAAGCAAAAATCGATAATGCTTTCAATTAATTCTTTTGTCCGCGACACCTCTCCTATTTTTTTAAAAACAAAGTCTCTAGAAAATTTTTTATAGGTTGGAAGGTATTTCTCAAGCCAAGAGTTGGCCTCAATAAATCTAGCGTAAACCCCGAGCCCACCGACAATTGGACGAAGTTGGTAAAGCCAGTAAAAAAAATGAATATCCTCTTCTCCCTGAGATAAAGGAGAAAGATCTAAACTATTTTCTGCCAAATAAAAGCTTAGACAAAAGCGGTCACGAATCTTTTTCCCGTGTCGCCGAATTCTCAAGAAGCCCAAGACCAAAACTGCCAAAAGTCTTGCCAACCAAATCCGATTTTTTCTGGTAATGATTAAAAGGTCGATATCGCTTGCCGTATCAGCGTTGTTATAGGAAAGCTTATTGCAGACAAAAATTAATTTTATAAAAGGGAGGCGGCGCAGAATAAAAAGATATTTTTTGACGCGTCGCCATTTTTTTTGAGAAATTTCATATCTTTTTGCCCGAATTTCGATAATTGACAAACGTTTTGGCAAAAAATAAAATCCGTTTTTCGTCTCAAGTTTTTGATCCCTTATCATTTCATCAAGAATCTCAAGCAGCTCTCTTAAAGAGACGTTATCTTTCCAAAGATAGCGCCTTAACTCCATTAAAGTTAGGGGGAATTCGAAAATATCAAAATAAGCCAATGTTACAAGAATCTTTTTTCTAAGTAATTCTTTCTTCATAAGCATCTTTTATGGTAATATAAAATCATGAACCAATCTAAAAAAATCATTTTAACGGGAATCCAGCCATCGGGCAAACTTCATATTGGGAATTATCTCGGAACCCTGAGATACTGGCCTGATTATAGCCAAAGTTACAACTGTTTTTTCTTTATCGCCGATCTTCATTCTCTCACAGAAGATTATAACCCAGCAGAAAAAAGATCCCAAATTATTACCTTGGCTGCCGAGATTCTGGCGGCGGGGATTGATCCCAACAAATGCACTTTTTTCGTCCAATCAGATATTAAGGAGCACTTGGAGCTCGCCTGGATTTTTAATTGTATCACGCCAATCTCTTTCCTCGAAAGAATGACGCAATACAAAGATAAGTCAAAAAGCCAGAAACATAATATTAATGTTGGCCTCTTCGACTATCCGGTGCTCCAAGCGGCAGATATTCTTCTTTATGATACCGACTTCGTCCCCGTGGGCCAAGACCAGCTTCAACATATCGAGCTTACTCGCGACATTGCCCGTTTTTTCAACAATCGCTTCGGTGAAACCTTTAAAGAGCCCCAGTCAAAATTAACAGAAACAGCAAAAATAATGAGCCTAACTGATCCTGCCAAAAAAATGAGTAAGAGCGCCGGAGAAAAATCCTGCCTATTTTTAGCCGATGAACCAGAAATTATAGAACAAAAAATCAGAAAAGCGGTAGCAGATAAATCGGGGCTGGAAAATCTTTATCGTCTGGGAGAAGCTTTCATCAAAAACTTTGATCGGAAAGAATACAAAGACAACAATCTAAAACTAAAAAACACCCTGAGCCAAGCAATAATCGACTCCTTCAAAGATTTTAGAGAAAAAAGAAGGATGTGGTTCGGCAAAGAAGAAAAAATTCTTGAAATCTTAAAAAAAGGTGCTGAAAAAGCTAAGAAAATCGCTGCCGCAAAAATGATTCTGATTAGAAAAAAAATTGGCATTTCTTTAACTTAATATTATTTGAGCCTTGAAATAAATTCTTCCAAGGACGCTTCCCCGGAAACCCTAATTCGGGGTATTTCCAATAAATTATCAGCCGGGATCTCCACACCGACCTTTGTTGTCAAGACCATCTTAAAACCAGCCTGTTGGGTGGCCTTTTTGACTTTTTGATCATAGCTTCCTCCAGGATAACAGAAAAAATATATTGGCACCTCAAGCTTTTCTTCTAAAATCTTTTTTGACCCCAATAGTTCTTCTTTGAGTCTTTTTTCAGATAGCTTCGTAAGATCAGGATGACTCCTGCTGTGAGCTTCGATCTCAAAACCAAACTCCTTATAGTTTCTTAACTTGTTCCCAGCTTAAATAACCCGGACTATCAAGATAATCGGTAATAACAAAAAAGACAGCGGTCTGATTAAAAAACCTCATGACAGGCAAAGCGTAAGTAAAAATATTGCTATAGCCATCGTCAAAAGTCAAAATCACCGGTCGTTCTTCTGGCAAAATAAAATCACCAGCTAAAGCCCTATAAAGTTGCAACAAAGTAATAGCTTTATAACCGTTGCTGGCCAGCCACTGGCTTTGTTTAGCAAAATCCTCCGGACTAACCGTAAGCTTCCTTCTAAAAGCCGACGTCCCCCTCGGCCGGAGGCTCAATATAGTGGTACATCAGGATAGGGACCTCGATTGTGGTGGTTTTGTCAGTAATCTCGGGCAAAGGAGTATTCTTTTCATGCGCTGGGGGAGGTTGGGGAAAAATTATTTCTTGACTAATCGAGTTTAAAGAAGTTTTTTCAGGATCCACCCTTAAGGACTTCGGCGCGCAAATAATAAAGTGTCATAGAAATAGAAACTAGCAAAATAATAAAAGTAATTCCAAGTAAAATTACTTTTATTATTTTTGGAATCGAATTAAAATTCATTTCGGAAAAAATGCAACCTTCTAAAAACTTTAATCAAGTAAATTATCCAATTTTACTTCAGGATAATTTTGAAGCGCCTCTTTAAAAATTTTTTTAATCCTTAAAAATCCTTCTTGATTTTCTGCTTCAAAACGTAAGGTCAAGTAAGGATTAGTATTCGATGCTCTCACCAATCCCCAGCTATCATCAAATTCGACTCGAGCGCCGTCAATATCAATCACTTTATATAATTTCTTAAAATCTCTAACAAGTCCGGAGACAACATCGAATTTTACTTCATCGGCACAAGGAACTTTTATTTCTGGCGTAACCAGAGTTTCGGGAAAATCCAAAAAATACTCAGAAAATTTTTTGTCTCCATCAGACACTATTTTGACAATCTTTGCTGCCGCCACCAAAGCATCGTCAAAACCATGCCAACCTTCGGCGCAAAAAATGTGGCCAGAGACTTCACCGCCAAGCAGGATTCCTTCTTCTTTTAGTTTCCGTTTAAAAAAGGAGTGACCCGTCCGATACATCACAGGAACCCCTCCCCGCTTTTCAATATCAACAACCAAGCGCTTTGAGCATTTGACATCAAAAAGAATTTTTGCGCCAGGATGACGCGAGAGAAGATCGCGAGCGAGGATTGCTAAAATTAGATCCGCTTCATATCTTTTCCCTTTTTCGTCAACAAAACCAACCCGATCACCGTCGCCATCAAAACCAATTCCAATATCTGCTTTTTCTTCAATTACTTTTTGTTTTAAATCCTCAAGATTTTTTTCCATTTCTGGATCAGGAAAGTGATGCGGGAAACTACTGTCAAATTCTGAATAGAGTTCAATTACCTCGCAGCCAAGCCTCCGAAAAAGCCTAGGGGCAAAAGCTCCTGCTGTTGCATTGCCGGAATCAATAACAATTTTTAGTGGTCTTTTTAATTTTATTAGTTCGGTGATTTTTTCAAAATAGGCAGGGACAATATCCTTTGCCTCAATCCTCCCCCCATCCCTCAAGAAATCTTCCTTTGAAATAATCTCTCGAATCCTCTGAATTTCTTCTGGATCTAAAGGGATAGCATCCTTTTTTACAACCTTAAAACCATTATATTCTGAAGGATTATGGGAACCAGTAACATTAACTCCGCCAGCGGCATCCAAAAAGATTACTGCAAAATAAAGCATCGGGGAAAGTGCAAGACCGATATCAATAACCCCAAGACCGGTTGATATTATCCCCTTAATTAAATTTTGCTGAAATTCCAAAGAACTTTCTCGAGAATCTCGGCCAATGACCACCACTTCGCCGCCCGCCCTCTTCATAAAAGTCCCGTAAGCTTTACCAAGAAATTCACAAAACTCTGGGGTCAGTTCTTTACCAATAATCCCTCGGATGTCATAAGCCCTAAAAATTGTCGGATTAACTTCCATAATCTTATATTACCCTATTTTTTCTTTTTTGTAATGTTTGCCGGTTTTATGTAAATAGGAACCGCCACTGTCTTGGGGTTGATTTTTTTAGCTCCCCAAAGTTCGGCGACAACCTTTGCTGCTCCTAGCGCTCGATGATTTTGGTCAAAATTAGCTATAAATTTTATTTCATTGCGGGGAAACATCTGTTTAATTATTTCAGCTAAATACTCCGTAGTTTCTCCGATAATTAAATCGCCTTCCTCGATAAAATTTCCTAGTTTATTAATATCAACAAGCTCAATATTATTCTCGCTTTTTGGTTTTTGTTTTTTGATTTTTTTTAAATATAACTGCTCCCGATTTATCTCAAGAACAGAAACAATCCCCATCTTCAACTCTTCCCTACCTTGAGAACAAAAATGGGTAAAAAACATTGCTTGCGCCGTCAAAGCATCCACTCCCACCACTGGTATCTTTAGCGCAAAACCAATGCTATTAGCCACGGTCACTCCAATTCTTGTGCCTGTAAAAGAGCCGGGACCGGAAACCACAGCAACAGCCTTGATGGCAAAATGCTTTACCTTGGCTCGCCCTAATAATTCTTTGATTTTAGTCAAAAGCTCTTGGGAATGATTTTGCCTTGTCTCCCAAAGCAATTCTTTATATCCAAAACAGTTTACTCCTAACGCGGCCGAGGCAGATCGAGGAATAATCTTGGCGCCTCCCATCAAAGCAACGCCAGAATATTTTGAAATAGTGTCAATTGCCAGAATGCACATAAAACAAATAATATTAAGTCAAACGCCAAAAACCCAAATACCAAATGAAGCTCAAAACCTAAAACTTGAATTTGTTCTTGGTTATTTTACTGCTGATTTGAATTTGGATTTTGTTATTTAGATTTAACTAATATCTTCCTCTTCTCCTTCCCCAAATGCTTCATATAAACTTCGAGTCTTTTTGGTGGTAAAAAATTTTTTATCTTTTCTGCCCACTCAATCACAGTAATATTTTTAGGATCATTCCAAATCTCCTCAATGCCCAAATCGAAAATCTCTTCCGGGGTTTTGATTCTATAACAATCGAGATGGACCAAATTTTTACCTTTCACCCCTTGTTTTTGGCTTCTTATTTCGTATTGCTTCATCAGGGTAAATGTTGGACTTGTTATTTGTCTTTTTATCCCTAACCCCTTGGCTAGGCCTTGAGTAAAAACGGTTTTTCCGGCGCCAAGGTCGCCAAAAAGACAAATCGTTTCGCCGCCGGAGAGCTGCTTCCCCAGCAGCTCTCCGATTTTGTGAGTTTCCTTAGCTGATTTTGAAACAAATCTCATGGTTTTTTTAAGAAAATTCTAAACACTAAATAAGAGAGTAAACCCGCGGATCCCAAGAGGCTGGTGGCAATTGTTTTATGGCTTTTGCTTTTATTCTCTTTTGGAGAAGGTGGATTTTCCGTTGGCAACGCCAGCGATGAACTCTTGCTCTTCTTTTTATCTTGGGAAGAGTTGATTTTGTTTGTTTTGGCACTTTTAGTCTGCTTTTTGGGAGCCGAAGAAGACTGTCTTTTGGCGCTTTTGGTATCTTTCACATAGACTTTCTGAATTATATATTTGATTTTTGGGCCTGAGCTTGCTTTCTGACTCATTTCTTGCTGTTGAGCTTCCCCCGATCCCTGATCCTCAACCTCGCTGCCAGCAGTGATTTGCCCAATCACTTGATCAACTCGGTCCTCCTCAATTATATCAGAATTTAATTCTCCACCGGAAAGCAATTCTTCAGAAACCTGATTTGGCCCCCCGGGAGTCGGCACGCTCGTCCATATCCAGTTTTCGTCGGCAACTCTGGAAAAAGAGGCTTCTTCTTTAGCGTTTTGATATTCCAACCAATCAGCCAGAGTGCCGTCTGGTCTATAAAGCATCAATTTTTCATAATTATTATTAAGACTAACCCTTAGCTCTTCGCCGATTAAAACCAAATATTGACCGGGTTCTAAAATCACATCTGGGAGATTAAAGCTTTTGCCGCTTAAGTCCTTGATTTTCCATTGGCTAAGATTAATTTCTTGGTTGTCCTGATTAAAAAGCTCAAGCCATTCATTTTGGCTATCAGCCCCATCTGGATTTGGCAATACCTCGCTGAAGATAAGGTTTCTCCCCTTAATAGCAGGTTTTTCGATTCCGGAGGCGATTATTTCATCTTCCTGCCCAACCGATAATGCACCTGCTCCAGAACTAGCGTCATTTGAAAAATCATTGATTTCTTGATCTTGTAAGTCCTCGCTGACGCCCTCATCCATAACTATATTTTCTTGCGGCGCCCCAATTAGATTTTCTAGCAGCGCTCCCGTCGAGGATTCCTCGTTTTTTGGAGTTGTTTCCTCAATTTGCCTTGGCTGTTCTTCGGAGTTTTGAACTTCGGACTCTGGTTTAATTGGTACTACTTCCTCGGAGGAAATATCTTGATTTTTTTGATTTTCTTGATCCGGATTTTCTTGCTCGGCAATGACATCCAGGTTCACAGCACTATTTTGGGGATCAGGGCTTTGGCTGATTTGGAAATCTTGACTATTATCAGAAAGATCTGAAAAATTATTATTTTCATCCAGCCGACGTCTGAGCGATTCGCCTTTACCAGGATTGGGCGCGGGATTTTGTTTTGCTTCATAAGCTCTTCCGAATCCCAGTAAGTCAATCGGATCGTCGCTTTCTCCAGAATATAGAAACAAGGTATTATCCTCGGCCAAAGATTGAGTGGTGGAGTAAAAAAGATCGGGCGCAACATTACCTTTAAAATCATTATGAGCGATCAGGAAAAAGCTCCTTGCTCCTAGAATTACCTCCTTGGGGAATTTGGTGACTAAATTATACTCGATGCCAGTTTTTGTCTTTTTGCTCAAACGCCAACCGCCAAGTTTAATCTCGGAATTTCCGGGATTAAAAAGCTCAATAAATTCATCGGTGGCTTTTTCTTTACCGGCAATTTGGACTTCGGTAATAAAAATCTGAGGGGTTTGCTCGCTGGCAAATTCCATTGCCAAAATCGGTTTTGGTAAAATCATCATCGGGATCAAGAAAAAGATCAAGGTTGTTCTCAAAAAAGACTGAAATAAATTTTTCTCCATTTTGCCTCCTTTTCTTAAATTAAAAAATATAAAAAAGCACTTTTTTTTATTGCAAAAGTGCTTTGCGATTTATCGTTCGAGCTTGTTGAAAACCGTTTTAATTTTTGTTTATAACTTAATGATAAAACTTTGGAAAATTGAGTCTAGGGGGATTTTTTGGCTAAAATACCAGATGAAGAAAATTTATCCACATTTTTTACAAAGGTTAATTGAAAAATTGTGACTTTGGATTAACAGGTTCAGCCTCTAAAGCTATAGGAAGTATTCGCGCGAATACTTCCTATAGCTTTCTTATAACTTTAGAGAATTGCCGAGATGATTTGCCTTCCAAAAACACTGCGGCTTGCTGTAGAAGATATTTTCTTTGTTTGTCTTTCTGGAGTTTTTTGATCAGGAAACTAAGGTCTCTGATTTTTTGGTCAATCTCTTCCTGAAATTTCTTGATAACTTCTTTGGAATCAAAAATCCTTAAAACAAGTTTGGCTAGATTATAAAACTGGTTTGCCGCCAATAAATTCTTAAGTCCTTTCTCAGCATCACCTGCTAAAATCAAGGCTTCAATAAGTTTGTATTCTTTATTCTGCTCAATAGCATCAGAAATTATTGCTGGCAGTTCCTGCTCCATATTTTTATATTTTTTGGTCGCCAGATAAAAATAGCATCTGTCAATTGCGCCAATCAGTTTCCAATAGTCGTGACTGCTTTTTCTCAAGAAATTTATCCCCTGTTCCAAGGTCCTGGCTGCTTTTTGATAATTTTTCCTGTCAGTATAAAGCAACCCGAGTTTGGTATAAGTAATCCCGAGTGAGGCATTTTTGCCCTGACCTTCATCGCTGTATTTTTTGACAAACTCAAGGGATTTCAAAAACCACTTTTCAGCTTCTTTATATTTTTTTGAATTTTTATAAGCAATAGCGATGTTTCTGGCAATTCCCGAAAGCCTTTGCCGCCATCTATTTTTTTCAGCTATTTCAAAAGCTTTTTTGTAATAACGAATGGCTTTGGTAAAATTATCTTCGTTCATAAAACAGATACCCAAAGCATCATTGGCATTGCAAGCTACTTGATAATTCTTGGCTTTAAGTAAAGGAATTAAAATTTTTCTGGCGGCATTAACTCTTCCCGCATCGCGCAAAGTATTGGCTTTGTTGATTAAATTTTGAGTCATCGGCTCCTCTCCTTTCTGAATTAGTTTTCGTACCCTTATTATAGCAATACAATTTTTTTGCGCCAAGCCGCGCCTTAAGGAAACTTTGAAAGCTTATTAGTCGCTATTAAAAACCTACCTTTAGCCATCTACATGGCTATTAAATATTAAATATTGAATAAAATTGCTTAATTATTTTACAAACTTCAATTATTTTATAAACATCGCGTCACCAAAGGAATAAAAGCGGTATTTTTTTGAAATCGCCAATCTATATAATTTTTTAACTAATCTAATTCCGCTCATTTTTCCTGGCACAAGAAAGGCAGCAACCAGCGCTAATAAAGTTGTTTTCGGAAGATGAAAATTAGTAATCAAAGCATCAACAATTTTAAACTTATAGGGAGGATAGATAAATAAATTCGTCTCGCCTCTTATCACCTTTTCCCCTGCCCTCTCCCGTCGAGAGTGGCGGCGATTGGCTAAAAACTCCAAAACCCGGGTGGTAGTCGTGCCGCAGGCGACCACTCTTCTTTTTTCTTTTTTCGCTTTTAAAATTTTATTCCAAACATCTTTTTTGATTTCAAAAAATTCTGAGTGCATTTGATGCTTTCGGAGATCTTCTGAGGTAATGGGCAGAAAAGTGCCGGGCCCGACATGAAGCGTGAGATATAAAATCTTAATACCCTTTTTCTTAATTTTTTCCAAAAGCTTTTTGGTAAAATGAAAACCTGCGGTCGGCGCCGCCACCGAACCCAATTTTTTAGCATAAACCGTCTGATAATAATCTTTATATGTATCCTTCCTGCCCTGTTTGGAAATTGGAAATTGATCATTGGAATTTTTTTTAATGTAGGGTGGAAGAGGAGCCTCGCCAAGCCCGAAAAGCTTTTTGTCTAAAACCTTTCCGGATTGATTAAATTTTATCTGCCACAATCCCTGCCGCCAATCTATAATCCTGCCAATTAAATTTTTTGCAAAAATCAATTCCTGCCCCACTCTTCTTTTTTTCCCCTCAATCAAACATTCCCAAGTGTCCGGTCTTATTTTTTTAACTAAAAGAATTTTATAAACTCTGCCCAGCCCGCTTTCGGGCGTGATTTTTCGCGCTCTGATTCTGGCTGGCAAAACTTTTGTATCATTGAGAACTAAAATATCCCCTGCTTTTAGCCAATCTACACATCTATAGAAGTGTAGATGAAGAGTCTTTTTAGTTTTCCGGTCATATACTAAAAGCCGGCTTTTATCCCTTGGCCGAAGGGGGCGCGACGCGATCAAATCTTTTGGCAAATTGTAATCTAAGTCTTTCAAATGCATTGTTATCTTGCTAAATTGCTAAAAATAAATATTATCGCATAGCGACACCTAAATTTCACACTTTGATTTTTGAATTTTAAATTTTTATAGAGGGCTTTTAATGTTTTTAATGCTCGGGTTTGTCACTTTGGTATAAATCTGGGTGGTCCTGATATTCTGATGGCCGAGAAGTTCCTGAATATAGCGGATATCTACCCCATTTTCCAAAAGATGCGTCGCAAAGCTATGGCGGAGCGAATGAAATGAAGCGTCTTTTTTTATTCCCGATTTAATCAAACTCTTGTGAAAAACTGCCTGAGCAGATCTTTCTGTCAATTCCCCGCCCCTTTCACTTTCAAAGACCAGATCGTTTGGATTTTTCCCGGCTATCAAATTACGAAAGTCATTGACTAGCTTTTCCGGGAAAACCGTGATTCTGTCTTTTTTGCCTTTTGCGCCTTTGATATGAATAATCAGGTTTTCCAGATCTAAATCTTTAACCCTTAGATTAATGACTTCACTGACCCGGAGTCCTGCACCGTAAGCCAAGGAAACCATGAGGCGATGTTTTGGGTTGGTAATATTCGAGATAACCCTTTCTATTTCCTCACGAGATAAAACTACTGGCAGTTTTAGTGATTTTTTAGCGAATTTCAGGTCTATTTTCTGGAGATTTTTTAAAACCTCTCTATAAAAAAACTTGATCGCGTTTAGGTATAAATTGACGGTCTGCGGTGAATATTTTTTTTCTTGTTTTTTTAATAAAAAATCCCTAATTTTTTCTATGTCTGGAGTCAGAAGGTTGTCGCCGCTAAAAACAAAATAGTCCCGCAAGCAACCAAGGTAAACCTCGATTGTTTTGGGGCTATAATTTCGGACCTTAAGTTCTTTTTCGGTATTGAGTAAATGTTGCTGAAACATACTTTTATGCTATATTAGTAGTATCTAACAACAAAATCCCTCTATTCGCATAATACCACACCCGAATATATTATCGCAACATCACTTCCCCTAGAAACGAGTTGTGCAAAATCGCTCGCTCAGCCCTTCGGGCTGGCTCGCTCTTTGCACAATGCGGCGCGGCTTCGCCTTGTTGCGCTTCGTTTAACCTCATAGGAGGAAAAGAGATAATGAAATTGATACGCAACTTTCATATAACGAATATTAAACAAAATTTTTTCTTATTTTTACAGGCGGGGGCTTTTAAAAAGAATAAACTTAATAAAGTATTATACTATATCATGTGAAAGGTAGATAATATGATTAATCAAAGCAACAACCAAAAAGACGAAATCATTGAAGAAGGAATTAAAAAAGGAATTATCAAAATCAAAGATGGGAAGGTAATCTATCCAAACGGAAAATCTTACAATTTCAAAGACCCTGAAGAAAAAGTAAGAGCAAGAGTTTTTATTGAGTTGGTTGAAAAATACAAATACCCTGAAAAGAAGTTAGATACAGAAGTTATAGGGCCAAGGCGTGAGCCGAAACTTCCTGCTGATATTGTTGTTTATGAGGATGACGATAAAGAACATGCTTTTATTGTTGTTGAAACAAAAGCCGAATCAACAAAAAAAGATATAGACGAAGCAAAAAGAGAAGGTTTAGGAAATGCTAATCTTTTGAACGCTAAATATCTTTTAGTAGTTTGTGCTTCTGAACGAATGTCTTACAATCTTGAAAAACACCCTTCTACTGTTGATAAATTAGAAAAATACAGAATTGCGGATATTCCAGTTAAATATGGCCGAGAACCAAAATTTAGGTTTAAGCGAGGCGATAAAGAGAACGATTTAAGAAAAGCGACATTTAACGAATTGAGCAATAAATTTCAGTTATGCCATGATGAAATCTGGGAAGGCGGAAAGAGAGACCCTGCTGTTGCTTTTGATGAGATTAGCAAATTATTAATCACAAAACTTTATGATGAAAGATTTACACCAGCAGGAGAACATTACAAATTCCAAATTGGCACTTATGAAGAACCAAAAGATGTAGCAAAAAGAATAAGAGAAATTTACGAAACAGTGCAGAAAAAGAACTCTGATGTTTTCAAAGCAAAATTAGAACTACCTGATTCAATGATCTTTAGAATTGTTGAACACTTACAGGATATTTCTTTGAGGAATACGGATTTAGACGCAAAAGGCAGAGCATTTGAAAACTTTTTAGGAAAATTGTTTAGAGGCGAATATGGACAATACTTCACACCAAGACAAATTGTAGAGTTTATGGTTGAAGTTATTGACCCCGACGAAGATGATTATTTGATTGACCCTGCTTGTGGAAGTGGCGGATTTTTGCTTTATTCAATGAGGCATGTTCTCAATAAAGTTACTGAAAAATACAAAGAAGATAAAGAAACAATCGACAGATTAAATTGGGACTTCTCGCACAAACAGATTTTTGGAATTGAAATAAATGATAGAATTGCCCGTGTTGCTATGATGGATATGGTTATCCATGAAGATGGGCATAGTAATGTTGAATGTAATAATGCTCTGATTTCCTATAAAGATTTTGACCCTGCAAAAAAGATTAAACCAAATAAATATGACATTGTGCTTACAAATCCGCCTTTCGGCGCGGTTGTAAAAGATGAGGATATTTTGAAAAATTTTGAATTAGGAAAAGGCAGAAAGGCACAAAGAACAGAGATTTTATTTATAGAGAGATGTTTAGATTTATTAAAATCTGGTGGGAAAATGGGCATAGTTTTACCAGATGGGATATTAACCAATTCTTCACTTCAATATGTAAGAGATTTTATCAATAAAAATGCCAAAATTTTAGCTGTTGTTTCTCTGCCTCAATTAGCATTTGTATCCTCTGGTGCTGGTGTTAAAGCATCATTGTTGTTTTTACAGAAGAAAAAAGAAGGGGAGAAAGCAACTAATTACCCAATATTTATGGCTATTACTGAACATATTGGGTATGATGCAACAGGAAGACCAGACACTAATGATTTACCTAATATTTTAGAAGAATGGAAAAAGTTTTCAAAAAATCCTAAAACTTATACGGGCGTGTAAACTATGACCGAATGTTTTACAATTTATGCTGACGAAATCGAAGGAAGAATTGACCCTTTTTATTATAAGCCTTATTTTAAGG
>Ga0129299_1001156_pt1 | contig 17553 bp, 14 predicted proteins | sample ConPoolayeCmetaG_FD_94477 | JGI IMG/M metagenome (GOLD analysis project Ga0129299, IMG submission 94477) | Hot spring microbial mat communities from California, USA to study Microbial Dark Matter (Phase II) - Cone Pool mat layer C metaG ...
CAAAGTCGCTTGACAAAGCCGCGCCTCCGCTTGTCATTGCGAAGAGCGGTCTTTGCGACGAAGCAATCCCCTATTGCGGTGTGGAGATTGCTTCGCCGCTGCGCGGCTCGCAATGACAGGGGGCTGACTTTGCACAAGCCCTGTCGGCTAATGCAAAGCAGATTGACACTTTGTCCTATCACAGATATACTGCTATTTGTATGGTGGGAGAGCAAAAGCCGAACGAGGCGGACGTTCGGGCTCTGGTACGCGCGGCGATTCTTAAATACAAATTACTTACCCCGGGTGAACGCGTCATCGTCGGAGTATCGGGCGGAGCGGATTCGCTGGTGTTGTTGCACGTCTTGCGTTCTCTGAGTGACGAGTTCGATTTGCACTTGCACGTTGCGCACCTGAATCATCAACTTCGCGGACCCGAATCGGAGGAGGATGCAGAATTTGTGGCGGCGCTGGCACGCGAATGGAAGTTGCCGGCAACGATAGCGGCGCGCGATGTGGCTATGTTCGCGCGCGAGGAACGTTTGTCTATCGAAGAACTGGCGCGGCGCACGCGCTATGCCTTTCTGGCAGAGGTCGCACGTGAGCAGAATGCCTCCACGATTGCCGTGGCGCATCACCGCGACGATCAGGTGGAAACGGTGCTGATGCATTTTCTGCGCGGGGCGGGCCTGGCAGGCTTGCGCGGGATGCAACACAAGATCGAAATGCGCGGGGTAGCGTTCGGTCTGCCGGAATCGCGCACCGCGCTACAATCTCCGCTATACCTCATTCGTCCGCTCCTCGATGTCCCGCGCGCGGCCATCGAACAGTACTGTAAAGACAATTACCTCGCACCGCGCGTGGATCGAACCAACTGGGACACCACGCAGTTGCGTAATCGTCTGCGTCACGAAGTTTTGCCTTATCTCGAGCAATTGAACCCCAATCTGCGGCAGGTCATTTATCATTCCTCCATCGCGATCGCCGATGATTACGATTTTCTCCTCCCGATGATTCGCAACGAATTTACCCGCATCACACGGGAACAAGCAGGGGCGCTGGTGTTTCATCGCGCGGCGTGGAGCGCGCTTCATCCCGCCCTACAGCGCGGCACCTTGCGTTTGGCGGTGCAACGTTTGCGGAGCGATTTGCGTGATGTAGGCTGGGTGCATATCGAACAAGCCCGTCGTGCCGCGCTAGAAAAAAATGCGGGTACCGAAGTCACGTTGCCAGCGGGATTGCGCCTGATTGTAGGTTATGCTACATTCGTGATTGCGGATACCGCGCGCGGGGTGCCACTCCCCGACTTGCCACTTTTGCACGTCAAAACGTTAGATGTGCCTGTACAGGGCAAAGTCGAATTACCCGATACCAACTGGATTCTGGAAACACAAGTCTTGACCCACGCGCCCGAAGTGAACGATCGCTGGACCGCCGTACTCGATTTTGCAATGTGTCGCGGTGAGCGGATGTTGCGTCGTCGCCGTCCCGGGGATCGTTTTCAGCCGGCGGGAATGGACGGGCATACACGTTCGCTGCACGATTTTATGATTGATGAAAAAATAGATCGCACCGTGCGCGCGCTCTTGCCTTTGCTGGTTGTGGGCGAGCGGATTGTGTGGGTGTGTGGTTGGCGAGTGGATGAGCGAGCACGGGTGACGCCATACACGCGCGAGTTCTGGCGCGTCACCTTCCGCAAGAAAATTATGGGAGTCTAGAATCTGTGAGGTCTGAACAAGACCTCACAGATTTTATGGAGGGAATCGCACGCGTGAAACCACAACTGCGCGGCTATGTGATTGTGCTGGGCGGTACCTTCATCTGGGCGATGACCGGTATTGTAGTCAAGATTTTGCTCACGCAGTACGCCGTTGCGCCGGTGACGATCGCGGTATGGCGGGTGCTCATCGTCACCGGCTTTATGCTGAGCGCGCTGGCGGTGCTGGATGGGCGCGCGCTGCGTTTCGCTCCGCGCGATCTGGGCTTGTTCCTCGTGTATGGCAGTGTGGGGATTGGCATCCATCAATTGGTGTGGATTGCTTCGGTGCAGTACAACGGGGCAGCGGTAGCGACCGTGCTGATTTACACCGCGCCCGCGCTGGTGACGCTGATCGCAGCGCGCTTTATGAACGAACCCATCACCCGCCACAAGGTGCTGGCATTGGTATTGACCCTCATCGGTTGCACGCTCGTGGCACGAGTGTACGAAACAGCACACCTTCAACTAAACGCGCTGGGCATTCTGGCAGGCCTGGGGTCTGCCGGTACGTTCGCCACGTACTCGCTATTGGGACGCTTTGCCACGCGACGATACTCGGCGTGGACGACGCTCTGCTATGCGTTTCTCTTCGGCACGTTGTTTTTGCTACCGCTGGCAGTCTGGTTAGACAATCTGATGCCGTCCCAACTCACGTGGGATGGCTGGGGCTGGTTGATGTTTCTCGCGCTGGTGCCTACCCTGGGCGGCTTTGCCTCCTACACCCTGGGATTGAGTTACCTGCCCGCGAGTATCGCCAGCCTCCTTGCCGCGTTCGAGCCGGTGACCACGGCACTCCTGGCATTCTGGATTTTTGGCGAGGTCCTCACGCCGCCCCAGATGGTCGGCACGGCACTCATTCTCGTGAGTGTGATTCTGTTACGCCCGCAGCACAATCGAGCGCTCGAATGAGCGCTCGATTTCAAAACAGACTCATTTGTTGCGCGATGGGCACCGGCTTGCTTTCTTCTTCCTCTGGCAAACTCGCCAGTTCCTTCAAAATCCCGGGAATCCGCTTGAAATCCTCTTCGAGTACACGCCTTAGACTGGGCTGATGCAAGGCGGCGGCGGGATGATACATCGGCACGATGACGCGATGCCCCACGCGTTTGGGTTTGCCATGAATCTCGGAAATTTTTTTATCGGGAAACCAGCGCGCCATCGCAAAGCGACTGATCGTTACAATGACCGATGGATTGACCAACTCAATCTGGCGCTCCAGATAGGGGCGGCAGGCCTCCATCTCTTCGGGTAGCGGATCACGATTCTGGGGTGGGCGACACTTGATGACGTTACAAATATAAACGTGTTCACGTTTCATTCCAATCGCCGCGAGGAGTTCGTCCAGATATTTTCCTGCCGCGCCCACAAAGGGTCGTCCTTCCCGATCTTCGTGAAAGCCCGGCGCTTCACCGATGAACATAATGGTCGCGCTGGCAGGTCCCTCACCAGGAACTGCCTGCGTCCGCGCTCTGGCAAGATCGCATCGCGTACACGTACGGATTTGTTCGTACAATTCCGATAACTCTGACATTGCACACTCCAGATAAGAGAATCAGCGCGGATTGTATATCAACTCGATTTTTTTGTCTAGCACAAATTGACAGTCCGTTACCCTATCGGTATAATCGTGGCGCAACTGTTAAGACGATGAGAAACCGTTCCTTTGCCTACTTTCAAAAAATTCTTATCCTTGTTCTATTGACGCTCAGCGCGTGCCAGACTTTTTCAACATCGCCCGTCACTCCTCCACACGCGACCGTGCCTCCCTCTCCCACGGCAACGCTTACCCCAACAGCACCCACCCCTTTGCGCGGCGGTGATTTTCGTCAAGTGCGCGCCACCGACGCTATCAGTTTCCATCCCTACTTGACGACGGATACCACCTCGCGCCTGTATCAAGACAAGGTGTTTGCAAGTGGCTTGTGGTTGCGCGATCCGCAAACGTTGCGGCCCATTCCCGGGATGGCCGAGTCGTGGAACGTCTCCGCCGATGGTAAAACGTATACCTTTGCGCTACGTCGCGATTTAAAGTGGAGCGATGGCACGCCATTGACCGCGCACGATTTTGTGTGGACGTTCGTGCAGGCGGCCAAGCCAGAGAATCAGTACCCTTACCTCGAAAGCCTGAGTGCGATCGCGTCGTACGTCGCCAAAGACGACTGGACATTGGAGATTACGCTGAAGGAGGCGACCTGCACAGCGCTGTTGAATGTAGATGTCATCACGCCGCTCCCTCAACACGTGTGGAGCAAATTCGATTGGCGTGATCCTGCCAGAAATCCGGAAATCTATTTCCCCAGCGTGGTCTCAGGTCCCTACAAGGTAAAAGAATGGCAGCGCGGCAATCAAATCATCTTTGTGCGTAACGAACTCCACTACCGCGGCGCGCCGCATCTCGATTCGTTCACGATTCGCATCATCTCCGATGCGAGCAAATACGTGCCGATGCTTCAAGCGGACGAGGTGGATCACGCGCCCGTGAGCCCGGCGGATTTCCAGCGCGCGCGCCAGATCAAACATCTCAAGTTGTACGAATGGCAGCCCGCCGCGCCGGAGTGGGAATTTATCGGCGTGAACCTGCGCCGTCCCTTCTTGAAGAACGTTGCGGTGCGTCAAGCACTGGCGTATGCCATCCCGCGCGACGCCATCGCCGCGCAAATTTTTCACAACCTCGCCCAGCCCACCTACTCGCTCTTTCCTCCCACGATGAGCGTGTTCACGCCCGATGTGCCTCGTTACGACTATAACCTCGATACAGCCAGAGCGTTACTCCAAAAAGCCGGCTATAAACTCGATGCGAGTGGCAGGTTGGTGGATAGTGCCAACAAAACCGTACCCCGCTTGCGCATTCTCTACAATGTTAACAACAAAGCGCGCGAGCAGGTGGGAGCAGTCCTGCAGGCTCAACTCAAAGCACTCGGCGTCGAATCGGAACTCCTCTATGCCGATTTTGCGACGTACGTGAACTATTTGCAACAAGAACCTTTCGACTTTGATTTGTTCTTGCTCGGCTGGCGTACACCAATCGAGCCGTATCTCTCGTTCCAGATGTGGAGTGAAACGAATATCCCGCGCTTGAATTTGAGCGCGTACGTCAACCCCGAAGTCGAACGCTTGTTTGCTCAAACCAACCAACCGCCGTGCGATGCCGACACACGTAAACAGGTGTTCGCCCAAATCCAAAAAATCATTGCGACTGATGTGCCCTACATCTTTCTCGTGTATCACAGCGGTTACGCGTTTATCCACCAGCGCGTCGTACCCAATACGCCTTCCCCACTCGGCATTGATTATTTCCCCGAACAGTGGTTTATCACCGGCAAATAATTCGTCCTCGTCATTACCTGGCCGTGCCATCCATCGCCAAAAAGCCCTACCTCCTCCCTCCCCACGCTGCAGAGCGGCGTGGGGAGGGACAAAAATGTCCTTAAACCACGATGATTCGAGCGTGGCCAAATCTCAAGCGTCTGGAGTATAATTATTGCCCCACGTACACCACGCGATAGATGCGCCCACCTTTGTCATCGGAAATGTACATCACCCCATCGGGGCCAAAAATCACATCCGCAGGACGCCCCCACGTGGCAGCATCACCGCATTTGGCACCGGGCGCGCGCCAGCCGTTCGCAAACGTTTCGCTGCGGCGCGGCAAGCCGTTCTCGATGACGATGCGTTGCACCTTGCAATCGCGATAGTTTGCCACGTTGTTGGTGTTCCACGAACCGTGATACGCCACGAATAAATCGTTTTGATACGTCGCCGGAAAATTCGTGCCGCTGACGAACGACATACCCAGCGGCGCGCTGTGCGCCAGATCGGTAAAGAGGGCGGGTACGACTTGCGCGCAATCGAAACCGGGCGGCACCGCCACGCGCGTATCGCGCGTCTCGGCGGTTTGCGTGGGCGGTAGATTCGCGCCGAGCACGGGCGTGTAGCAATAGGGCCAACCGTGTGATTGCCCGCGCTGGACGTTAATCACAATTTCTTCCGGCGGAAGATCATCGCCCATGCCATCACTGCCATTGTGATTCGCCCACAGTTCGCCGCTCGCAGTGAAAACAAAATCCACGCTGTTGCGCAGTCCCTCTGCCCACACCACGCGCTTGCGCGTATCGGCATCTGTGGCAAACGGATTATCGGCAGGAATGGTGCCATCGGGATTGAAACGCAAGATCGCCGCGCGTCGCGGATCCGATTCGGGCGTAATGTTCGATAACGAACCCGCGCTGACGTACAACTTGCCGTCTGGACCAAAGTGCAGTGTGCGCGATATGTGTCCACCACAGCAGGGTAGATTTGTCGTCACAATTTCGCGCGATTCCAAAGTGCCATTGTTATCCGCATCGCGAAATCGCTCCACGCGGTTCTGTTCGGCAACGTACAGCCAACCGTCGTTCCATTCGATTCCGTGTGGCGCGTTCAACCCTGCTGCAATCACCTCGACCCCATCCGCCAGGCCATTGGCATCGCGATCGGGCAGGCGTACGATCTGTCCCGCTCTCATCAACGACACGTACAACATCCCATCGGGACCAAACGCCATAAAACGTGGATTGCCCAGGTTCTGGGCAAAGATACGAATGACAAAGCCACTTGGTACGCTGATGCGTGTTGCCGCTTCATCGGGCGGAGGTATGGGAGGTGACGGCAGAGTTTGTTTCGCGATGAGCGGAAAATACGCTATGAAGGAATCGCGCAGCGCGGCTTGATAGGCGTACGGCGCGAGATTCAGTGTCGTGAACAAGAAAACCAGTGCCAGCATCATCGCGACGATGCTGGCGCGTATAATCGAACGATTCATTTTTTCTCACCCAACAAAAATCGTTGGCGGAATTGTATCACAAGATTGAGGATTCAAACGTTAAAAACACGCTAGAAAAATTCAAGGCGAGCCTCTCGCTCGCCCCGCGTGCTTTCGTCCTCTGCCTTTCGTCCTCCATCCTTCGTCCTTCGTCCTCCGTCCTTCGTCCTCTGCCTTTCGTCCGCCGTCATTCGTCCTCCGTCCTCCGTCCTTCGTCCTTTGCACATTTGGCTCATTGGTTCATTGGCTCATTGGCTCATTCATTCCCCGTCCTTCGCCCCCACCGTCGCTTCGAATTCGCCATCGCGGACGCGCACGCGAATTTCCGCGCGCGCACTCACTTGTGACACACTCTTGACAACGCGCCCCGTTGATTTTTCGCGCACAATCGCATAGCCGCGCGCGAGCGTCGCTTCGGGATTGAGCGCGGCGAGGTGGCGCAACGCGCCGTTCAATTTCTCGCGGCGCAGCGCGATCAGTTGGCGGATGCGCGCGTCCAGTCGCCGTGTCAAGTCGTCCACGCGTTGGCGATTGTTGGCAAGGCGCGCTTGCGGCGAGTTGCGTTCGAGCGCGTGCGTCGTTTGCGCCAGACGCGCGCGCGCGTCGTCCACGCGTGCGCGCGCGAGTTGCGCCAGACGCTGGCGCGCGTAGGCAAGGTTGCCGCGCAGTTCGCGCACATCGGGCGCGACGAGTTCCGCTGCCGCGCTGGGCGTGGGCGCGCGCACGTCCGCGACGAAATCGGCAATCGTGAAATCGGTCTCGTGCCCCACCGCGCTGATGACCGGCACGCGCGAGTGGTAAATCGCGCGCGCGACGCGCTCGTCGTTGAACGCCCACAGGTCTTCAATCGAGCCGCCGCCGCGCGCGACGATAAGCACGTCAATCGCAAAATCGTTGATGGTTTGAATCGCACCCGCAATCATCGGTGCCGCGTCGGCGCCTTGCACAAGCGTCGGCGCGAGCAGAATCTCGGCAAGCGGATAGCGGCGCGCGAGGATGTTGCACATATCGCGCAAGACGGCGCCTTCGCGCGAGGTGACGACGCCGATGACGCGCGGAAATTCGGGAAGTGCGCGTTTGTGTTCGGGCGCAAAGAGTCCTTCGGCTTCCAGACGCGCCTTCAGCCGTTCGAATTCGACCCACAGCGCGCCCGCGCCGGTGAGTTTGAGGTCGTCTACGTACAACTGCACATCGCCGCGCGCTTCGTACATCGAAACGTGTCCGTGCGCTTCGATGGCGTCGCCGTTGTTGGGCAGACGAAACACGCGCGCGGCATCGCTGCGCCACATCACACAGCGAATCGCCGCGTCGCGATCTTTCAGCGTAAAGTACAAATGCCCCACCGCCGATTGGGACAAATTCGAGACTTCGCCGCGCACCCACACATCGCGCAACACATCGTCGCTTTCGACGACCTCTTTGATCTGGCGGACGAGTTGCGCCACAGTGAGCGTGGGGGCGAGATCGAAGAGAGGTTGTTGCATTGGTGATTCCTATCTGGACACGAACGGAAAATAGTAGGTGTGACAGGTGACGGGCGCAGTCGGTTTGCTCCAGCGCGCGAAATGATTCGAGGGTTTGCTCCCCGCCGTCGTGAAATTGCCGACGACGTACACATCATCACCATTGGCAGCGAGCGCGCTCACAAAATCGTTCACACCACTTCCCAATGGCGACCACACGCAACCATCCCACCGCGCGAGCAGATTCGTACTTGTATCTTTGGGGGAACCGCCAGCGTACACATTACCGTTACTGAACGCAAGCGCGCTCACGCGCGTACTCAAACCACCACCAACGGCTGACCACGTTTGCGTGGTCGCGTTCCATCTGGCGATGTTGTTCGCACTCACACCGCCAATCGAAGTAAAAGTGCCGCCGACGTACACGGCGTTGTCGCCCAGCGCAATCGCGTAAACTGCTCCGTACGTATCGCTGATACCACTCCCCAGCGCCGACCACGTTTGCGTGGACGCGTTCCACCGCGCGATGCGGTTCGCGATGACGTTACCCGCCGTGACAAAATCGCCGCCCACGTACACCTCATCGCCACGCGCAACGACGGCGTACACTTGCGGAGAGTACGTGCTACCACCAACCCCCGTACCTAATGCCGTCCACGTCTGCGTGGTCGCGTTCCATCGCGCGATGCGACTCGCCGTGATGCTGCCCGCCGAGGTGAAATTCCCGCCGATGTACACAGTATCGCCGCTGATGGCAATCGCGTTCACCGAACCATCCACGCCGTTGCCCAGCGCTGACCACGTATTGGTGACGGTGTTCCACCGGGCGATGTTATTCGCGCTGATGCCACCTGCTGTGGTGAACTCGCCTCCAACGTACACCTCATTGCCATTGACGGCGATTGCCAGGACCTTGCCATTCACACCATCGCCCAGCGCCGACCACGCGCGGCCATCCCAGCGCGCCACGCGATTCGCCGCAATGCGACCTGCGGTGGTGAATGTGCCGCCAACGTACACATCACTTCCGTCCACCGCGACGGTGTTGACATAGCCGACGATGCCGTTGCTCTTGCCCGTGTCGAACACTGACCAGATGCCCGCATCCCAGCGCGCGAGGTGCGCGACCGAATTGCCACCTGCCATCAAAAACGATCCGCCGATGTACACACTGCTCCCCGCGATACCGAACGCGAGAACCGCATCGTTCGTACCATCTCCCAACGCCGACCAATCGTTGCTGGAGGTATCCCACCTGGCGATGTTGCTCGCGGCGATGTTACCCGCCGTCGAAAATGCTCCACCCACGTACACCACGTTGCCACTCGCGGCGAGTTCGTACACCGTTGGAGAGGTACTCCCACCGATACCATTCCCTACCGCCGACCACGTGTTCGTGAGCGTGTCCCATTTGGCGATGCCGCTCGCGCTGACGCCACCCGCCGCGCTGAAACTGCCACCCACGTACACGTCCGATCCGCTGATCGCGATGGCTTTGACCGATGGATAATAGCGCGTGCCGATCATCCCGCTGCCAAGCGCAGACCACGTCTGCGTCACTCGATTCCATCTGGCGATGCCGTTCGCGGTCACGCCGCCCGCAGTGACAAAGTTGCCGCCGACGTACACATCGTCCCCACTGATGGTGATAGCACCAACCGATGAAATCTTGGGCGGAGGCGGTGGCGGAGTTGGTGCTGGTGTTGGCGTTGCCACACCTGACGCCTGCGCCGACGATTGTGCCGTCATCATCCCAACCACGCCGCTGCCGAGCGCCGACCACGTGTTGGTTGCCGCGTTCCATCTGGCGATGCTATTCGCTGCGATGCCACCTGCGTTGGTGAAATAACCGCCGACGTACACCTCGCTGCCACTCACGGCGATCGCATGGACACTGCCGTTGGTGCCACTTCCCAGCGCCGACCACGTTTGCGTGGTCGTGTTCCATCTGGCGACATAGTTCGCCGCGACGTTCCCGGCTTGCATAAAGTATCCACCCACATAGACATCATCGCCGCTGATGGCAATCGCATAAACGGCGCCAGACGAGTACGGTTTGCCGAACGTGAGACCATCGCCTAACGCTGACCACGTTTGCGTGGCGATGTTCCATCGAGCGATACCGTTGGCGACGATGTTGCCGACCGTCGTGAACGCGCCGCCGATGTACACATCATCGCCACTGACCGCGATGGCATAAACCGTTCCGCTAACACCTCGTGGCGCAAAGCGATCGTCCCAGTACACATCATCGGGAACAGACGCGACTGGACGATGTGCCAGGGGAATTGACGCGGGCGGTTGCGTTGGGTGTGCCAGGCCGGTTTGTGTAATCAACAGCACAGCCAACAGCACCAGCGCGGAGCGATTGGGGATCTTCATCGCGACCTCCTGACACGAAGGACGAAAGACGACGAAAGACGAAGGACAAAAGACAAAGGACGAACGACGCCACCTTCGTCATCCGTCCTTCGTCGTTCGTCTTTGGTCGAACGTTACACGCGCGTCACGTACGAGCCATCGCGCGTATCCACGCGCACCGTATCGCCGACGTTTACGAAGAATGGTACCGTGATTACCACACCAGTTTCGAGCGTTGCCGGTTTACCACCGCCGGTCGCCGTATCGCCTTTAAAGCCGGGCGCGGTCTCGACCACCTTGAGGTCAACTGTCGTTGGTAATTCGATTTCGATAGGTTTGCCTTCGTACGTCAACAAATCTACCGTCACATTCTCTTTGAGATACAGTGCCGCATCGCCGAGCATCTCTCTGGACAAGACCGGCTGCTCAAAAGTTTCAAGGTCCATAAAGTGATAGTTTTCACCATCGTTGTACAGGTATTGGACTTGGTGATGATCTAATCGCACATCTTGTACACGCCCGCCCGACTGAAACGTACGTTCGATCGTTGCACCGGTTTTGAGATTGCGCAACCTGGTTTTGATGACCGCGTTACCGCGTCCCAGTTTGACGTGCTGGTACTCCAACACGCGGTAGAGATTGCCATCGTCATCAATAAACGTCGTCCCTTTACGCAAATCCTGCACACCAATCATAGCGTTCTCCTCATCATCGAATTCAGGGTGCGATTATATATCAAAAGGGTACAAGTTTCAAGTTTGCGTCTGCACCCAGCGTGCTGAAAAACACACCGACTCTCTTGCCAATCTACCGCGTTTGTGCTATGATTCGAGCCGTGTCGAAATTGCCTCCGTTCACACCTGCCGATGAAGAGTACGCGCTCGCGCGCGCCTATGTGCCCGAGCACATTCCCGGTCTGATGACGGCAATTTCACACGCCACGCCGTTCCGTCTGGACGATTTTCTCGGCTGGACGAGAGACGACTGGGTGATCTTCGTCGGCTATCCACTCGAAACGCGCTTTGATGCGACACGCTGCGAGCAACTCGTCACGCGCGCGGTAGAGGCACATCACCCCAATTATCTCTGGTTCATTGGGCCTGCAATCCCGCCTGCGCTGGCATGCACCGCGCGCGCGCGCCAGAGCGATCACTACTTGCGGCTCGATCTTGCGCAGACGACCATCAAATCGTCGCTGCAGCGCGAGGTGAACCAAGCCGCGCGTATGCTCACGGTCGAAGCGGCGCGCGCATGGACGAAGGAACACCAGGCACTCACGGATGAACTGATGCGCCGCGAAAAACTCCCACCGCTCATCGCCGCGCTGTACCGCGCGATGCCCGAGTACATCGCTCAATGTGCTACCGCGCGCGTGCTGAACGCGCGCGACGCGCGCGGCGCACTCACCGCGTTCTTCGTCGTCGAAGTTGCCGCATCGTCATTCGATACCTATGTGCTGGGATGCTACTCGAAGCAAAACTATGTCGCGCACGCGTCCGATCTACTGTTTGCGCGGATGATCGAAGATTCGCGCGCGCGCGGTAAAGCGTTCCTCAACCTGGGGCTGGGCGTGAACCCCGGCATCACGCGTTTCAAGACCAAATGGGGCGGCGTGCCATACCTGCGCTATGAATTTTGCGAGTGCTACTATGGCACAGAAACAATGGCAATAGTGGACTGGCTGAGCGGAAAATTATGAATCTTCGGTTCTGGGAAAAACCTCTGCGAATGGTGTGGCGTATCGAGCGCGAGCCGCATCGCGCGCATCTGGTTGGTACGGCACACTTTTTTCCGCACAGTTTCGCGCGCGCGTTTGCACGTCTGATGCGCCAGGCAAACGTTGTGTTGTTCGAGGGACCGCTGGACGAAGCAAGTTCCGCGCGTATCGCCGAGTACGGCCGGCACGGCGAAGGTGTTCCCACGTTCGTCGAAATGCTCACCCCCGAAGCCATCAACGAAATCGAACGCCTCTTGCGGGCACGACTCGATAGTCACAGCGGCGACGCGTGGTTGTTCTCGCTCGTCGAACGCAAGCCCGTCTATTTTGAATCATTCACGCGCAACGTGCGTCCGTGGGCAGCGTTCTTTTCGATCTGGAAAACGTACCTTGGCTGGCAGTACTCGATGGACTTGGAAGGGTATCGCGTCGCGCGCCAACTGGGCAAACCGATTCACTTTCTCGAAACACTCGAAGAGCAACTCGCGGTGCTGGACAACATCCCCCTCGAGCGCATTGCGCGACAACTGAATGATGTGAAAAACTGGGCAGCGTACAAAAACAAGTACGTACAGATTTTTCTCGCCGGCGACCTCGATCAGATGATTACCTTTACCTCGCGCTTTGTCACGCGCGGTCCTGTCATTGTTGGCGCGCGCGATAAAATTCTCTTCGAGCGGATGCTGCCGTTCATCGAACGCGAACCGACGCTCGTCTTCATCGGCTTTCCGCACGTGCCCGGTGTGACACAGTTACTCCGCGAAGCGGGTTACACGGTGACGCAGGTGTGTGTATGATTACTCCCAGCGAGCGCGCGTACATTCTCGCGCACGCGTACGTTCCTGAACACCTGCCGCACTATGTCACCGCCATCTCGCAGACCGAGCCGTTTCTCGTTGACGATTTTGTCGCGCACGTGCGCGGCGCGCACGTGATTTTCGTTGGCTATCCCTTGAGCAAAAGTTTCGATGCAGCGCAAATGCTCGACACGCTCGAACGCGCGCGCGCGCGTTTCAAACCGCGTGTCGTTTCGATTCTGGCGCCCGCGCTGCCCGAGACATTACAGGCGGACACGCACTTGCCCGCCGACGAGTACTTTCGGCTCGATGTGACCACACTCGTCATCCCGCAGAAAACGCGCAATATGCTGACGCGCGCGCGGCGCGATCTGACGACGCGCGAAGGCACGTTCGGCAAGGAACACCGGCGCTTGGTCGAAGAATTTATGCGTGCGCATCGTCTGGACGATGCAACGCGGACGATTTTCGAGCGTATCCCCGAATACGCCAGATGCGCGAGCGCGTGTGTCATCGAAGCGCGCGATGCGCGTGGCAATCTCGTGGCGTTCGACCTTGCCGATTTCAGCGCGGCGCAGTACGCGTTCTACCTGTTCAACTTTCGCGCGGCATTGCCTCGCGTCCCTGGCGCGTCCGACTTGTTACTCGCGCACATTATCGCGCGCGCGCGCGCGGAAGGCAAACGCTATGTCAATCTGGGGTTGGGCATTGATGAGGGGGTGGCGTTCTTCAAACGCAAGTGGGGCGCGACCCCGTTTCTGAAACATTGCGCGTGCGTTCAACAACCTTCGCGCGCGGAGGCATGGCTGGGCTTGTTCGATCAATTACGGTACGCTTGAAAGGACGTAACCACTCGTAAAAAAACTTTTGCTAATGATTGCTCTGGATTCCACCCAAATTGTCACTGCGGCTGTTCTCTTCGGCCTGGTGGTCTCGTCAGCGTGCATTGTCTTGTTCATTGATTGGCGTGTGGCATTGTTCGCGCTCCTGGCGCAGTACCTCTGCGCGGCGGGATTGCTCTCGCAGGTAGTAGCGCTGCCCCACGCGCTCATCCGTGTACTTTCGGGCGCGTTCGCCACAGCGATTTTGTATTTCACATTTCGCCGCGCGCAGGAAAATTTCTGGCGCGATCTCGCGCAGGCAGAAGATGACGCGGCGCGTCTCGTTGTGACACGCTCGTATTATTGGCAGGTGTTCATCATCGGTGTGCCGTTCCGCGTGCTCGCGCTCGCGCTTGCGGCAGTCGGTACGATCGGCGTTGCCTCGTCCATAACGTTTCTCGACATACCGCCTGATGTATTGTTCGGCGCGCTATGGCTCGTTGCCACCGGCGTTCTCGTCGCGATACTTTCGCGCGCGGTGTTACGACTGTGCCTGGGCATTCTGCTGCTCACAAGTGGCCTGGTGATTCTGGAGATTGCGACAGAAGGTAGTTTGTTGTTGTACGGTCTGGTCAACATAGCCGATGTGCTCCTCGCACTCGTGCTGGCGCATCTCGCCGCGCTACCTGCCGCGCCCGGCGTGTGGCGTCGTCGGCGTGGAGAAGTGCAATGAGCATTGTCTTGACAATGGGCGCGTGTGTGGTCGCCGGCATTGTAGTGCGCGCGCTACGCCGCTGGCCACGCGCGTGCTGGCTCGCCACGTTCGTCAGTGTTGTGCTGATTGGCGCGTGGCTCACTTTCGTACCCGCCGCGTCGCTCTCCTTTTTCGGTCGCGCGCTCGCGCTGGATGTTGCCTCGCGCGCGTTTCTGCTCGCGCTGTTTTTTGCGACAAGCGCGCTCGCACTCCTGGCGCCACTTGCCTCGGCGCGCCCACACGCATCGCCGACGAATGCCCTCACCGATTCGCACGGCGCGTTTTTCTTGCTCGCGTTCGCGCCGTTTATCGCCACTGTCACGCTGGATAGTTTTCCGCTGGCGGTGTTCGCATGGGCGATGGGGCTGGGTGTGCTGATGCTGTCGGCACGACCACAGAGCGAAGGGCGGGTGGGAGGCACAGCGCAGTTCTTGCTACTTATGGTGCTTGCCAGCGCGAGTTTGCTGCTGGCAAATCGCTTTCTTGAGGTGTATCCTCTCACCCCCGAAAATCTCGACTTGGTGCGCGCGGCTGCCATCTTTCTCGCGCTGGGGTTCGGTGTGCTTTTGGCGCTGGCACCGCTCCATTTCTGGCTGGGTCCCCTTGCCGACGAATTGTCACCGCTGGGAGTGGCGTTTCTGGTCGGCGTTGCGCAAGCGGTCGGCGTGTGGGTATTGTGGCAACAGATGAACGCGGCGCTATGGCTGACGCTGCGCTCACCGCTCCTGAGCGCGCTGCTGGTCGGCGGCGGATTGACGGCGCTGGTGGGCGCGCTGTTGGCACTGGCGGAACGCCGCGACGCGCGCGCGCTGGCGTATCTGGCGATGGTGCCGCTGGGGCTCGTGGGTGTGGGTATGGGAACTGGCGCCCCACTGCCACTCGCGGGCGCGCTGGTGAGTCGCGCGTGGAGCATTGCCCTCATTGCAGGTGGAATGCATTTTGCGCGGCATCACCCGGCGCGACACGGGCAACTTGTCGGCGCAGGCACGCTGCTGGTGGGCGGACTCGCTCTTGTCGGACTGGGACCGTTCGCGGGTTTCGTCGCGTACGACGCGATTGCGCGCGCGGTGAGCGCGAGTCATCCAGCGCTGTTTGTGGTGCTCGTTGCCGCGCACGCGCTCGCGCTGATGACGATCGTGCGTAGAGCGTGGCGCATCATCAGCGCGCCCGTCGAGTCAGACTCGCGCGCCGAGCGCGTGGCGCTGGTCGCGGGTGTCGGCGTGGTGATTTTCGTCAGTGCGATGCTCATCGGCGCAGGAATATTTCCGCAGATGTTCGAGGCGATGGTAAAGCGATAGGACGGTGGGACGGTGGGACAGTGAAACAGTGGGACAGTGGGGCACTCTTTTTTTCGCATTTGCTAAACTCTAGTTACTCAAGGAAGGATAACCAATGGATATCGAAAAGATCGTTTTGATTCAACCTGCGCACCAGGGACGCATCTGGGGCAAAGCCGCAGGATCACCCTACACGCTGATGCGGCTCGCATCGCTGGTGCCAGAAGATATACCCGTCGAAATCTGGGATCAGAATTTGGGTCCCTTGCATTACGAACGCTTGAACGCGCGTACCCTCGTCGGTATCAGCAGTATGACGGTGACGATCGAGCGCGCGCAGGAGATTGCGACGCGCGCGCGCGCGCGTGGCAGTCACGTTGTCGTTGGCGGGGTGCACGCCACGCTGTTGCCGGACGAGGTGGCACAGTGGGCGGATACGGTGGTCGTGGGTGAAGCGTATCGCACCTGGCCCCAGATCATTCGCGATTTCGCGGAGCAAAAGATACAACCGCGTTACGTGGATGTGGAATGGGCACCGCTGGGCAATCTGGCGCCGATTAGTGATCGCGTCATTCGTCAGGTGAACGAGCATCGTAACTATTGGACACCGTCGCTTGAGATCACGCGCGGCTGTCCGCGCAACTGCACCTTTTGTACGGCGGTGCGTGTGTCGGGTAAAGTGATGCGCTATCGTCCCGTAGAGCAAATCGTGGAAGAGATCGAACGGCGACGCATCAAACGGTTCTTTCTCACGGATGATAATTTCGGTTTGAATTTTCGCCTCAAGCCGGAATATGTCGAAAGTGTGTTTCGCGCGCTGGAACGTTTGCCGTTACATAGTTGGACGACGCAGACCGAGGCGGTGATTGCCGAATATCCCGATTTGCTCGATCTGGCGCGCCGCGCGCGGCTGGACAAGTTTTTCATCGGCTTTGAGACCATCAATCCGGGCAATCGTCACGAGTTGGGGGGCAAGTCTAAACAAAAGGATGAAATCAAACGCATCGTCCGCCGCATTCACGATCACGGTTTGAATGTGGTGGGCTTGTTCGTTTTTGGTTTTGATCACGATACGGTCGAAGTTTTTGAAAAGACGTGGGAGTTTATACGCGAAACGGAATTCGATGGGGTGAGTGTGACCATCTTGACGCCGTTTCCCGGCACGCCGCAGCGTGAACAGTTGATGCAAGAGGGACGGCTCTTGCCGAATATTCCCTGGCATTATTACGATACGGCGCATGTGGTCTTTCGTCCCGCGTTGATGACCGTAGAACAGTTGCGCGAGGGGTACGATTGGTTATGCCGCCGCGTGTACTCGCCGCGCGCGATTGCGACGCGCGGTCTGCGCGCGCTGAGCCGCTATCCGCTAACCCAGATGCGCGCCAAAGCGTTTTCCAGTTTCAGTACCGATGTAGGGTATCGCAACGCCTATGCTTTACGCAAACGCTGAACAACACCTGACAGGTTTCCCCCAACCTGTCAGGTGTTCAGATACGTTCTATACTCGGCGCGGGCACAAACTTTCATTTTCATTTTAATTACTCAGCCGTGCCGTCTATGGCGTAAAGCCCTACCCCCTTTCCCCCTCCCCACGCCGCTTTGCGGCGTGGGGAGGGGGAATCAGAAGGGAGGGTGGTGAGGGCGGGCGGCGAAGCCGCCCGCCCTCACCACCACTCCCATTTCCCCCTTCTCTCCCCGCATAGCGGGGAGAGCAACCGTGTTCTCTGTCAAGAACTGATATGGCTCGCATTGGGGCAGGCGCAAAGCCAACAAGTCGCACTTCCGAGTAGCACAACCAGCCTCGTGCACACCGAACGAACGTAC
>Ga0129299_1001162_pt1 | contig 17523 bp, 15 predicted proteins | sample ConPoolayeCmetaG_FD_94477 | JGI IMG/M metagenome (GOLD analysis project Ga0129299, IMG submission 94477) | Hot spring microbial mat communities from California, USA to study Microbial Dark Matter (Phase II) - Cone Pool mat layer C metaG ...
CCCCTGGCATGTCCGCGGGCGGATCGCCTTTGTGCGGGCCTTTCTCATGGCCTGGGTGCGGGCCTTCAGCCTGTCGGGGCTGTACCTGTTCGGGCAGGCCTTCGGCACCATCGAGTATCTGGTGGATTACAAGCGTCGGCGCCGGGTGCACCGCAAACTGCGGGAGTATTTCCACGACGAGCACCCGCCGGCGTGGTTCCGGGCCGTGACGCGGCGTTACTTCATGCGGGTCCGTTGCGACAAGATGTTCTACACGATCATGGACCGCATCCCGCGGGCCAAGCTGATGAACCGCATCAAGCTACACGGTGGAGAGCATCTCGACGCCGCGCTGGAAAAGGGCCACGGCGTGTACGTCGCCCTCTGCCACTTCGGCGCGCATCACGTCGCCGGCCTGCTGACGGCGCTGCTCGGCTACCGGGTCTGCGGCGTGCGGGACCCCAAGGAGAGTTACGTCCGCCGCTATATCCAGGAAAAATACCGCGAAACCTTCCCCGAGGTCGCGGCCATCCGGATGTTCCACTCCACGTCCTTCCCACGCGAAATCTTCCGCCAGTTTCGCGACAATCGCCTGGTGGCCAGCCTCCTCGACGTGGACCGCCGCCGCGGCGACAACACCCGGACTTACACCGTCCGGTTCTTCGGCGAGCCGCGGGAGTGGCTGGTCGGCCCGATCCAGATCGCCCTGCGGAGTGGAGCGCCGATGGTGCAGGGTTTCATCGAATCCCGCCGGAACTTCTACTACGGCCTGATCGTGACGCCGCCGCTGCTGGTCCCGGGCGAGCACCCCGACGAGGAGGAAGCCATCGCCGCCGTGATGCAACGCTACGCGGACGGCGTGGAACGCTTCGCCCGTGACCACCCCGACCACCTGATGAATATCTGACCACGGGGCCTTTTTTGAATGCTCGCCGCGCCCGCCCGCCAAGAGCCGGCCGGTCTCCGGAGGCGAGATTCTCGGACTGTTGGCTGACCGCTCATCACCGTGATATACTAATAATGACGCCGGCACGCCGGATCCGCCGCAACCGGGGGGAGAGAAAGGCAAGGCGGCTCCCGTTCGGCGATTGCCTCGCCTGATACCGCCGTCGGCCGAAGGGGACGGCCGCCGGAGCAAGCCCTCGCGCTATCTCAGGAGGTTCAACCGCATGAAGACCAACGTCCCGCAGCGCCCCCGTTGCCGCCGCGTCCTTACGGGCCTTCTGGTCGCCGGGTTCGCCCTGACGCCGCTCACCGGGTGCGATGCCGTCAACTGGCCGGTGGATCCCTGTCCCGGCCCTGACGTGCCCTCCGTCGTCCTCAAGATCCAGGACGCCTCCAACAACGTCCTGACCACCGCTTCCACCCGTTTCCGCATCAACGGCGGGCAATGGTATTACGGTGCCTGCACGGGCACCTGCGGCGAGGTCAAACTGCTCTACGAGGTGATCGGCACGATCGACATCGAGGTCAGCGCCCCCGGCTACCTCACCGCGCAACGGACCACGACCGTCGTCAAGGAAACCGACGGCTGCCACCCCGTCACGCGAAACCTCACCATCACCATGCAGCGCGATCTCACCGTCGGGGCCTTGGCCGGCGCCTGGGCCACCACCCAGTCCTTCGCGGGGCACATGGCCCTCCGCTTCGACAGCCAGGGCCGGATCGTCGGGGCGATTCTCTACGACCGCACCATCGCCGGAGACCGCAACTTCTACGTGGAGTACAACGGGCGGCAGATCGTCGGCGTCGCCGGGCAGCCCATCTACGCCGATACCGCCAACGAGCCGACCCGCAACGGAAACATCTTCAACTTCAGCGCCACCACCCTGGGCCAGCCGGTCGGCTTCGTGAACGCGGTCATCTCCGCGGACTACAACACCCTCACCGGCACGCTCAACGGCGCACCCGTGACCTACACGCGGCTCCAGACCATCCCCAACGCCCTGCAAAGCCCGTCGTAAGCGGGCGGCGGCCGCGGTAGAATGCCGCGACGCGTGGCCGCGCGAAAACCATCCCGACGACTCCGCGGCGGCGAAGCCCCCGCCGCAGCCGCGCCGCTGCAACGGCCCCTACCACCCTCCGCGCCGCCGCCGGGGCGGTTCGACCTGCTCTGCGCCGCGGCCGTCCTCGTGATCACGGCGGGATTGTTTTGGCCCGTGCTCGGCAACGGCTTCGTCGAGTGGGACGACCCCTCCACCATCCTCAACAACGTCCATTTGCGCGAGCTGAACGCCACGAACCTCCGCTGGATGTTCAGCACCTTCTTCTGGGGCCATTACCAGCCGCTCCTGTGGCTCTCCTACGCCGTCGATTACGCCTGGGCCGAGGCCCTCTGGGGAGACGGCCTGACCCCCGCCGCCTACCACGCCGCCAGCCTGCTCCTGCATGCCCTCGCGGCCGTGCTGCTTTTCCTGCTGAGTCGACGTTTGCTCGCCGCGGCCCTTCAGCGGCGTACGCCGGCCGCCACCCCCCCGGCGGACCACGCCGCTCCCCCCGGTCGGGCCGGGTCTCTAACGCTTTCCGCCGCGGTCGCCGCCCTGCTTTTCGCCTTGCATCCGCTGCGGGTCGAACCGGTGGCCTGGGTCACGGGCCGCGGCGATCTCCTCGCCGCCGTCTTTCTCCTCGCCGCCACGCTGGCCTGGTGGCGGGCGACGGAAACCGCCTCCCGAGCCGCTTACCTCGCCGGGCTGGCCCTCGCCGCCGCCCTGTACGCCCTGTCGCTGTTGTCCCGGGCGGCGGGCGTGATGCTCCCCGTGGTGCTGCTCCTGCTGGACTGGTTTCCGCGTCGCCGCTGGGGCGGCGGAAAGGGGCGGTGGTTGGGCCGCGAGGCCCGCGGCGTCTGGCTGGAAAAGCTGCCCTTCGCGGCCCTGGCCGCCGCGGCCGCGATCGTGGCACCATATGCCAAGGCGGCCGCCGGGTCGACCGTGGAGCTGGCCCGCCACGGGCTGATCGAGCGCTACGCGCAGGCCTGCCATGCCTTCCTCTTCTACCTCTGGAAGACCCTGCTGCCGGTCGGCCTGTCGCCCATCTACGAGCTGCGCCTGCCGTTGGACGCCACGGAACCGAAGTACCTCGCGGCGATGCTGATCGCCCCACTGGGCTTGCTGGCCCTGGCCTGGTCCGCGAGGAAGCGGCCCGCGCCCGCCGCGGCCATCGCCGCCTTCCTCATTCTGCTGCTGCCGGTGCTGGGCGTGGTGCAGAGCGGCAACCAGTACGCGGCGGACCGTTACACCTACCTGCCGGCCATGGCCCTGGCCGTCCTGGCCGCGGGCGGGTTGCCCGCCGCGTGGCAGGCCGGCCGCCCGCGGGCCGCCGGGGCCGCGGCCGCGGCATTGCTGCTGACCACGGCGGGCGGCTGGCTCACCGCGCGGCAGGTCGGCGTCTGGCGCAGCAACGAATCCTTGTGGACCCACGCCGCGTCGGTGACGCCGAACAGCAGCATCGCCCGCAACGGTTACGGCTGGACCCTGCTCCAGGCCGGACGATATGAGGAGGCCGCGGCCCATTTCCGCGCGGCCATACGGCTCCAGCCCGCCAATCAGCAGGCCCACCACAACTGGTGGACCACCCTGGCGCGGCAGGGCCGTTCCGACGATTTGTTGCGGGCCTATCAGGAGTCCGTCCGGGTCTTTCCCAACTTCGCCGACGCACATTTCCGGCTGGCGGAGGAATTGGCCCGCCGCGGCCGGAACGCTGAAGCGGCAACGGCGTACCGCGCCACCCTCGCCCTGCGGCCCCGCGACTCGCAGGCCCTCAACAACTTCGGACTGCTGCTGGCCCGGCAGGGCGACACGGAAGGGGCCCGCCGCTGCTACCGGGAGGCGATCGCCGCGGACGGCGGCAACCTGATCGCTCGACGCAACTACGCCCGCCTCCTTCACGCCGAAAACCGCGTCGCCGAGGCCCTGGCGGAGCTGGAAGCCGCTCTGCGCGTGGCGCCAACGGACGAAGCAACGCAACGCCTGTTGGCGGAGTGGCGGGCCGCCGCGCCGCCGGGGTGATCGTCGGACGGTTCCTTCGCGGCGGAGCGGGCTTCCGCCGCCGCCGGCCCGCCGCACCTCATCGCCAGAGATGCACCAGGTAGTCGAGACGCCCCCGCAGCACCAGCCGACGCCCGGAGTGTTTCATCACCTCGCGGATGCGGCCGCGGTAGTCGGGGGCGTAGCAGTGCGCAGGGCAGTTCTTGCAGGCCGGCTTGGGGTCCATCGGGCACCGCCGCCGCTTGACGGCGGCGTGAGCGAGCAGCTTGGCACAGTCGCCGCACAAGCCCCCGCGGGGCGGGTCCGCCTCGCCGAGCAGCCGCCGCACCGTCTCGGGCAGAGGCCGGCGATCCGCCGAGGCGTGCCGGTCGCCGCAGAACAGCTCAATGAACCGCACCAGCACGGCCAGATCTTTCCGCAAGCGGCGGTCGCGGCGACCGCAGCCGGTTGGAGTCCTGGGTGGCCTCATCGTTCGATCACCAGAATCAGGTCGCCGCTGTGCTCGGCGCGGTAGGGCGACTCCTGGAAGTCTCCCAGGCAGCGGACCGCCCCCGCCCCGGCCTCCGCGGCCGTATCGGCGAGTTGGTCCGCCCGCAGGCCGAGGAACGGGGTGGTCTCGTAGCGGGGCGAAACGCCGCCCTCGCTCAGCCGCACGTCCACCAGGTTGACGAAGCCGCGGTCCCCGGCGCGGTGGACGCCCTTGACGATCAGGTGCTCGCCGTCCTCCATCGACAGCCGAACGCACTTCTGCCAGAGCGGCGGCCCGTCTGGCAGCCGCCAAAGGTTGAGAACCTGGATGACGGCAACCCCTCCCGGGCGCAGCGCCGCGATGATCTGCCGCAGGGCCTGCCGCGCGGCAGCCTCGTCGGGGGCCAGGGCCAACGAGTGCCCCACGCAGACCACCGCGTCGTGCGCCGCGGGAGTTGAAGGAGCCGTCGTGAAGGACCGCACCGTCCAGCGGAGGTGGTCGCGTTCGCCGTGCCGGGCGCGGCACAGTTCGATCATATCGGGGCTGACGTCGGCGCCTTCGACGTCCAGCCCCCAGGAGTGGAACATCGCCGCGTGGCGGCCGGAGCCGCAGGCGACGTCGAGCACAGCGCGGACGGCGTACCGCTCGAAGAGCCGCCGATAGAACGGCGCCTCGTTGGCCAGCCGCTGCGGCCAGTCGATCAAAGCGTCGTAGAGGGCGGCGGGGATGTTCACCCGGTCACTCCGCGCGACCTCCTTCAGGCCGCCCCGGCCAGCGACATCTTCAGGTCCACCAGTGGCTCGCGGTTGCTGGTCAGCTTCAGGTCGAACTGGTCCTGCAACACCTTGAAGACGTTCGGCGAGACAAACGCCGGGGCCGCCGGACCGATGCGGATGCCCTTGACGCCCAACGACAGCAGCGTAAGCAGCACGGCCACGGCCTTCTGCTCGAACCAGGACAGCACCAGCGTCAGCGGCAGGTCGTTCACGCCGCATTGGCAGGCCTTCGCCAACGCCAGGGCCACCTGAATGGCGCTGTAGGCATTGTTGCACTGGCCCATGTCCAGCAGCCGCGGAATCGGCCCCGCACCGTCCAGCGTGATAGTCCCGTAGTCGTGATCGCGGATGCGGTACTTCCCGCAGCCCAGCGTCAGGATCACGGACTCCGGCGGGGCGTTGCGGGCGAACTCCGAAAAGTAGTTGCGGCCCGGCTCGGCCCCGTCGCACCCGCCGATCACGAAGAAGTGCTTCAACTTGCCGGCCTTCACCGCGGCGACGATCTGGTCGGCCAGGCCGAGGATCACCGACTGGTGGAAGCCGATGGTCGACTCCTTCACCGGGGCGTCCGGCAGCGGCTGGCACCGCTTGGCGCACTCGATCACCTCCGAGAAGTCGTTGGTCTTCAGCCGCCGCCCGCCCGGCACCGCCGTCACCCGCGTGGTAAAGAGGCGGTTCTTGTACTCCTCGCGGGGGATCAGCACACAGTTCGTCGTGGCCAGGATCGGCCCGGTGAAGGCGGCGAATTCGCTCTTCTGCTTCTGCCAGGCCCCGCCGAAGTGGCCCGCCAGGTGCCGATACTTGCGGAGGTTGGGGTACATGTGGGCGGGCATCATCTCGCCGTGGGTGTAAACGTTGATGCCCGTTCCCTCCGTCTGCTTGAGCAGGTCTTCCAGGTCGACCATGTCGTGGCCGGTGATGAGGATGCCCGGCCCGGCCTTGGTGCCTTCGTAGATCCTGGTCGGCGAAGGGTTGCCGTAGCGGCGAACGTGGGCCTCGTCGAGCATCTGCATGACGCGGTAGTTCATCCGCCCGCACTCCAGCACCAGCTCCAGCAGGCTCTCCATGTCGAAGTTGACGTTGGTCACGGTGGCGAAAAGGGCCTCCTCGGTGAAGGCGTCCACTTCCTCGTCCACCGCCCCGAGCCGTCGGGCGTGATGAGCATAGGCGGCCATGCCCTTCAGACCGTAGAGCAGGATCTCCTGCAAGGACTGCATGTCGGGATCCTTGCCGCAAACGCCCGTTTCGGTGCAGGCGACACCGTGAGCGGTTTGTTCACACTGATTGCAGAACATGGTATTGGCTCCTTCTTGATAAAGTTCGGGCCCTACAGGCCGCGGTTGAATCAACACACTTCGACGTTCTCATCCGAAAGGCTGCGGCGACGCAGAACCCGGCCGTCGACGCTGATGACCACATCATGCACCGGCACATCGCTTTCCGACAGCGCCCGGGCCTCTAGCACCGCCATCAGAATGCCGTTGCAGCACGGTACCTCCATGTGGGCCACGGTGATGTCCCGCGGCTGGTTCACCTGGATCATCTGCGCGAGCTTCTCGACGTAGCCGCGGGTGTCGTCCAGCTTGGGGCAGGCGATCACCACCGCCCGCCCGGCCAGCAGATCGCCGTGGAATCCGGCATAGGCGAAAGGCACGCAGTCCGCCGAGACCAGGAGGCGGCACCCCCGCAACACGGGGGCCGTCGCGGGCAGGAGCCGCAACTGCACCGGCCAATGCCGCAGCGCCGACGCCGGCGCCTCGGCGGAGAGCGCCGCGCCGCCGCATCCGGACCCAGGCGCCGCGGGGGCCGCCTCCAACATCCGCAGCCGGGAACCGGGACAGCCGCCGGCCTGCTGGGCCAAGTCGTTTCCGCAGACCGGCGGCATGGCGGGCGAACGGTCGCCCGGTCCCGAATCCACCTCTCTCCGGTGGGCTGGATACGGCATCGCCGCGGCCACCGCGGCCTCGTCGAAGGCGTCCGCCTCGCGGTATTCGATCTTGATCGCCCCCTTGGGACAGTGCCCCAGGCACGCCCCCATCCCGTCGCAGAGACGGTCCGCCACCAGGCGGGCCTTGCCGTTGACGATCCGCAGGGCGCCCTCGGCACAGGCCGGCACGCACCGGCCGCAGCCGTCGCAGAGTTCTTCGTCGATCGTTACAATCTCCCGTAACATACGGCATCCTCGTTTCCGCCCGAGCGACTCCCGGCGCCGCGGCCGACGGTCGGCCTCGCGACGCCTCCTCCACAGTCTCGGAAAAGTCGCGGCGGGCCGCCTTGACCTGCGTCAAGACGCCGTCTTTTTTTCTTGAAAGCGTCCGCCGATGGCCGAACCCACCCCCCGCGACATCCTTCGTAAGTGCAGCATTTTCCGCGAATTAACCGACGCCTCCATCGACCTGCTCGCCGCGTCGGCCCGCCTGAAAAAGTTCCCCAAAGGCACGCAGATTCTTCGGCAGGGAGAGGACTGCCCGGGCCTGTACTGCGTGGGGAGCGGCGTGGTCCGCGTGTATAAACTCGCCGCCAGCGGCAAGGACCACATCCTCCACTTCGCGGAGGCGGGCAAAACCTTCGCCGAAGTGGCGGTGATCGGCGGTTTCTCCTGCCCGGCCAACGTGGAGGCAATGGAGGACACGGTCTGCGCGTTGGTCCCGGCGGCGGAGTTCCGGCGGCTGCTGGAGACGCGGCACGAGCTGTGTTTGCAGTTCGTCAGCGGGATGGCCTACTGGGTGCGGCAACTGGTCGGGCTGCTGGAGGACATCGTGCTGCGGGACGCCCTGGGGCGTCTGGCGGGCTATCTGCTGCGGACGGACCCGACGGGCGGGGCCGCCCCGTTCACGCTGCCAGTGATGAAAAAAGACCTGGCCAGCCACCTGAACCTCACCAGCGAAACCGTCTCTCGCACCCTGCGGCGGCTGGCCGAGGCGGGGCTGATCGAGATGCGCGAGGGACACCAGATCAAGCTGCTGAATCTGGCCGGCCTGCGAGACGTGGCGGAAGGGCTGCTGCCAGGGGAGTTCGAGTAGCAGCGGGCACCCCGAAGGAAGGAAGGACTGGGGGCCGGGGGGCCGGAGGCTACAGACTACGGCGGCCCTCCCACCGAACCGGCGGGCTGCGGTGGTAGTCCGCACCGGGCGAGTAGACAACAACCCTGTGATTTATAATCGCCTCGGCGTTGATCAGGGCGGGCATAGCCCCGAGTCGCCCTCGCGATCCCGCACCTGCACAGCAAAACCCGATTAATATGCCTTTCCGCCTTGCGGGATTTCGGTCTTCGGCCTGACCGGCGATGTGCGCAACGTACGCCGAACAAGAGATGATCGTGTTTTCTGATGATAACGGTAACACGATTTGACTTCTCTTAGGGATGGGGTATATTATAGTGTCCTCTAATGTGGGAGTATGCCCATGTCTCACTTCCTGTACTCCGCGGCGGGGCATTTCCAGAGGGGGTTCAAATCCGTCTTGCGGCTGGCGGCGGCGGTGGCGGTATTCGGCCTGACGGCGGGCAATCTGACCGCCCAGCCGCAACAGGTGCAGCCGAACCCCAGCGCCGAGCCGGCGTGCTACGAGACGAGACCCTGCTATAGCTCCTCCGCGCCCAAGTGCATTCCCGCGCCGACGTCGCTTGCAGCCCTCGATCTGACGCGCCCGACCAGTTCCCCGCGACACGGCTGGGCCAACACCTCGAGAACGAACCACTGTGGTTTTCGCAAGCCGATTGTGTTCATCACCTGGCGATGCGGACCGCCGCCGGCCACGTTCGACTGTTCGGCGGCGACGGGCCAGGTCGGCCCGCCCCTGCCGCTGGTCCAGCCTTAGGATAACCACGTTGGTCGATATGACGTTGTTTTTCCAGGGAGATACTGCCATGTCCAGTGTAGGATGCCTGATCCGGCGAAATGTGTTGAGAGCCGCGATGACCGTGGCGGCGGTCGCGGCATTGGTTGTTCTGGCCCAGCAACCGCAGCAGCCGGCCTCCGGATCGCCGACCGCCCCGCCGGCGGCGGATCTGCGGAGCCTGCTGGAGCAGTTCCAGGCGGTCACCTCGATGCACCTTTCGGCCAATGTCGAAATCCTGCTGACCGACAAGTTCGCGGAGGCGCTGACCGAGTCGGATGCCCCGCTTCCCGCGGCGGCGGTCAACCGGCCCTTTGCCGGCCGGTTCGAGTTTCTGGCCTGCGGCGATCGCTACCGTGTCCAATCACACGCTGACCCGGCCTATCCCGGCGCGCTCAGCTCCGCCGCCTACGACGGCCACGAGTTTCAGATCCGCATGGGCGACGACTTGGGGGTGATCCAGGGGGCTGACGTCGACACCGCCCTGCCCGGTTTCCCCCACCCGCTCCTACAGCTCCTCCAGTTTCGATACCCGGTCACGGACGCGACCTATGCCGAGGAGGTCCGCCTGAAGGATGTCGCCGGCGACGCGGCGCCGGCGAGTTTCTGGGAGGTCTCCTGGACCGAGGTCGAAGCGGACGGCGTTCCCCTGGAGCAGGCGGTTTTCGCCGGCGGCGACTATGAAGGGCACGCCTATGTACACCGCGTCCTGACGCCGCGGGGAGAGCGAAACCGCCCGTGCCGCATCGACCGGGTCGCGACGGACGGACAAGTGCTCACTTCCGCCCGCTTCTCCGACTATCGACCGGCCGATCAGGGGCCGGCCTCCGCGGCGTGGCCGCGGCGGGTCGTGCTGGAGGCGTTCAACGCGGAGGGGCAGTTGGCGGCCCGGCTATCGTACGAGATCACCATGCTGGCGATCGACCTGCCGATGTCGTCGGACTTGTTCGTTCTGCCTCCGGACTGACGGCCGGTGTCACGGCGATGACGCGGTCGGGGCGGCGAGCCTTCCGAACCCGCCGGAGGGGTTGGCGGATCGGGGATGGGAAGGGGATGCGGCCGGACGGCCGCCCAGAATGACGGGAAGCCAAGTAATGAAGGAAACACGCTCACCAAGCCCGCTCGCCGCGCGAACGGGCCACGCAGTGGATTCACTCGCACCGACAGGTTGGTCGCGGTCGTTGGGGCCGCCGTGGCGGCGGCGGGGTGGCGGACGGGGACTGGGTTGTGGCCTGCTGTTTCTGGCCTTGGGGGTGGGCTGGAGTGCGGCCGCGGAGCCGCCGACGCCCAATCCCCCCGCCACGATCCGGCCCGCGGACCCGCCTTCCGCCCAGGAAGGCAGCCTGCCCGCGAAATGGCGGCCATCGCCGGATCTGGATCGGGTCCTGCACCTGTGGTTCGAGGGTCAGCAGGACAAGGCCCTGGCCGAACTGCTGGCGCTGGCCGAATCCGCCGATCCCGTGCCGCGTCTGCGGTTGTTTCACCTCCGCGAAGACGAGGCCATGCAGATGACCGACGCCGAACGCGAGCTGTGCAACGAGATCATCCACGAAAAGTTCGAAGAGTTTCGCCGCTTGGTCAGGGAATTGATGGATCAGACCAAGGAGACGTACGCCAAGACCAGGGATGCGAAGGCCGCTCAGCGAGTCTACCTGGCCCTCCGCCGCCTGGGGGAGGCCAACACCGGCCCGGAAGTCCCCGCCCACGCGGACCTTTGTGGGCAGGCATGCCGCAATGCCGCCGAAAAGGCCTACACGGACATGCAGATCGCCAGGGCCTTCGAGGCTGCCGGCCGCCGACCGCCCGAGAAGCGGCCCGCACCGCCTCCGGCCGACGGCCCGCTGGCCAAACTCCTGAAGCCCTCCCCGGAGTTGGAGAGCGTGGTCGCGTTGTTCCATCAAGGCCGGCACGAGCCGGCCCGCGAGGCCTTTCTAAAGCTGGCGGAGGACCATGACGCCCCCCGGCGGCTTCGCTTCTACCACGCCACCGAGGCGGACATCGTCGCCCTGACCGAAGCAGAACGCCGCCAGTGGCGGGAAACGGCTTACGCCAAAATCTCGGAGTTCCGCCGTTTCTGGTGGGGCATCGAATCACTGACCCGCGAGGAACACCGCCGAACGGGCGATGCCGCCGCGGCACGGCGTTCCTACCTTGCCCTGATGCGATTGGGCGAGGCCAACTCCGGCCCGGAAGTCTCCGCCGCGCTCGATGTCTGCGGCCGGGCCTGCCTCCGCAAGGCACAGCGGGAGTTGGAGGCCCTGAACGACGCCTCCCTCACCGCCAGCCAGCCGCCCGAGGAGCAGCCCGCCGCCGAACCACGCTGCGGACCGCCGCCCGCCCGATAGCCGCCGCCGGTTCGGCCTGGTCGTGTCGGCAACGTGGCGAGTCGAGCCTGCCTCCGGCGGGGCGATCAGTCTTTCTCCTCCAGCTTCCGCAGCCAGTCGAACTCCTCGTCGCTCGCGGCTCGGCAATGATCCGCCGCGGTCCTTGCGGCGGCCGGGGGTGTTCGGCCGCGAGCCGTTGCCCTTCGCAACGCCAGCCACGCCACGGCCAGGATGCCCGTCCCCGCCAGAAGCCAATCCAGCCCGCTCCAGCGGGTGAAGATCCCTCCTCCGAGCCTCGCGGGCGGTGCCAGCACCTCGAGCCGTCGGGCCACCAGCAGCGGGCCGACGCCGGATCCGCCGGCGGCGGTCTGAAAGGCTCGCACCTTGAGGAAATAGCCCACGGCCCGAACCCGCGAACGGAGCGGGATCTCACCGGGGTCGTCGATCACCACGACGGTGCTGAGGGCCCGCGTGTCCCATTCCGACAGGATGCACTGATGCAGTACGCCGACATCGCGCCGCTCGCCTTCCACGCGGAAGGGTTGCCGTGAACGAAGCTGCCCTTCAAGGGCCACGAGCTGCCCGCGATAGTCGCTGGGACGCTCCAGCAGGCATCGCCAGGGCAGCGGTTCGGGCGGCGGGACCTCCTCGCGATCGGGCCGCTTCAGGAAGCGACAGAACGCATAGAAGGCGGGATCGTCGAAGGAGAAGGCGTGGTCGCGGACGCCCTCCAGCAGGCGGCGGGCGTGGGCCAATTCCTCCGTCGGAGCCGAAGATCCGGCGGCCTGCGGCGCCGGCTGGGCCGAGGCGCTGGCCGCCAGGGCCGACAGCACGAACAGGGACATCCGCCACCGGCAACGACCACGGCATCCGCAGAGTGCGCTCACGACGATTCCCTGCTTCAGGACGCCGCCGTGGCGGTGGACGGCGGCGTCGGTTCTTGAGCGGCCCCGTTGCCGCCGGGGCCGGACGGATCGGCCCGCGAGCGGGCCTCCTCCGCCAAGCGAAGCAGCCGCTGCTGCCAGGGCGGGCCGCCGAGATCGGGTTGCCAGGCCCGTTCGCTTTCGATGCCCCTGACCACCTCGCCGCCGCGGCCGTGACGAAGCTGATGCCGCAACCAGTGATAGCGGGCCTCCCAATACTCGGCGGGGGCCCGCTCGCGGAGATCGGCGTCTTTCAGCAGTTGCGCCCACAGCGCTTCGGCCTGGTCGGCGAGGTCAGAGCGGTTGGGCGCGTCGGCGGCGGCTTCTTCCATGGTCCGGGCCGCGGCGAGGACGTAATGGCCCGCGGCGGGATCGTCGTCCATAAGCTGCCGGAGCAGGGCCAGGGCCTCTTCGCGTTTTCCGGCCAGAGCCAGCGCCCGAGCCAGGCTGAACCGCACGGTGGCCGCGTGCCGGGCGTACCGGGGTTGCTCCTCGATCCACTGCGCGAGCTGCCGCATGGTGGGGAGGCTGCTTTCGGCAAGTTGGGCGGCCTCGCGGAGGCGACCGGCGTCGCGGAGCCGCAGGACCTCGGACTCCGTCTCCGCCGCCAGGGCGAGCAAGGCCGGCCCCGCGTCGTCGCCGGACACGGTCGACAGATACTCCTCCAGCACGCGCCGCGCGGCGGCCGGGTCGTTGCGGCCGCGATGGCACTGAATCCGCAACGCCACGGCCCGACCCGACAGCGGCAGCGGCCGGAGTATCTCCAGCGCCGAGTCGTACAGGCGGACATCATCTTTGGCCAGCACCGCCGCCGCCGACAGCCGCGCGTCCAGCACCCAGCGATCCCGCTCGGCCGAGTCGCCGACGCCCGGCACGACCGCCGCGGCCTTCCCCCCCGGATCGCGGACCAACTTGGCCGCGGAGAGATCGTCGGCCAGTCGCAGCCACTCCGCCGAGGCCGACTGGGCCAAGCGACCGCGACGCTCCCCCGAAGCCTCCGGCGGGAGGGTCTCGGCGAGCCGCTGCCGACAGCGGGCCAGGGCCCGGCGTGATTCCCAGTAGTGCGGGGACGACGGCGCCGCCCGCTGGTGCGCCGCGATGGCCGCCTCGTAGTCGCCGGCCTCCTGCCGGGCCAGTCCGGCGACATAGACCGCTTCATGGAGCAAATCGCTGTCCGGAAGGCGTCGCCCGACCTGCTCCGCCGCCTCGGCGAGACGGCGGTAGTCGTCCGCGGAGCGGCTGTCGCGGGCCAGTTGACGCCAGGCACGGTAGGCGTATTCGGCGGCCCGCCCGTGAAAGGCCTCCCGGCCTTCGCCACGCGCGACTTCCAGGAAGGCCTCCGCCGCGGCCCGCAGGTCCTTGGTGTGGAAGGCACAGACGCCGAAGTTGAACCGGGCCTCGGCGTGCAGCTCGCGGCCTTCGGGCCGGTCCAGGAGGGCCTTCCAGGCGGCCAGGGCCTCGACGTAGTTCTTTTCGCTCATCAGGCGGTTGCCCGTCAGCCGCAACTCGGTGGATGTCAGGTCCGCGAGGCCGCGGCGGCCGCCCGCCAGGACGTCAAGGTAAACCTTCACCAGGTCGGGCCACACGCCGCCTTGTCTGGCCAGGCGCGTGAAGCCCTCGGTGGCCTGGGCCTGCAACCGCCCGCGGACCTCCTGATCGACGCGGGGTTGGCCGGCCTCCAGGATGAAGGTGTAGGCGTGAATCAGCGGGGCCAGGCGAACGTAGAACCCCGCTCCCTCGTCGCCCTGGGCCTCGTCGGCCTCCCGTCCGATCCCCGCCACCGCTTCCAGCTCCCGCCGCGCGGCGGCGAACCGGGCCTCCGCCATCAGCAGGCGGGCCTTCTCAAACCGGGCGCGGGTCCGCAGCTCGGGGCCGACCTGCGGGTCGTTAAGCAGCCGTTCAAAGGCCAGGTCTGCTTCCGCATGGCGGCCGCTCTCCCGCAGCGCGACGGCGGCGCCCAGCAGGGCGTTGTGCCTCAGGGCCGCGTCCACGTCCGCCCGGGCGACCGCGTCGAAGTCGGCCAGGGCGGCCTCGAACAGCCGGCTGCGGGCTTCGGCGTCCTCCTCGCCGACCATGGCCAGGTACAGCCCGGCCCAGCCGCAATTGAGGCGGCGGTGCTGGACGAGGGTGGTCACCCGCTCGCTCAACCCGAGGAGCAGGTAGCGTTCCTCCTCGGTCCGCAGCCCCATCAGCAGCTCGTCCGCAGCCCGCTGCCCTTGGGCATAGAGGGCGTGGGCCTCGCGAAGCAGGGCGGCAAGTCGCGGGCGGTTGTAGTCCAGCCCGCTGGTGATCTCGAACCGGTCCAGGTCCGGGGCGATCCAGTGCCGCAGAATGAGATCGGCCCACTCCACCCGCCACTGGACCCCGTCCACGCGGCGGCGAAGCCCCCGCAGCCAGTCCGGATCCGCGGCCAGGGCCAGCATCCGGCGATACTCCCGCGCGGCAGCGCGGAAGAACCGCTCGCGGAGCCGCGGATTCCGCTCCTCGATGGCGGCGTGGGCGTAGGCCCGCGCGACGTAGATCCGCTGGGCCGCCGGACGGCCGGTCAGCAGCTCCCGCACCAGCTCCGGCATGTTCCGCTCGGTCAGCTCCCGCACCAGCCGTTCGTCTTCCGCGGAGAGACGGTCGTCCGGCTCCTCGATGCTCGACGCCCGACCGGCGGGCTGGATGCCGAGGGCGGACCCGGCCGTCCCGCACGCGGCCCAAAACGTGTCGGCCGTCGCCAGAGACAGGCCCGGCCACGCCGCGGCGATCAATCCGGCAAGAGCAGGCAGGGCACGCACGGCGACTCACTCGATGGCGGCCATCGCCGCCCCGCTCACGGAAAACTGGATATGGCCGAAACCCGCCCGAACGCACGCATCCATGGCGGAAACCACCTGCTGATAGGCCACGCTCGGCTCGGCCTCGATCAGCACGCGGCCCTCGGGATCGGCGCCGGCCGCGATCCGCTCCCGCAGAAAAGCGGCCAGGGCCTCGAAACCGGGCATCGCCGCGGGGCCGCCGATGACGACGATGCGGCACTGGCCACCATCCCCCTCCAGCAGGGCGATCCGGACGGTCGGCAGGATCGTCACCGACGCCGCCCCGCCGGGGCCGATCTGTGACGGAAGCTGGGTGGGCAGCACGCCCTCGAAGACCGCGAAGGTCGTGCCCAGCATGAAAAAAATGAGAATGACCATGACCACGTCCACCATCGGGGCGAGGTTGGGCGCCTCGGCGTGGGCCGGCGGGAGTCCGTGGTCTTTCACTCGTCGATCCTCCCATTCTGCCGAATCGCGCCGAAAGTGAGGTTCCGGACCCGGGCCTTGGCGCAAGCCGCCATCACCGCCTCCACGTGCCGATAGGGCAGGTGGCGATCCGCGCGGATCACGCAGTTGACGTTGGGGTCCTTCTGGCCCTCGAACATCAGCCGCGCGGCGATCTCCTCCAGCGTGACGGGCGTCTCCCGGACCAGATAGACGGCCTCGCCTGGGGTCTCGCCCGCCTGAATGTTGACCACAAAACGGTTGCCAAGGGCCTGCTTCTCGGCGTCCTTGGCGGCGGCGGCCTGCGGCAGGTCGATGCGGCTGTTCTCCCGCTCGACCATCTTGGTGGCGAGCATGAAGAACACCAGCAGGCACATCATGACGTCCACCATGGGTGCCAGATTCAGGCTCAGGCGGGTGGCTGGAGGCATCGACGACATCTCGCACCCCTGCCCGCCGCGGCCCAGCGCCCGCGGCGGCTCTCCGCGGCCGGTCGCGGCTCAGCCCTCGGACCCCGCCGCCGGCGAACCAGGCCCCCGCGGGCCTGGGCCGGCGGTCTTGTCTCTCGGCCCGCCCGAATCGGAAGCGGCGGTGGGCGTCGGGCGGAAATACTCCAGCAGATCGACCACGCCCGCGTGGGTCGCGACGGTGAAGGACTCCACCCGGTTGCGGCAGACACCGAAAAAGCCGAGCGAGACGATGGCCACGGCCAGCCCGAGGAAGGTATTGACCAGCGCCAGGCCGATCCCGCCGGCGAGGTCTTCCGGCTTGTAGGCGCCGTGCGTGGCCTGCATCGCCGTGAAGGCTCGGATCATGCCCACCACGGTCCCCAGCAGACCCATCAGCGGGCCGAGGTTGCCAATGATGTTGAGGTACTCCACCTTGCGGAAGAGCCGGCTCCGCCAGGCCGCCGCCCGCTGCTCCGCCGCCTCGATCATCGCCTCGAAACCGTGCCGTCCGTGCCGCAGGCTGCCGGTCAGCACGTCGCCGAACATCGAGGAACGCTGCCGGACGTACTCGACGCATTCCTTGAAACGCCGCTCCTCGATCAGGCGGCGGGTGGTCTCCAATTCCTCCGGCGGAAACATGGTGCCGCGGCGGATGGTCCAGAAGTGTTCGATGATCACCGTCACCGAGGCCAGCGACAGCAGGCCGATGACCACGCCCGGCAGTTCCGCTCCGGTCCAGATGACCTCCAGGAAAGACTGCCGTTCCACGGCCGGCTCGACCCCCTCGGCCAGAACCGAGCCGCAACACCACAACACGATCAGCATCGCCACGGCGGCCGTGTTCCGGCCGCGACCATCCACCTGTCTCATTCCCAGGCCTTTCCTGCATCCGCCCGCCGGCCCGACGCGGGGCCGGCGGAAGGGTCAGCGGCGAAGATCCTCTTCCGTAACGTGCTTGAAGACGCCGCCGTTTTCCTCGGCGATCTCCCGCAACACCTTGGCCCCGTTGCCCATGCTATCGTAAACGAACAGGATCGTGTTGATCGTCGCCGCCCGGCCGGCGTTCTTTCGGCGGATCATCCGCTTGATCCGTTCGTTGTCCTCGCCGAAATCCCCGTCCGACAACAGGAACAGCACGTCCGGCTTCAGGTCGAGCCCCTTGTTGATCGCGTCGATCGGGTCCGTCTGGCCGGCGGGCACGATGACCTTGATGGCCTCGAACGCCTGCCGCTTGTTCTCCAGGCTGGCCCCCAGCAGCCGCGGGGACAGCATGTTGGCCGGGCCTTCGTTGAACCAGATGACGTTGAAGAACTGCTCCTCCTGCAACGAACCCAGGGCCCGCATCAACTCCCGTTGCAGCAGGTCGAACGTGTCGCCCATCGAACCGCTGCGGTCCATGACATACACGATGCTGCGGGCGACCTGGCCCTTGCCGACGCCCCACAGGCTGCCCACGGGGCCGCCGCCGGCGAGGTCACGGTCCCCCAGTCCGCTGCCCAGACCGCCGCGGCCGACGCCCCCCCCGGTCCCCACGC
>Ga0129299_1001164_pt1 | contig 17507 bp, 14 predicted proteins | sample ConPoolayeCmetaG_FD_94477 | JGI IMG/M metagenome (GOLD analysis project Ga0129299, IMG submission 94477) | Hot spring microbial mat communities from California, USA to study Microbial Dark Matter (Phase II) - Cone Pool mat layer C metaG ...
GGTAGGGCGAACCCTCCCGCCTTCGCGCTTCGCGCTACGGCGAGGCACGCCGGGTGAGCCGTCCGACCGCGAGAAGAGCAGGGTTCGCTGCAGTACGCCTCTGCGTTAGGCGAGGATCAGGGCTTTCCTGCGCCTCCCGTTTTCTATTGAAGCGTTCCGGCGAAACCGATATAGGCGGCGGCATGGACCCATTACCCGAGTGCTATCGCGACCGCGTGCTGGGCTGCTGGATGGGCAAAAACATCGGCGGCACGCTCGGCGCGCCCTTCGAGTTCATCCGGCAGACGAACGACGTCGCGTTCTATACCCAGGACCTCGGCGGCGAGCCGCTGCCGAACGACGATCTCGATCTGCAATTGCTCTGGCTCATTGCGCTGGAAGAGCGCGGGTGCGACCTGGACGCGCACACGCTGGCCGAATACTGGTGTCTGTATATCACGCCGCACTGGTCCGAGTACGGGACGGCGAAGACGAACCTGCGGCGCGGCCTGCCGCCGCCCTGGTCCGGGACGGTGGACAATGACTGGAAGCATAGTTGCGGCGCCTTCATCCGCTCCGAAATCTGGGCCTGCGTCGCGCCGGGGCGCCCCGCGCTCGCGGCGCGTTATGCGCTGGAGGACGCCATCGTGGACCACGGCGATGGCGAAGGCGCCTGGGGCGAAGTGTTCTTCGCGGCGCTCGAAAGCGCGGCCTTCTGCTGCGACGATCTCGGCCGATTGATCGAAATCGGCCTGTCCTATCTGCCTCCCGATTGCGGCATCGCGCGGGCAGTGCGCTGCGCCGTCGAATGCCACCAGGCCGGCCGCTCCTGGCGCGAATCCCGCGACGAAATTCTCCGCGGCTATCGCGGCGCCTCGTTGTTCAACCTGCCCCATCGCACGAGCGCGGAAGACCGCGCCAAGGGATTCGATCAGGGCCGCGTCGGCTACGACGCGCCCTCGAACGTGGCGCTCGCCGTCCTCGCACTCCTGGAAGGCGGCGACGATTTCGGCCGCGTGGTGACGACGGCCGTCAATTGCGGGGAGGACACCGATTGCACGGCGGCGACGGCCGGCGCCGTCTTCGGTCTGATGCGCGGCATCCGCGCCATTCCCGAGCGCTGGATTCGGCCCATCGGACGCGGCATCAGGACGCTGTGCCTCAATCTCGGCGAACTGGGCGGGGTGCACGGTCAGGTGCCTGCCACGGTGGACCTGCTGACGGACCGGACCGAGCGCATCGCGCGCGAAATGTTGGCGCGATGCGACGACCGCCGCGCCGTCAATCCCCTGCCGGGCGAGACGGCCCGGGAACCGGATCCGCTGGCGGCGTTGTATGCCCCGCAGAGCCTGCCCCGCGAATTCAGCGGGCGAATCGGCGCGGTCCGCTACCGTTTCCCGTTTTTCACAGTGGACGTCGCGGTCGAAGGCGGACCGACGATCCGGGACGGCGAAGCGAAACGGGTGCGGCTGACCCTCCGGAACACGTATAAGGCGCACTCCGGCCTGACCGTTCGCTGGCACGTCCCTGCCGGGTGGTCCGTCGCGCCGTCATCGGCGGCGCCGCTGGTGCTGCCGGCCATCATGGCGCCGGAGCGCGTCCTGTCTTTCGAATTGCGCGCCGGCGCCCTGGATGGGGCGACGGCCCGTTGCCTCGTCGAGCTCGCCGTGGAAAGCCGTCCCACGGTCATGGCGGCGCCGGTCGTTCTGGTCAACGGCAACGCCTGACCGCGCTGCGGACGCCGCCCAATATCCCGGCGGCGCGATTGCGCTTGCGCGCTCCCCCGGCGAACCGGATACTGACCACACACGCGTGCTGCAAGGTCGCGGCACGCTGCGGTATGCGCTCATCGCCGGTTGTGAAGGATTCCATTTCATCTGCGGCCGCTGCAACGGCGGAGCCCCCGGATCCGGTGTCCGGCGGCGATCGTCTGTTCGAGTCCGGCGCGCTCAAACAATCGCTCCAGGAAAGCCGGCGCATCCTGGAGTCCCGCGTGCGGCCGCCGCAAGGGGTCCTGCCCTATCGCTGGTCCGCTTCGGACGCCGATCCCCGCATCATGGATTTGAACGAAATGCTGCCCCTGATCGGCGCATGGCGAATCGCCGATCCGGCGCTGGCGCGCGACCTGCTGCGCTCGGCATTCGCGTCGCAGGCGGACGACGGAAGCCTCCCCCGCGCGTGCGGCCCATCGGGCGCGGTCGAGGAGTCCACCGCTCCCTGGCCGTTGTTTGCGCAATGCCTGCAGGGGCTTCATCTGTGCGCGCCGGATCCCGCGTTCGCGGAAGAACTGCGCCCCCGAGTGCTGCGGTACCTGGGCTGGGCCTTGTCATACTTCGATCCTGACGGCGAAGGCCGTCCCCGCTGGACCTCCGGCCGCGAAGCGCTGGTTCCCGAAACCTGGGACGAGAACCTGCGCTCCGCCGACCTCGCCGCGCTGCTGCTGGCTGAAACCGAGGCGCTGACCCGATTGGGGGCGCCGCCGGACGAATTAGCGCCGCTGCGCATTCATGCCCAGCGCATCGCGGACGAATTGCGCACGTTTTTTTGGGATTCGGGCGATCAGATTTACCGGGACCGCTATGGCGACGGGCGTTTTGTCGCGCGCCGCACCTTTTCCGCGGTTCTGCCGTTGATATGGCGCGGGCTTCCGGCGCTGGCCGCCGCCGAAGCGGGCCGTCTGCTCGGACCGGGGGGGGTGTTCGGATCGCGATCGAGCGGCGTGCCGCTCTGGGAAGGCTGGCCCGAGGACGAGGCGCCGCCCGCGGCGCCGGCAGCGCACCAGGCGATCCTGTTGTTCGGCCTGCAGCAGGCGGAACGCTGGCGGTTGTCGCGGGATCTGCGGGCGCGCCTGACCGCCGTAATTGAGTCTTCCCGCGAGCGCCGTCGCGCGCCTCCAGCCTCCTATAACGGTTTGGATCCGGCCTCGCCGCAGTCCCCGAGCGCCGTCGCCGCGGCGGTCTCGCTGCAGGTCCTGTCCGATCCGCCGGCGCTGCGGACTCGGACGGGCCCATCGCTTTGGCTCGACCGATTGGACCGGCATCGCGGAACGCTGGCCGCCATCCTGGTCCTCGGATTGTTGGCGGGGCTGGTGATGGCCGCCCGCTGGTGGCAGCGCCGGCGGGCCCCCCCCGGTCCTTCGCTGGAAGCCCTCGTGGGTCTGGCGCACAACGAATACAAACGGGGCGACTATGCCGAAGCGGAACGGATGTGCCGCGAAATCGTCGAATACTGGGGCAAGGCCACCCAGCCGCCCGTGCGGTTCCTGTACGGCAACGCGCTGTTCCGCACCGGACAGTATGCGGCGGCGTTCGAGCAATATCGCCGTGCGCTGGAGGACCCTGAAATGGAGCCGCTGGCGCGGTTCAATATGGCCCAGGCGCTCGTCCGGCTGGGTCGCCGGTCCGAGGCATTATCAATCTTCCTGCTCCTGGCGTCGGAACAGGAAAAGGAATTTCCCGAACTGGCCGAGCGCGCGCGACTGGCCGGCGACTTCCTCCAGGGGCGCTTGACGCTGCCCGAAAACTTGCGCTGACGGTCTTTCGCCGGCGCCGGACGCTCACCAAAGCTCGCCCTGGCCCGTTCCGCTCGCCGGCGCAATACATTCCGGCGTATCGCACTTCGGCGAATTGACCCGCTGCGATACCGCATAATCTTCGAGGGCATCCGCGGGAAAGGGAACCGACAGGGCCTTCCGCAGTTCGGGCCAAGACCGGTCGGAGTCGAGCCATGCCGCTTCCATCGAACGATCAAGCAGGACCGGCATCCGGTCATGATAACGCCCCACCCGATCATTCGCCCGCGTAGTGACGATGACGAACGCCGGCGGCTCGCCCGGCTTCGGCGCGTCCGCCCACAGGCCGGCCATCGCAAAGAGCGAGCGGTCTCGAAGCACGAACCGTCGGGGCGAGCGCCCCGCCGGTGCCCGCGCCCACTCGAAGAAGCCGTCCGCGGGAACCAGGCAGCGGCCGCGCTCCAGGGAACCCCGGAACATCGGTCGTTCGGACAGCGTTTCGATGCGCGCATTGATCACCCGCGAAGAACCGGCTCCCGGAAAACCCCAGGCGGCCATGAGCCATTGCCGACCCGTCGGCGGCGCCGTCAACACCGGCGCACGCTGGCTCGGCGCGATATTGAATCTCGGAACGTGCGTCAACGCCGCGCCGTCGCCGGGAAACCGCGCCTGCAGCGCCGATTTCGTCACCGTCAGGGAATAACGTCCGCACATGAAATCAATTTAGCCTTCACTCGCCCTCCACGCAACGCGCGCGAGGCGCGGCCGCCGAGGACATCGCCGCGGGAAGGCCGCGCTCGGCCCCGTTGACCTCGCGCGCCTCCCCGCCGCTGCCGGACCGCAGAAGGGGCGCCGCCGTCTGCGGGGCAAAACGTCTCCCGTCCGACGGGTATTGTCGTCGAACGGCGGTTCCGTTTAGAATAAGCCCTTCGTATGAGTTGCCGATCCTTGATCCGGGCGCTGCGCGTCGCGCTGGCCGCCGCGGCTTCCCTCGCCGCAGGCGGCGAAAGGGCGGCGTTGGAAGAAACGGCCGCCGCGCCGGCGCTGCAAGCGCTCTGTGCGATCGCCCGGGAGCGCAACCCGGACGTCCAGGCCGCACTGGAGCGGGTCCGGCAGGGACTTGCCGCGCGAAAGGGCGTGGACGGCTTTTTCGATCCGGTTCTGTCCGCGGACAGCGGGTATGCCGAAAGGGACCCGGTCCTTCCCGCGCTCTCCCGCGCCTTCGGCTGGACGGCCGACGCCGTCTGGATCCAGGCCGGCATCGAGCAGGCGGTCGCCCCGGGCTGGCACGGCGGATTCGGCGCGGCGGTTCGACAGCGACGCGCGGAGGACGTCGGGTCCGAGACGCTGGCCGGCGCCTACGTTCGAATCCCGCTGCTGCGGGATCGCGGTTTCGCGCTGCAAAACGCCCAGGTCGCAGCGGTGGAATACGACCTTGCGGCATTGGCGTGCGACGCGCTTCAGGTGGCGCTCGAACTGGAACGCGATCTGGCGCTGCGCTTCACCGACCACCAACTGGCCCTCGCGCAGCGCGAGGTCGCGGCGACCGCCACGGAGCGGGCCGAACGGCTGTTGAACGATGCCGAGCAGATGGTGCGGCTCGGCGCGATTCCGGCGCACCAGCTCAATCCCGCCCGGATGGAAGTGGCCCGGCGCCGCGAGGAAGAGACCGCCGCCCGGCGCTCCGTGGATACGACACGGCGACGGCTGGCGGAGCTGCTGGGCGGCGACGCGCTCCCCCCGGAGGCGGAGGAGCCCGCCGACGTAATCGCATGGGCGCAGGCCGTGCGCCTGCCCCACGCCGGCTCGGTCTCCGACGCCATCGGCCGGCGTCCGGACTATCAGGCGGCACAGGCCCGGCTCCGCGCCGCGGAGGCCCGGCTGGCGCGCGCGCGGAACGAACGGCAATCCGACCTCTCCGCCCATGCCGCGCTCGCCTGGCGCGACGACGGCGCGACGGAAGACGCCGACGGCGCCGGATGGTCGGTCGGTCTCACCTGGCGGAAGACGATCTCGGACCGCGCCGGCGCCGCGCGCGAGACCGAAGCGCGCGCGCGGATCGCCGAATTGCGCGAACAGGCGCGAGCGCTGGAAATCGCCGCCGCCGCGGACGCCGCGGTTGCCCGATCCGAATTCGAGGCGGCGTCCCGCCGTCTGGAACTCATCGGAGAAGCCGTTGAAACCGCCCGCGCCACGCTCTCGGCCGAGAACGAGCGCTTCCAGCTGGGCGAGGGTACCAGCCGCCAGACGCTCGATGCGCAGAAAGATTTGACGGATGTGATCCGACGGCGCAACGATATCGCGGCGGACTTGCTGCGCGCCTATTTTCGATGGGCGCATGCCGTCGGCCTCGGGCCGGCCGGCGCGGCGCCGACCGGCGACATCCGTCCACAACCCGAAAGCCCGCCATGAAAATCGAACGCATCAAGGAACTGCTCGGCATAGATCGCGACCTCGACCATCCGCCGGACAGCGAGGAGAAGCCGCTGGACGTTCATTTGCTCAACGACGATCAGAAGGCCGAGATGGAGAGCGCGATCTCGGTGCTCGACGACGATGACGGCGCCACGAAGAAAGCCCAGACGGAGGCGGAGCGGACGATCCAGTCGGCCGCCGAGGAAACGCTGAAGCGCCTGCATCTTGTCCAGTGGGGCCGGTGCCCGAGCTGCGGCGCCTATTTGCACCGCCACCTGTTCGCCTCGATCTGCGACGCCTGCGGCTGGAACGACTACGAAGTGCCCCGCAACGGCCCGGTCCGCGTGTTTCTGCGCAACCGAACCGAGCCGATCGTGGGCGACCGCTGCTATGCCGCGAAACCCAACGCGCTGCTGATCGTAAAGGACGAGGTCGTCATCGCGTGGGTCAACCGCGATCTCGCCGTTTGGATCGAATACGGATGGACGGCCGAGGAGCTCGACAACCGGCACCGCCAGATTCTGGATCGGCTGACGCTGCTGTGCGGCTGGTGCAACAAGGAATGCGACACCGAAAAGGACGGATTTCACGTCGTTCAGATCGCGTTCGGTTCCACGCAGGAACGCTACACGTTCTGCTCGGACGAATGTTACGAGGCGTTCCGAAAGATGTATCCGGCGCGCGTGGACCGCGATTGTTATGAGCGGAACTGCGCGGACTGCAATTTGTGCATCAAACGCTACGAGGACAACGGCGAGGGGGTACGGCTGCTGGCCAAGGATTATGTCCGCCCCGGAAAGAAGCAGTGACCATGGGCGATTATCGAACCACCGCCGGGGAAGCGCCGCCCGTCCCGGCGCCCGCGCGCCGGCGCCGGCGCCGCCAATGGGCGATTCTGACGGCGCTGGCGCTCGCCGGCGCCGCGGCGGCGGGCTATCTGATCCGGGTGCCCCGCGCGGTCTGGGCCACCGGTTACGTCGCTACCGAATCCTATGCCGAGGTGCGCTCCACCGTGGACGGCACGATCGCGGAATACCGGATCCGGTCCGGAGACCGCGTCGCACAGGGCGACCTGCTGGTGCGGCTGGACGATACGGAGGCGCGCGCGGCGCTGGAGGAGGCCCGCGCCCGCTGGCGGCAGCTGGAAGCGGATGTCGAGCGCCGCGCCGCCGAGGCGGCCGATCGGCGCCGCCGGATGGAACATGAAACGGCCGCGGGGCGGCTGCGCCTGCGCGCCGTCGAGGCGCGCCTGGAGCGCCAGCGCGAGTTGCAGTCGCGCGGCCTCGCCGCCGCCGCCACGGTGGAAGACCTGGTCCTTCAGCGCGATCTGGCCTCGGCGGAATTGCAGGCGCTCCTCGACCGCGACCTCACGCTGCCCGAGCGCGAAATCGAAGCGCTGCGCTTCGAAGCCGCGGCTGCCGGCGAGGCCGTCGCCCGCCTGGAAGCGCTGTGGAAGCGCCGTTGGATCTACGCGCCCATTGCCGGCGTGGCGGTCCGCTACGAGTTCGTCGTCGGGGATCCCGTCCGCACCGACACCGTGCTCTACGAAATCTTCGGCGGCGAACCCCGCCTGTTGAAGGTCCGCGTGGATGAACGCCACGCGACGCGCGTGGCCGTCGGTCAGCGGTACGAAGCGCGGCTGACGCCCTACGGGGGCTGGCGCGCGCAGCGGTTCGAGGGCCGGGTGGACGCGCTGAAGCACGTGATCTCGTCCGACGGCCCGCGGACGTACCGCACGGTGTACTGCGCCTTCGATCCCGGCGGCGTGAACGTGCCGGCCGGCACGACCGCCGAGGTCCGGATCGTCGTGGGCCGGGTGCGCCTCTGGGCCTGGATTCTCGGCCTCGATTGAGCGCCTCCGGGCAAAGCCGCGGCGACCCGCGGACGAAGGCGGACGGCACGGCGCGCCGGCTGACCGAGGTGCTGGCGCTCCTCCGTCCGTTCCGCTGGCGCATTCTCGGCCTGCTCGGCTTGACGCTGGTCCTCTCGATCCTCGCGATGCTGCCCCCGCTGGTCTCGCGGGCGATCATTGACCGCGTCATCACCCAGGGCGACCGCCAGCGCCTGCTGGCGCTCGCCGTGCTGATGCTCCTCCTGCCGATCCTGAATGCGACGATCGGTTTTCTGCAGACAATCGGGATCGCGTACGTCGGCCAGCGCTATGTTTTCAACCTTCGGCAGATGCTGTACGAGCGTCTCTTGCGCCTCTCGCTGCGCTACTACGCCCGCAACAGCGTCGGCATGCTGGTCAACCGGCTGATGGGCGACACCGGCACCGTCCAGACGGCGATGACCGCGCAAACGATCGGGGTCGTCTCGGACTTCGTCTCCTCGGCCTTCGCGATCGTGGTCACCTTCGCGCTCAACTGGCGGATGGCCTCGCTGCTCGTGCTGATGACCGGCGCGTTCGTGCTGAACTTCCATCTGAATATTGTCCGCATTCGCCGCTCCAACCGCCGTTACCGCCGGTCCATGGACCGGCTTTCCAGCGGCCTGCAGAACCGGCTCTCCGGCAGCCTTTCGGTAAAGAGCTACGGCACCGAGGGCCGCGAACACGGGGAGTTTCAGGGGCAATCCGAAGACGCCCTCAACCAGGTTCGCGCGATGACGTTCGCGACCGACACGTTCAGCCGGAACACGGAATTGATGGCGGAGGCCGGCCGCGCCACGATCTATTTCCTCGGCTGCGGCATGGTGCTTTCCGGGCGGATGACGTACGGCGACGTGCTGGCGTTCACCTCCTATGCGATGCAGCTGCTCTGGCCGGTGGTGCGGTTCTCGATGCTGGCCAAACAGGCCCAGGATGTGCGCGTCGCCGCCGACCGCATCTTCGAGGTGCTGCACGAGACGCCGGAGATCGCGGATCGGCCCGGGGCGGCCGCGATTCCCGGCCGGTTGCGCGGCGCCGTCGAGTTCGACCGGGTCGAATTCCACTACGAGCCGGACCAGCCCGTGATCCGCGGCTTGAGCCTCGCGGTGGCGCCGGGGGAAACCATCGCGCTGATCGGCCCGACCGGCTGCGGCAAGACGACGCTGCTGTCCCTGTTGATGCGGTTCTTCGATGTGCAGGGGGGCGCGATCCGCATTGACGGCCGCGACCTGCGCGAGTACCGCCTTCGGGACTTGCGCCGTCAATTCGGCATCGTTCTGCAGGAACCGCTGCTGTTCACCACCACGATCGCCGAGAACATCCGCTACGCGCGGCGCAACGCCACGCCGGAGCAGATCGAGGCGGCCGCGCGCGTCGCCGAGATCCACGAGTTCATCGCGTCCACGCGCAAAGGCTACCAGACCGTCATCGGCGCGGAAGGGCTGCAACTCTCCGTCGGCCAGAAACAGCGCATCGCCATCGCCCGGGCGGTATTGGCCGACCCGGCGATCCTGATCATGGACGAGGCGACCAGCGCCCTCGACAGCGAATCGGAGCGGGCGATCCAGCGGGCCATGGAACGCGTGCTGCGGGGCCGCACGGCCTTCATCGTGGCGCACCGGCTCAGCACCATTCGCAACGCGACCCGCATTCTGCTGTTGAAGGACGGCGGCATTCTCGAGGCGGGATCCCACGCGGAATTGATGGCGCGGAACGGACGGTACGCGGCGATCTATCGGAAATTCATGGGTCGGGGCGCGCTGACGGAAGCGGTGGAGGCATGAAAACGCACCACCGCAACATTCCGTACCGGCCGCCGCGCCGCGAGCGCGAGGGCGGCCCGTCGAACCTCGAACTGTATCGCCGCTTTTTCCGCAGCTACCTGCGGCCGTTCCGGCGGGTGCTGCTTTTCTGCGCCTTCTGGTGGTCGCTCCGCGCCTGTCTCCCCTACCTGATGTCGTTCTACACGCGCGTCGTGGTGGACTCGATCCTGGTCGTCGGCGCCGAGCGCTCGGCGGAAACGCGGAGCGGGCCCGAACGTTCGGTCGCGGCGGCCGAGCGGCGGACGCGGCCGCCGAGTCCCCGCGCGGCCGAGGCCGAATTCCGCCGGCGCGACCGCGCGCTCGCCGCCGCGCCCGATCCCGCGGCCGGCCGCCGGCTGCTGACGATGTTCCTGGTGTACGTGGGCACGCTGGTCGCCGCCAACATCGTCACCCGGATCGAAACCCGTCTGCGGCTGCGGACGGGACAACGCATCACCGGCCGACTGCGCGAGGACCTGCATCAGAAGATACTGCGGATGTCGCTGTCGTACCACCGCGCGCACGCGCCCGGCCGCCTGATCGCGCGGATCGTCTCCGACGTGGAACACGTCCAGGACCAGATGATCTCGACCCTGCTGACCCTCGCGAGCAGCGTGCTTTCGATCGCCGCGGGATATGCGATCATCCTTTCGATTCAGCCGACCATGGGGCTGATCGTGCTGGCGGCGATGCCCCTCTATGCCTTTTTCCAGATCCGGACGCGCAAGGTCCGCCACGAAATCTCGCACGAATTGCGCCACACGAATTCCTGGATGTACGCGCTGGCGTCGCAGAAGCTGGACGCGATCAAGGCGATCCAGGCCTACGGGCGCGAGCGGCACGAGGAACTGAATTTTCACCGCATGTCGGCCTGCCTGCTCCGTGACACGATTCTGCAGCAGCGGATCGGCGCGGGCCTCGGCCGCATGGCCGGCATCGTCGGCGCGCTGGGCACGGGCTTTCTTTTCCTCTACGGCACGCGACGGGTCCTGGCCGGCGACATGACGCTGGGCGCCATGCTCTATGCCTACGGCGCGGCCGCGAACCTGTTTGGGCCGGTCAACTCGCTCAGTCAGATCAGCATGACCGTCACCCGCATGTTGGTCATTCTCCAGCGGCTCACCCAGGTGCTGGACGAACCCGCGCAAATCGCGGACGCGCCCGACGCCCGGCCCTTTCCGAAACCCCTTCGTCACGGCATCACGGTGCTGCACGCGCACTTCGCTTACCCGGGCGCGGCGGCCCCGGTGCTCGAGGATTTGCTGCTTCGGGTGCCGGCCGGATCCTGGCTGTGCGTCATGGGACCCAGCGGCGCGGGCAAGACGACCCTGCTCTACCTGTTGAGCCGGCTGCTGGAACCGGAGGCCGGCGAGATTCTGTACGACGACGTGCCGGTCGGCAAACTGCGGCTGGCCGACCTGCGGCGCCGGATCGCGCTGGTCCCGCAGGAACCGCAGATTTTCAGCGGCACCGTGCGGGAGAACATCTGCTACGGCATCCCGGACGCCAGCCCCAAGCAGATCATCGCCGCCGCCCAGGCCGCCGACGTCCACGATTTCATCATGACGCTCCCGGTCCGCTACGAAACCCTGCTCGGGGAACGAGGCACGAGCCTTTCCGGCGGCCAGCGGCAGCGCATTTCGCTGGCGCGCGCGCTGCTCACCGACCCGGAAGTGCTGCTGCTCGACGACTGCACGTCCGCGCTCGACGCCGACACGGAGGAGCGCATCCAGCGCACGCTGACGCGCGTCCTGCGGGGCAAGACCGCGGTCATCGTATCCCAGCGGGTTTCCATGGCGAGCCGCTGCCACAAAATATGCGTGCTGCGCGGCGGCCTGATCGAAGAGTTCGGCACGCACGAGGAATTGCGCAAGGCCGGCGGCTTCTACGAAAAACTCTACCGCCAGCAGACCGAATGAGCCGATCGGGGGCGGCGCCGGACGGCATCCCCCGGCGCGACTTTGGGCTTGCGAAACGAGCGCCGATCCGTATGATGCGCCGCCGTTGACGCCGGGGACGTAGCTCAATTGGTTAGAGTACCAGATTGTCGATCTGGGTGTTGCGGGTTCGAGTCCCGTCGTCCCCGCCAGATCCGCTCCGCTGTCGCGAACCGCCGGTCGGACCCGCGACTCTACCGCGGCGCCTGCACGCTGGTGCCCGGCTTCGGGTTCTTCTCGCCCTCGATCGGGTCGCAGTAGGAAACCTTTTCGGACACGCGGGACACCTTGATCCGTCCCAGCGTCTTGCCGGCTTCGCGTTCGAGCACTTCCCCGGTGTCGGGATCCAGCAGCAGTTCGCCCGGCTGCACCAGCACGAGTTCCATGCCCGGCTGCACCCCGAACTGTTCGCCGCGGTTGATGATGATCCGGCCGTCCTCCCCCACCTTCACGACGCTGCCATCGAAGGGGAATTCCTCCATCTTCTTCGCGATCATGGCCGCGGCCTGGTTGATGCAATCCTGCGCCGCCTGGCCGAGCGGCGTCTTGGTGAAGCCGCCGAGATCGGTCGAAACGCCGCTGATGCGGATGCCGACATTCAGGTTGGTGCGCCCCGCCTTCCCGACGACGCGTTCCTTCGCCACAACCTCGCCCGTCGTGGTGTCAATCAGTTTCACGATCACGGCAATCTGGGCCTCCGATCGGCCGCCCCCGATGCGGAACCCGCCGATGCCAATGCCGCCCGATCCGCCGGACTGCGATTCGGCGACCTCGGTCACCGCTCCGGTCGCCAGATAGCGCGCCGGACGTATCATGCCGGTCTGCGCGACTTTCCCCGCGCGGGCGGCGCGGCCGGACGCCGCCAGGTCCTGCTCCGCGATGATATCCTTGAGCATCTGGCGCTCGACGACCACGAAGCGGCCGGTGTCGGCCAGCGCCGACTCCAGCATGATCGTCAAATTTTCGCCAATCTCCCAGTTGCCGCGCCAGCCGGCCTCGTTGGTAAAATTCTTGCAACCGATGGCGTTCTTGAGGCCCTTGTAGTCGCCCAGCTTCATATCCGCGTTGCCGTCCGAAGTCCGGGTCCGCGGGGCGCCGAATTGGGCCTGCGCACTGCACGCCGCCAACGCCGCCAACATCGCTGCCGCCAGAGAACGATTCATGCTTCCTCCGCTTCGGCGCCGGGTTTGATGATCGCGCCGGATTCAATCTATCCCAAAAAACGCTGCGGGCAAATTCGAAAAAAAACGGCTTGCCATTGGTGTCCGGTCGGGTAAAAGGCGGGCGGCAACGATCCGGAGAACGAATATCGCGGGCCGCCCGCGTTTCCGGCGGCGTGCGGAGAACCAAACGAACGACCACCAAGCCCAGGCGTTATAATGAACATACCTCGAGATCTTCGATACACCAGCTCGCATGAATGGGTCCGGCTGCGCGGCAAGATCGCCACGGTCGGCATCACCGACTTCGCGCAAGCGCAACTGTCCGACCTGACCTTCGTCGAGTTGCCCGCCAGGGACGACGAGCTGGCCGCGTCCGACGAGGCCGCGGTGGTCGAGTCGGTGAAGGCCGCCTCGGACGTGTACGCGCCGCTCACGGGCAAAGTGGTGGAAATCAACGAACGGGTCGTGGATCATCCCGAATTGATCAACACCGACCCCTATGGCGAAGGCTGGCTGTTCAAACTCGAGGTCGCCGATCCGGCGGAGATCGAGGACCTGATGGACGCCGACCAGTACGAGGAGTCGCTGCCCGAGGATGAGTGACGGTTCGCCGCCGCGCGCCGGGGCGTCGCCGAGGCCGCCGGCCTGGGCCATCACGTTCGATGCCCCCGTGCCGTACGAGCGGGGCGCGGTCTGGCAGGAACGCCTTCATGCCGCCCGTCTCCGGGGCGAGATCCCCGACGTCTTTCTCCTGTTGCAGCATTCTCCGGTCGTCACGCTGGGCCGCCGCGGGCGCTCGAACAACGTCTTGCTCTCCCGCGAAGCCCTGGCGGCCCGCGGCATCGCGCTGCATACCGCGGGACGCGGCGGCGACGTGACGTACCACGGGCCCGGCCAGTGGGTCCTCTATCCGATCCTGCGGCTGGGCGCCGGCGAGGCGGACGCGCACGGCCACCTGTTCAACCTCGAGGAAACCGCCATTCGGACGGCCGGGCAGTTCGGCGTCCGGGCGGCGCGGCGGCCCGGCATGGCCGGGGCGTGGACGGATCAGGGTAAAATCGCCGCGATCGGCTTCTACCTGCGGCGGTGGGTCACGCTGCACGGCATGAGCTTCAACGTGGACGTGGATCTCTCGGGCTTTGCCGCGATCGTGCCCTGCGGTCTGGCCGGCGAGCCGGTGAGTTCCCTGCGGGCCATTCTCGGCGACGGCTGCCCGCCGCGCGCGGCGGTCGGCGAGGCCCTGTTGCGTCATGGGGCGGACGCGATGCGCCGCCGGCTGGACGTCCGCGCGACCCCGGCCTCGGCGCCGGCCCCGCTCCGCGCGCTGCTGGCGGACGGCGACGGCTGAAGCCCCCTCGCCCGCGCTATCGCGCCCGCCTGCTCGGCCGTCGTTCGCCGTTCACGGGCCTTCCAGCGTCCGGAACACCTCGCCGGCCAGCGCGAACAGCCGGCGGCTGGAGTCCTGCCAGTCCGACTGGAGGAACCACTGATGTCCGTCGCGGGCGCTCCATCGGGCCGTGCGGCTGTACATCAACTCGAACACCGGGCGGTACTCCAGCACGCCCAGCGCCTCGATCTCGGCGTCGTTTCCGCCGCGCGCCTTCCAGAACGAGCATTGCCGCGCGTCCAGAAACCGTTGCGCGCGCTCCGCGAGTTCGCCGAGACGGGCTCTTCGGACCGGATCGGTCAGCGCGTCCTCGATGAAAATGCGCGCTTCGCATTCCTGGATGCCCTCGCGGAACACCTGATAGCGCGCCGTCGGGACCGGCCCGTCGGCGTCCGGACCGAGCAGCCAGCTGCCGATGTTGAGGCTGTGCCAATAGCTCTCCGGGAAACGGTCGGATATCGTGGACAAACGGCGGCCGCGCGAATCTCGGATCACCGCCCAGAAGTCCGCGCCCAGATGCGAAATGCCGCGCAAACTGCTTGCGATATTGACCTCCGCCTCCTGACGAACCCAACTGAGTTCCCCCGTGTTCCAGGTCCCGAAACGCCAGTAGATGCCGTGCAGTATGGGAATCTTCCACCCGCAGGTTCGTTCCGCGGTCGCGGCCGGGTTGATCGTGTAGCGGAATCCCAGCGCGGCGCCGCTATATCCGATCTTGGCGATCCCCTGCACATCGCCGGGCCGGGGGCCGGATTCGAACCATCGCGCGTGGTGCGAGGTGCTGGCCCACTGGAGGCCGCCGGAAAGCGCATGGAGCGCCAATACATCCTCCTTCGCCGCCTGATAATCCGAAAACATGCCCAGCAGAGCGGCGTTCCCGAGGCCCTTCCGCTCCAGACGCTGCCGCAGACCCGCCCAGACCGGCGCCCACAGCGCGCGGCCCGCCGGGTCCGAATATTTCGGCAGATAGCGGGTGTCGGTCCGACCGCCCTCCACGACCGTCACGGCGGGGCCGCGGTCGCGCAAGGCCTGCCGCGCCATGGCTTTTTCCTTTTCCATCTTCACATACTCGCTGTCGGTCTCCTGGATCGCCACCGGCGGCCCCTCGTCCTTCCGCAGATAGACCTCCCACGCGTAGAGCACGAGAATCTTCGGCGTCCCCATGCGTTCGACAGCCAGATCAAGGTAGCGATCGAACACGCTGAAATCGTGTTCGTACCCGTCCCCCTTCCTGACCCATCGAACCAGCGTTTCCGCGTTTCCGAGGTTCGTGCGCGCGATCAGCGGCACATACAGGCTCCGGCTGCCCGTCTTGCCGATCCATTCCAGGCTGCGCCCGATCAAGGCCCAGTGCCGTTCCGACCACAGCGGCACGTCGTATTCCATCGCCAGCGTTTCGGGCGATTGGATCAGGTCCGCCAGCGTGCGATAATTCTGCGTGTCCGGCAGCGTCCAGTCCGCGACTTCGAGGCGGACCGGAAGCTTCCCGACGCCGACGACCTCCAATTCGCCGTCATAGACGCCGGGCGCCGCATTCCGCGGCACCTCGACGGTGATCCAGATGGGCTGACGCCCGCTGGCGTCTGCGACCGGCGCCGCGCGCAGGATATCGCGGCCGGGCGGCATATTGCGGCCGGCGCTCCAGGGCGCCGCATAGGCGATGGTCACGGCTTCAGCGGGAATGACGGCGATACCCCGCCGCAGAGCGCTGATCGCCGCCCGCGCGCCGGCCGGCGCCACGACTTTGCCGGATCCCGCGCCGTTTCGCGGCGCGACGATCCGCACCTCGGCCGCGCCGGCCTTGGGACGATCGTCGCGGTCGTGGATATCGCTGACATACAACTCCTGCGCGAAAACGCAGGACGAGACGGCGATCGCCATCGCGGCGCACCGGCCTATCCATCCGGCGGAAAGGACCGCCATCCGAGGCCGTTCATCCGGGCGGAATCTTTTGCTCATGGACGCGCCAGTACCACGAACTTTCGGCATACACAAGGCTGCGGGAAAGCCGTCCGAGAAAGCCCGGCGGATCGCGACTGGCGGAGACTCCTTGCCCTCGTGCGAACCTCCGTCCTAGAGCAAGTTCAGAAATAGTATAGCCACAGCCCGGCCGCCGTGATGAGGTTGGGGTATGAAAACCTTGTCCCTGGACCTGCGGGAAAGAATCGTGGCGGCGTACGATGCGCATGTAGGAACTCGGCTGGATGTGGCCCGGCGGTTTCGGGTCTCGCTGGGCATGGTCAAAAAGCTGCTTCAACAGCGGCGATCCTTCGGCACTATCGCTCACCGGCATCGCTGCGCGGGGCGCAAGCCGACGATTCGGATCGAGCATCGCCATCGAATGCGGGCGTATCTGGCCAAAGACCCCGATCTGACCTTGCAGCAGTTGCGCGCGGCGCTGGGGTTGAAGTGTTCGCTGCCGGCGATTCACTACGTCCTGGAGGACGGGGACCTGACATATGAAAAAAGACACTTCGGGCCGGCGAGCAAGACCGGGCAGACATAGCCGAAGCTCGGCGCGCCTGGTGGGAAGCGTGCGCCGGGATACCGGTGAGGCGCATGGTCTTTCTGGATGAAGCGGGGGTCAAGACGAACATGACTCGGCTGCGCGGGCGCGCGCCCCGAGGCCAGCGAGTCTAGGATAGCGCCCCCTTCGGGCATTGGTGCACCACCACGATGCTCTCCTCGATTCGATTGGATGGGTCCTGCGCAAGCATGCTGTTGGAGGGTCCGATCGATGCGGAGGCATTCCAAGCCTATGTGAGGGAGGCGCTCCTGCCCACTCTTCGAGCGGGAGACTGGGTTGTCTTGGACAATCTGAGCCCCCATAAAACGCCGGCCAATATTGCGTTGATGGAAAGCACGGGGGCGAAGGCGTTGTTCTTGCCGGCGGATTCCCCCGACATCAATCCGATCGAGAAGATGTGGAGCAAAATCAAAGCGCACCTGCGGGCCTACAAGGCGCGCACCCCAGAGGCCCTGTTCCAGGCGGTTCGCTTGGCGTTGGCGTCCGTTACGCCGGATGACGCGGCGGGCTGGTTCGTCTCGTGCGGCTACGATATTTCTTAATTTGCTCCAAGCGCGATTCAGATGAACGCAGCCGCAGGTGTTGTTCAGCCTCGATACCAGCGGGCCAGTATCCGAGGGGGAACGCGAAGATAATAGCCGGCGATGATGAACTGGTTAACGAGCGTGGCTTTCAGGACTCCTCGCTTCTTCCAACGACGCGCTGAAGTGATCGCATGTGCAGGGAGGATGCAGATCCGGCCGCGCCGTCTCAGGCGTCGGACCAATTCAAAGTCCTCCATGATAGGCATCTCAGGGAAGCCACCCAGCGCCTTGAATGTCTCTGCCTTCATGAAGAGCGCCTGGTCGCCGTAGGGCATTTGAAGGCTACGCGCCCGCCAGTTCGTCAGCCGCTCCAGTAGACGAAACGCCGGCGA
>Ga0129299_1001165_pt1 | contig 17492 bp, 16 predicted proteins | sample ConPoolayeCmetaG_FD_94477 | JGI IMG/M metagenome (GOLD analysis project Ga0129299, IMG submission 94477) | Hot spring microbial mat communities from California, USA to study Microbial Dark Matter (Phase II) - Cone Pool mat layer C metaG ...
CCCCGCCCCCGCCGAACGTGCCGCCATGCCGCCCTGCCCGCCCCCGGAGACGTCCGCGCCGCCCTTGGCCTGCGTCATCCGAGAAGGACTCGGCCCCGCCATCGTGACCGCAGCCCTGGCGCTCGCCGGCGTTACCGTGCTCGCGGTACCCACCGTGCTGGTGCTCTTGACGGACGGCACACTGGCACTGCTCGTCGCGGCGGCTGCTCTCGGGCTGGGTGCTTGGCCCGCAAGGGCTCTGCTCGGCCCGACGGCCCCGCGCGGCCAGGTTTTCGCGCTGGCCGCGGCGCTCGGCCTCGGCGAGCTGGGGCTCCTGACGCTCGCGCTCGGCGCGTTCGGCGTGATGAATCGCCCCGCGGCCGTCGGCCTCATCGTAGCCGGGCTTGCGTTGGCCGCCCTCCGCCTGCTCGAGGCCTCGCGCGTGTCCCGCAGCGCTAACGGATCGGCGGTCGTACCGGGCGGCGAAATGTTCCGGCCTGCCGGCGGCTTGCAACGCGTGCTTCGCGCCGTGCTGCTGGCGCAGACGGCGGTGCCGCTCGCTCTCGGCCTCGTCGGGGCTGGTATCCCTCCCGGCATCCTCTGGGACGAGGAAAACGGCGGGTATGACGTCCTGGAGTACCACCTCCAGGGACCGCGCGAGTACTTCGATGCGGGGCGCGTCCACTTCCTCCCGCACAACGTCTACACGTCCTTCCCACAGCAGGTCGAGATGCTCTATCTCCTGCTGATGTACCTCTCAGGGGATCCGTGGAGCGCGGCGATCCCGGCCCAATACGTCCACCTCCTGTGCGGTGGGCTCGCAGTGTGCGCGCTGGCGGCCTTTGCCGCCGCCCCCGCGTCGAGCCCGCCGCCTCCACCGTGGGGGGCTTCGGCCGTCGCCGCCCTCGCCGGCACCGTCCCGTGGCTGGCGTATCTCGGTGCGCTGGCGTACGTGGAGCTCGGCGTCCTGCTGTTCGCGGCCGTCGCCGGCGGACTGCTGCTCGCGGCGGTCCGCGACCCGCGACGAGCCTCGCCGCGCACGATGATCGCGGCCGGCCTATGCGCCGGACTCGCCGGCGGCTGCAAATACACGGCGCTGGTCTTCGTAACGGCAGCGCTGGCGGTCGCCTGGCTGCTCGTCGCTCCCCTGCCGTGGCGGCGGCGCGCCGCGACGGCCCTGGTTTACGGTGCGAGCGCCCTGACCGCGCTGGGACCTTGGCTCATCCGCAACGCAGCGTTCACCGGCAACCCCGTGTACCCGTTCGCCTACCGTGTCTTCGGCGGCGCGGCTTGGAGCCCCGAGCAGGACGAGCAGTGGGCCCGCGGGCACCGCCTGCCGCCGGGCCGCGACACGCTCACCGACCGCCTGGCCGGCGCCGCCGACGAGTGGCTGACGGAGCGACGTCTCGGGCCGGCGGTGGTCGCCGCCGCGGCCGTCGGCCTCGTACTGGCGCGCGGGCGGGCGGCCGCGTTGCTGGCGGTTTGGCTCGCGCTCGCGCTGGCGGCGTGGGCGGCGCTTACGCACATGCCCGGCCGATTCGCCGTGCCGACGGTGGCACCGCTCACGCTGCTGGCCGGGCTCGGTCTGGTCGCCGCCCGGCCGCCGCCCGTCAAGTACGCGCTGCTCGCTCTGATGCTGGTCGCGGCCGTCTGGAATAACGTGACCGCCGTCCGCGACTGGCTCCGCCAGGATGCCGCCTGGCGCGCCCGCGGCGTGCCGCTGCGCGAACTCCCGGGAACGACGAGCCTGCTGCGCAGCCTCGAGGCGGTCAACCACGTCGTGCCTGCGGACGGGCGTGTGAAGCTCGTCGGCGAGGCCCGCGCATACTACATCGACCGGCGCGTCGACTATACGGTCGTCTTCAACCGCGACCCGTGGCTGATGGCGGCCGCCGGGCTCGCTCCGGCGGAGGCCTTGGCCCGACTCCGTACCACGGGCGTCACCCATTTGGTATTCTCATGGCCGGAAATCGATCGGCTGGCACGCACGTACGGCTTCCCAGCCCATGTGACCCGCGCGTGGGTGGCCCAGCTTCGGGCGGCCGGCCTGCGCCCCGTGCCTGTGCCGTCAGAGCTGGACCGCCCCGGCGTTGAGATCTATGAGGTGCCCCGCGAGTGAGCCTGACGCTCCGTGAACCTGTACCGCCGCCGGCCAGCCGTCGGCCGCCGCGAGGCTGACCGTGAGCGCGGCGGCGCGTCGCTGGGGGCTGCGCCTGCTTCGCTACGGCCTGTGCGCCGCGGCGATCGCCTGGCTCGTCGCCCACGTGCCATGGCACGACCGGGTCCGGCTCGGAGGCCCGGACGGCCCGTGGGTCCGTCTGATCGAGCAGGACGGCGCGCGCTTCGTCATCGAACAGGAGGGGCAGCGCCGCACGGTGACGCTCGCGGACATTCACGTCGCTCGCGTGGCGGATCGGGACGTGCCCGATATCGAGCTCGGCATCCCGCGCGTTCTCGCCGGAATCGACCGCCGGAAAGCCTTGTGGGCCGTGCTCCTGTTTCTGCCGGTCGTCCTGCTCCAGTCGCTGCGTCTGGTTCTGATGATCGGGGTTCAGGGGGTCTGGCTTTCTCCGTGGAGCGCCATCAAGCTCACGTTCGCCGGCAATTTTTTCAACTTCGCGCTGCCCGGCACGACCGGCGGGGACCTCATCAAGGCCTACTACGTCGCGCAGTACACGCACCTGAAAACCGAGGTCGTCACGACCATCTTCCTCGATCGCGCCGTGGGGCTGCTCGGCCTCGTGATCCTCGCCGCCGGCGCCATGCTGGCCCAGTGGGATCCCGAACGCTTCGGGCATCTGCTGGCCGCACTCGGCATCGTCAGCGCCGCTCTGGCCGCCGGCGCCGCGGTCGTGTTCAGCCGCCGCCTCCGCGGAGCCCTGCGCCTGCCCACGCTGGCCGCCCGCCTGCCCTTCGGCGCGCAGCTTCTCCGCATCGGCCGCGCGACCGTCGCGCTGCGGCACCACAAGGCCCTGCTCGCGGCGTCGATGCTCCTCACGCTCGCCTTGCAATCGTTGGTCATGATCAGCGCGGTCTTCGCGGCCCGTGCGCTGGGCATGGCTGGCTCGCCGGCCGCGATCTTCGTCTATGTATCGGTCGGGTTCCTGATCGCGGCCGTCCCGATCGCGCCGCCGCAGGCCATCGGCGTCATGGAAGCCGCCTACGTCAGCTTCTTCACCCGCGGCGACCTCAATACGCCCTCGCAGGCCGTCGCGCTGGCGCTGGCCGTGCGCCTGATTCAGCTCGTCTGGGCCCTGCCGGGGGTGCTGGTGCCGCTGCTGGGCGCGCACCTGCCGAAACGCAGCGAACTCGCGCAGCTCCAGCGCGCGGACGCCGACTCCGCGGGCGACGGGCGCCAGCCGGCCGCGTCCTCCTGAGCAGCGTCCGACCGGCCGACCCCGGCGAAAGAGCCTTCGGCGGCACGCGCGGCTAGACTCGATGTAGCGTCTGCGGCCCGCGCCATGGCCGAGCGGCGCGGCCCTTGGAGACCCGCTCGTGTCGCACGAACCGCTGCCGGCTTTGCGTCCGCTGGACATCATTCCCTTTGCCGACGAGCACGGCGATACCCACTTTTTGCTGCGCGACCCCGCGCAGCTTGCCACCCGCGGCGTGACTGTCTCGTTGGCCGGCTACGTCGCGCTGGCGCACCTCGACGGTGAGCACTCGTGCGCGGACATCTGCCGCATCTACCGCGAGCAGTTTCAGGTCGCGATGCCGGCCGAACAGATCGAGCAGCTCGTCGCCGCGCTCGACGAGGCGCTCTTGCTTCAAACGCCCCGCTATGCGGCCGCACGCGCCGCCGCCCACGCGGCCTACCGGGCGGCGCCCGTCCGCGACAACCGCGACCGTTACCCACCCGCCGACGCGCTGCGGGCCGAACTGGGAGCCATCGTGCGATCTGCGCTGCCGCCCCCGGCCGACGGCGAAATTTTCGGCCTGGTCGCGCCGCACCTGGACTACGCCCGCGGCGCCCCCTGCTACGCGGCTGCTTACGGTGCGCTGGCCGCGGCGCCCCGGGCCGAGCGCTACATCATCCTTGGCACCAATCATGCCGGGGAATCGACCGCCGCGGTGGCAACCGGCAAGGACTTCCTCACGCCCCTCGGCACCGCTCCCGTCGACCACGCCTTTCTCGAGGCACTTGAGCAACGGCTCGGGGCCTCGCTGCGGGAACACGAGTTCGACCACGCCAACGAACACTCCGTCGAGCTTCAGGTTCACGTGCTCCAGTATCTGCATGAGGGTCAGCCGTTCTCCATCGTGCCGATTCTCTGTCCCAGTCCGTGCGGCCCAACGGGAACGCGCCCGATAGACGGGAAGGGACCCGATTTGGGAGCGGTTGCGGACGCAATCGCAGCCGTCGTCAACGAGACTCCCGGGCGATCCATCCTGATCGCAGCCGCCGACCTCAGCCACGTCGGTCAACGTTTCGGAGACCCGGAGCCGACCTCCGACGAGTTCCTCGCGCGTGTCGCCCGGTCGGACCGGGCTCTCCTCCACCTCCTCGAGACCCGCGCCGAGGAAGAGTTCCTCGAGCATCTGCGGCGGACCGACAACCAGACGCGGGTATGCAGCGCGGGGTGCCTTTACGCCCTCCTACGAGCGCTGCCTGGACGCGCATGCCGCGTTCTGCACTATCACCAGGCCGTAGACCGAAGGGCCGAGATGCACGTCACCTGTGCGGCTTGCATCATAAGCTGATTTATAAAAAACACCTACGACAAAATGGCAGCCCCGGCAACGGAGGCATTAAAACGGGCGCATAAAAATGGGTCCCGAAGGCGCTGGGAGCGCGTTTCGGAGACCCGTGCGCTGGGATGGGCTTTAGAAGCGTTCCACTGAATTGAACGCAGCAAGAGCCCGAAAGTGTCGCGCTTTTCCTCCAGCAATCGCCCGCCCTGCTGTCGCCGACCCGATCGCTGGACAGCAGAGCTGCGCGTCATTCGGCCAACCGCCCAACCCGGGTAACCATCGGCCACGCCATGAGCCGACGGCGCTGGCGGTCGCAAGGTACGCTACATTCTGAACTTACTGTTCCAGTCCCGGCGGTCCGCTGCGAAACTGCGTCGATGCAAGCGTTGAACGGCCGCCGCGATCCGCTGAAGTGTCAGCCGGCCGTCGACGGTCATCTCCAGCCCGATAAACTGAATCGCGATGCCGAGTGACTGTTCCCGTTCCGGACGGGTCCCCCGATATCGGGCGTCCACCTGGATCGGGGGATGCTCGTCCCCGAGCTGGAGCTCGGCACCCAGCAGGGCATCCTCGGTCCAGCCGGGGGTGACAGGGGCCGGCAGCAGAATCATGGCGCCGCCGCAGGACAGGTCGGCCAGCTCACCCTGAAAGACCGGCAGGCTTTGCGCCCGCGGCGCGACCCGGGCCGATACGCCGCCACCCCAGACGGTCGCGGCCAGGTGCACGCCCTCGGGTACGGGAGTGCGGTAGTACGCCCGGCGTTGGAACTCGGTGAGGCTCGCGGGCCAGCGGTAGCGAACCGCCGGCACCGAGGTCTTGTCGTCGAGCACGTAGTGCCCGCGGGCCTCAACCACCGTCGCGAACAGGAGCTTGCGGCTGCGCTGTCGAAACGACACGCCGACACACTGGCCCGGCGTCAGGTTGGGTAGCGTCTCGTTGTCAATCGGCAGGTGATCGAGCACAAAGAACCGCCCTTTGGCGTCGCGTTCCAAGAACCGCGCTTTGAAGGTCACCCAACCATCGCCGTCCTGAAGCGTGACCACGGCCAGGGCCCGCTCCTGCACCGCCACGTCGAACAGCGCCGCCCTCTCGAGCGACGAGACAATATTGCGCGGTTTCATGACTCACCACCCGCTTCGCAGAGGCGCGCCGTTTCGCTCAACAAGGCGGTTCGCAGCCGCTCGAGCGCGGCACGCGCCGCCGCGTCCTCCGCACTGAACTCGAGCCCCACTAGCACGTGCGCGGGCTCCGAGCTCGGACCTTTGTTGCAGATCACCGCCGAGAGCGCGAACACCTCGCTGCTCCACGGCAGCGCGAACTCCACCGCGACCGGGTCGCCGATGTAAAACAGCCCGGCGTCCTCGCCGGCGCCGATGCGGCAGCCCAGCCCGCGCGGGCCGATGTTCGCCAGCTCCGCCAGCACGGGCTTCATCGTTCCGCCGACCCCCAGGCGTACCGGCACCGCCTCCAGCGGCGACAGGCGCGCGTGACGCCGGCGATTGGCGACCTGAATCGTCTCCGGAGCCGCCAGGGTCAGGCGGTGCGGCACCGTGCCGTCGCTGACCTCCAGCACGAACGTCGAGAACAGATACAGTTGCCCCGCCACGCACATCCGCACGTCACACATCGCGCCGATCAGACCGGCCAGCGGTTGTTCGTGCTCCTGGTCGTGCAGATCAACCTGGAGAACCTCCGGCCTGTTGCCCACCAGTGTGCCCCAAAGCAGCGTGCGGGCCGCCTCCGGCCGCGGCTCGAGCTCGAGCTTGGTGCGGTCGCGCACGGCTTGGTACAGCACCCGCGCGGCCTGACGCGGTGTCAGATCCAATGCCACTAACAAGGTCCACCCTCCCAACCCGCGTGCAGTACGGCCCGGCGCAGCAGCGCGCGCTCCCGGGACAGCACGAACGCCTCAATCCTTTGCAGCGCCCCGCGCTGCATCCGTCCATCGTCGCCGGCACAGAAGACACCCCCGATGACGAGCCCGCCCGACGGCCCCCCCGGCCGAACGTGAACCACGCGCACGACGAACTCGAACGGGTCGGGCAAACCCGGCAACTGGAAGTCGACCCAGTACGTCTCGCCGACCTCCGGCTCTGCTCGGCCCACGCACCAGGCCACCGCGCCAAGCCCCCCTTTGGAGATGTTGCTCAGCCGGGCCCGGAACCGCGACCGACCGTCGGCCGTGGCGGTAAAGACGGCCTCAACCGGCGGCAGATCGGCCAGGCTCACTCGGAAGTGTTCGCGTTGCTGCCGCTGCTCCACCCGCAGCGGCACACTCAGCACCCACGCCGCAACGCTCGCCCCCTTCGGCGTCAGGAAGAGGTCCCGACCACGCGTCTCCGCCACCAGCGCATAGTGCACCCCGCCCTCGACGAAGAACACATCCACTCGGGCGCCGCTGACCGGAATACCACCGGTCCCGCCGGGCGGCCAGGCGAGCAGCAGCCGGTCCGGCTCCAATGCCAAAAAGCGCGTCGGCACGTCGCCCACCGGGGTCGACGTCGGCAGTGCGACCCGGGCTTGCGCCCGCCGCGCGCATACGATCGCGAGCAAGTCCAGTTGCGTCTTCCTGCGGCAGAGACCCAGTGACATTCGCAGCTCCCAAGCGGCCGCCCTGACGGCCTGCGGCGAGACATCGGCGGCGATTGCCGACCGTGACTTCGACCCGCGCGGGCCCGAACTTCAGGCGCCGCCCCGCCGCGGCCGGACCGGACCTTGCCCGGCCCCGCCGCGCTGCGGTGCTCCGCGGCCGCATACCCGACATCGGCGTCCCGAAAGAATGTCGCGGCCCACGCGACAGGCAGGCGCTGCGCTTCGGGCCCCGCTATCGGATGCGCACCCCGGACCACGTCGCCGCCGCCATCATCCGGTAAGTCGCCCATCCCGCCCCGCGCCGTCGCGCAGAATAAACTTGCCGCGGCGCACCCCGGGCGGTTCTCCATGCACCCATAACGACGTGCGAAGTGTCGCTGCACGCTCGCGGTCCCGTGACAACGCACCACTTCGGCCCCGCGGGCGCGCTGCACCTCCCGTCTGTCATCGACCCCGACCGTTTTCCCGACCCGGTGCGGGCCCGCCGCCGCGCGCCGCAGGCGAACGTGCTCTCCTTTGAGACCTTGAAGTGGCGATTGCGACCACCCGGCTCGAGTCGCGAGACTCGAGCGGTACGCCGACACGGTGGGGCGACGGCGCTCGCTCCCTGTTGCGTCGCGCTCCGCCCGAACGCTGGTCCGGCCGAAACACTGGGCAGGAGACCCAGCAGGTCTATCGCTTGTACCCAACGCGGCAAGCTCTCAATACTCGTGCTCGGCCTCTGCGGGGCCGTCGCAGCATCCGGCGAAGTGTGGCTCGCGGTGCAGCCCGACGGCGCCCTCGTTCCGATCGCGGGCGGGACGCCAGCCGCCGCAAGTGTGCTGGTGAGGGCGGCGGGCGAGCACGGGCAGGAGGTGAGCGTGCACGTTCCCGGCGTGCGGGTCGCGCTGGACCCGGTGGAGCAGGTACTCGACTTACCCGATGCGCCACTGGCGGGGGATGCGGGGCATCCTGCGCTGCCGGTCGTCCGGCGTACCTTCTGCGCCCCGCGCGGCGCCGCCGTGCAATTGACGTCGGATCCGGGCCCGGTCACCGTCGCGGATCTCGCCGTGAGGCGGCGGCGCGCCTTCGTGCGTCCCGTGCAGGGCACGCCGAGCCACGCGCGCCTACGCCATGTGGACGAAGATGGCACGCCGCAGACGGCCCAGCCCCTGCCGCCGCTTCAGTTCGACGAGTCGGCGTACGCGACCAGCGATTACGCGCCCGTCGAGCGGGCCGCGGTCCAGTGGATCGGCTCGGCGCGCGATCTCGACCTGCACCCGCTCGAGGTGCGGCCGGTGGCCTACAGCCCCGGACAGGGAGCGCCCGCGCTGTGGCCGCGGATCGAAGTGCAACTAAGTTTCACCGGCGGTGAAGTGCTCGAGGCCGGGCGCCTGCCAGCGGGCTTGGAACGGGGTTGCTCAACCCGCCGACCGGAGCTGTGCGGAGACCGCGGGGCGGCAATCTCCTGTTTATGACGGTTTCGGACTTCGCCGGCAGCGCGCCGCTGAACCACTACGTCGCGGCCAAGCAGGCCGAGGGATTCACTGTCACGGTGCACACGGTGAGTGCCGGCACGATTGCTCCGACGGTCAAGAACTGGGTGCAAACACTGTGGGGCACGAGCAACGCGCCGGACTACCCTCTGATCGTGGGCGATGCGATCGGCGAAACTTGGGTGGCCGGCACGAATTCGTTCCCGCCCTTCCTGGCGACGTTCCGCCACTGCCGCACGGACCTCCCGTACGCCTACATGGACGGCCCCAGCGACTGGATCCCCGACTTCCCGTACGGCCGCTGGCCCGTGCGGACCGTGGCCGAGCTTCAGGTGATCGTCGACAAGACGCTCACGGTGGCGGCGGGCACTTTCCGCGATCCCGTGTATACGGCCTGGGCAACGCTCATCGCCGGGATGGATTCGGCCGCCAACGCGGACGCGGTCCAGAATTACGTCGGCAGCACGTATCTCGAGCCGGCCGGCGTGTCCGTAACCAGGGTGTCCGCTCCCAATGGCGCGACCACGCAGGATGTCCGCGCGGCCTTTGACACGGCTGTGTGGTCGGCGCCTATTTCGGGCATGCGGCCGGGTTCCAGGCGTGGAGCACGCCGCTCTTCAGGTTCAGCGACATCGAGGCCCTGACTAACGACGGGCTGTATCCCTCCTTGGTTAGCTGGAGAAGCGGCCCGCTGGCGTGGTGGTACACGTCCCCGACGCAGTCACCGGGCTTCGTCGAGAAATGGTTGACGGTCCCCAACAAGGGCGCCGTCGCCGGCTACGGCCCCGCGTTCTCGCTGGACGACTAAGCCTGGTCGACCTGGGCCAACCTGCACAACTTCCTGTTCCAGTCGCTTTATACCGACGGCGTCCGAGAGCTGCGGGCCGGCCGTCAACGCCGCCCGGCTCCGGTTCGTCGCCTTCTACGGGCCGTCGGACCCGGTCTCCCGGGACTACATCGAGACGATGCCCCCGCTGGGCGACCCCACGCTGATCCTGCCGCTGCCGCCGCGGCCGGTCTATGTCGTCGTCACGGCGCCGGCCCACCACGATAGCGCACCGCTCAATCAGCTCATCGCCCAGCGCGAGGCGCAGGGCTTCAACGTGACCGTCTACCGTGTCGACGAGTGCTTCGGCCAGACCTCGGTGCGGGAGGCCGACAAGGGCGCGGTGGCATACATCTGCGCCTCCAACCACGTCTATTGGGGCCGCGCCGAAGCCTGGCGGCCGTCGGCCATCCTCGAAAAAGCGTTCCTCTAGACGTTCTTCGAGAAGGATCTCTGGCGCATCGGCCCGGCGTGGCTCGAGGGTCTCCACGAGTTTCTCCGGGAATACGGGCGACCGGCCTATCCCGGCGGCCCGCCGACGCAGAACGCCGACGTGTGCCGCCACTTCTTCGAACAGTTCGTGATCCTCGGCGACCCGGCCGTGCTCATGCCGCGGCCGAACGGCTTCCGGCTCGAGGCGGCCCCGACTCTTCAGAGCGCCCGCGCCCCGTCGGAGGGCGTCACGACGTTCCACCTTTCAGTCACGCGCGACGGTGTTTTCGCCGAGCCGCTCGCCCTCTCCGTGGAGAGTCTGCCGGCCGGCGCCACCGCGTCCTTCAGCGCCAATCAGCAGACGCCGCCATTCTCCCGCACACTCACGCTGGGCAACCTCGCCGCCGTGGCACCCGGCGCCTACGACCTGACCATCCACGGCACCGCGCCCTCGGGGCAGTAGAGCTGCGCCGTGCGGCTCATCGTGTCACGGCAGCCGCCCGGCGTGCCCACGCTGCTCACGCCGGCCAACAACACCACCGGGGTGTCGCGCACGCCGACGCTCACCTGGCAGGCTGCGGCCCAGGCCGCCACCTACACGGTCGAGGTCGCTCGCAATCCGAGCTTCACGCAGCTCGTCTACACGACCGTCGTCTCGACCACGTCTGCAACCGTCGACGCGCAGCTCGACTCCGGCACGACCTTTTACTGACGGGTGACGGCCGGCAACGCCTGCGGCACCGGCCTGAGCGCGTCGGCGTTCCGCTTCACGACCGTCGCCCAGCGGGACTACTTCACACAACAGTTCACCGGCGGCGGGAACAACTTCGACCTGGCCTACAAGTCGCTCCGGTTCATCCCGGACGGCGCAGGCAACTACTGCCGAATGTGCGGCTCCGACGCCACCGCGCTGCCGATTGACCCGGCCGGCGGCACCACCGTTCCGCTCAGCGACGACGGCTCTGTCCAGGTCACGTTCGGCGGCACCTTCACCTTCGACGGCGTCGCCCGGACGAGCGGCTACATCAATGCCAACGGCAACCTGACCTCCACGGCCGGCGACGGAACGTGGCAGGAAACACTCAACGCCCACTTCGCCTCGCCCCGGATTTGCGCCCTGTTCGACGACCTGAACCCGGCGGCGGGCGGCACGGTCAGCTACCAGCGCCTGACGGACCGCTTCGTCGCCACTTGGCTGAACGTGCCCGAGTATCAGACCAACAACCGGAACACGTTCCAGATCGAACTGCTCTGAAGCGGCGAAATCCGCATCAGTTGGCTGAGCATCGGCGTCCCAGACGCGATCGTCGGACTCTCGGCCGGCGGCGGTGTCCCCGCGGACTTCGTACCCTCCCACCTCTCGGCGTTCGCCGCGTGCGAACGGCCGGGCGCCTGCTGCGTCGGCACGACCTGCGCCGTGATGCTCGCAACACAGTGCGACGCGGCCGGCGGCCCGTTCCGCGGCGTCGAGACCGACTGCGAGCCGAATCCGTGCGCTCCGCAAGAATACGGCTGCGTGTTCATCAGCGAGATCGTGCCGGGCGCCGAGAGCGGCGACTGCCCGCGCGACGTCGAGCTCGTCAACGCGGGTGCCGCGCCGTTCAGGTTCTTCGAGGGCGGCCTGACCGTGCAGACCGGCGACGCAACCGATCTCGTCGTTGATGTCCTGCTCGCCGGGATCACGAATGCCCCCGGCGCGGCCTTCGTCATCGTCTCCAGCGTCAACGGCACCTGCACGGGGGCCTACCAAGGCATTTACGGCCTCGTGCCCGACTTGGCCGCCACCGTCCCGTTCGGCTTCGGCACCGAGCGCTTCCCCTGCTGACGGACAAGGCCGACGGCTCGCGCCTGCTCGACACCTACGGCGTGTTCGGCGTCAGCAATGCGGGCCAGCCGTGAGAGTTCACGGACGGTTACGCCTTCCGGCGGCCGGCCGTGCACGCGGGCGCCGGTCTCACGTTCACCTCGGGCGAATGGGTGTTCGGCGGGCCGAACAGCCTGGTGGGACCCAACCCGATCGAGCTGCTCCTCAGCGTAACCACCCGGGGCTCGCACGACTTCCTGGGCGGCTGCACGGGCCCCCGCGGCGACCTGGACGGCGACGGCGACGTGGACGCGGCGGACGCGACACGCCTGCTGCCGTGCCAGACCGGCTGGGACTTTCCGGCCGCGGCGGGCTGTGGGCCGGCCGACCTCGACCACGACGGCGACGTGGACCTGCGGGACGCGTCTTTCCAGCAGGCGTTGGCGACCGGCGCCGGCGGCTGACCCCGCAGATCAGACCTTGCGGCGCCTGACGCGTAGGCGCTCCGCCACGGTGAGCGGGCCCCGCGCCTTCTCATTTCCGGCCCGGCTTGGTCCGACCTGGCCTGAGCTGACTTGCCCGGCCTGGCCCAACCCGACCCGGCCCGAGCTATCCCGGCCCAAGCTGACGTGGGCCGGTCTGGCCGGGCTTGGCCCGGCGCCCCCCGGCCCGACCGACCGCGAAACGCGTTGGGCGTCCGGAAAAAGCCCGCGGCAGGGCCGGTGCCGGCGGTGTCCTCGTGCCGCCATTTGACGGGCCGCGCCGCGTTTCGAACGTTTGAAGCACCGGGAAGAAGCGCGGAGCCCGACCATGCAGGTGAGCTCAACCAGCGCCTCCGGTTTTCCCCGCAGCGGTTTCGCTGTGACCTCCGGTGGCGCCGGCGCCCGAGCGACGTCGGTGCCATCTCTTTTCGGGCCGGCGGCTCTGCTCCATCTGAGCCAGACCCTGCTCGCCCACTCCCAGCCGGGCTCGGCCCGGTCGCCCGCCCAGGACCTTTTTAGCCACGGCGCCGCCGAGACGCTCGACGTCGCCGCGCTGCTCGCGGCCGGCCGCGGGGCTACGGTGCCGACGATCGCGCGCTCTCCGGAACAGCGGAAAGCCGAGGCGGCCGCCGTCGAGGAAGCTCGGTCTCTGGTGGACGCGGGTCGAACCAAGGAGGCACGCAACCTGCTGGAGCGTGTTCTGGCCGAGAACCGCACGAACGCGGCGGCGGTGCACGGTCTGGGCTATGCGGCGCTCAAGGAGCGCGACTACGCGCGGGCCGAGCAGCTCTTCACGCGGGCCCACGCGCTGAATCCCACGGTCGGCTACGACCGCGATGCGCGGAACGCCCGGATCCTTCAGAGCGACGACGAAACGGTGTTGAACCGCGCCCGCGCCATGGTGGCGTCGCCGCAGCAGCGGGAAGACGGCCGACGGCTGCTGATCGCCCTGACCGAGCGCGCGCCGGACAACGCCGCCGCCCACATCCTGCTCGGGGACACGCTGCTGCTCACCAACGACCCGATCAACGCGCTGCTGCAATACGACGCCGCCCTGCGCACCGCGGCCGAGAGCGAACTCCGCGGCCTGGAGGCCAAGCTGGCCGAACTCGTCCGCCGACACCCGAAATCCTCGTACGCCCAGCGCCTGCTCGGAGTCGCCGAGCTGAAGCAGGGCCGCTACGAGGACGCGATCCAAACGCTCAAACGCGCGGCGGCCATGAACCCGTCCCCACTGGCATTCAACAGCGACCTCGCCGAGGCCTACGTCGGCGCCGGCCGGGCCGAGCTGGCGCGCGGCGACGTGACCGCGGCGCTGTCCCGTTTCGAGGAAGCCCGCACGCTGGCTCCCTCGCTCAGCGCCGTGCGACTGGCGCTGGCCGAGGGCTACATCGCCCGTGGCACGCAACAGGCCCAGCGGCGCCAGTACACCGCCGCGCTGGACGATTTCACGCAGGCCGCGCCGCTGCTGCGCGGCTCTGAGGGCCGCAAGCTGCGGGCCACGCTGGCCGACCAGGTGTACGACGTGGGCCGGGCCCTGGCGCAGCGGCGGATCGCCACCGGCGGCGAAATCGATGCCGAGGCGCGCGCCTTCCAGACCGCCCACGACCTCGCGCCCGACAACGCCACGTACCGCCAGAAGCTGGCGGACACCCGCATCGCGCTCGGCGAGCAGTACGCGGCCGCGGGCAAACTCGAAAGCGCCGCGCACGCCTTCCGGCGCGCCCATGAACTCTTCCCCCGCCGCGCCGCCTACCGCGAACGGGCCGTCGATGCGTTCCTCGCCTGGGGCGACGAGCGCAGCGCCGCCTACGCCCTGACGGACGCCGTCACCGCGTACCGCGCCGCTTTCGCCCTGCACCCTGAGAACGCCACCGCCCGCAGCAAGCTAGCGGAGGCCTACGTGCGCCGCGGCCTGGATTACATGGACCAGAGCGAGTTCCGCAAGGCCGCCGCTGACTTCCGCGAGGCCCTCAAGCTGTTCCCCCACAACGAAACGTACCGGGCCTACTACAACCGCGTCGCCGCGTGGGAACCCTGACCCCACGGCGGCCCGTCATGCCGGGCCGGCCGACTCCTCGGCCGACCGCGGCTCCTGCCCGCCCGACGCCGGACCGGCCAGCGCGATCCGATCCTTGCCCTCGCGCTTGGCCGCCAGCAGGGCCGCGTCGGCCGCCTTCAGCAGCCCCGCCCGGTCCGACGCATCCCAGGGGTAGCACGCCAGCCCCCCGCTGATCGTCACCGGCCCCGGCGCCTGCGAACCCAGACATAGGAAACGGTGCCCGCGGATGACGGCTCCGAACCGCTCAGCCAGCGCCACCGCCGACTTCGGATGCTGCGAACCGGGGACGCGGGGCTTTTCGGCATCCCAGAGGATCACGGCGAACTCGTCGCCGCCGTAGCGAGCCACGACGTCCCGCTCGCGGCAGCATCGCGTCAGCAGCGTCGCCACCTCGCGCAGCAACGCATCGCCCGTGTCGTGGCCGTACCGGTCGTTGTACGTCTTGAAATCGTCGATGTCGAACAGCACCACCGTCAGGCGTCGGCGGCCCGCCCGGCATTCCTCCAGCAGCCGGTCCAGGACTCCCTCAAAATACCGGCGGTTGCGCAGCCCGCTCAGATCGTCGCGCCACGCCAGGTCCTGCCAATGCGCCTGCTCGCGGGCCTGGGCCACCAGCGCCTCGACCAGCAGGGCGTAATCCGCGAGGCGGGCCGCATCGCGGGCCGTGTAGGCCCCGATCTGCCGACGCCCCAACGCGATGTGCCCGACCACCGTCCCGCCGCGAACCACCGGCTCCGACAGCACCGCGGCGCTCTCCTGCTCCCCGTCCTGCGCGCTCAGCTCGTCGACGCTCACCGCCGCACAGACCGCGTCGAACGCCTCCCGCAGCACCTGCGCCAACCGCGCCAGCACCGCCGCCGGCCCCTCCCGCAGGTTCCGCAAGACCTCGCTCAGGCCGTGCAGCTCCGCCCACGTCGGTCCTCTTGAGGCCGCCGCGGGCCCCGCGCGCGCCGGCATCCCCGGCCCCGCGCCCCGCACCCGCAGCGCCGTCGCGAGTTCCTCGCTTGCGAGCGGCTCGAGCACGTAGTCGTCAGCCCCCGCCTTCAGCGCCTCGCGCGCCTGCGGCTCCGCCGCCGTCGGGCAGGCGAGCACGATCCGCGCGTCCGCCGCGACCTGCCGCAGGTGCGGCAGCACGCGGCGCGCGTCCGTGCCGCAGCTCATGCCGACCACGATGCCGCTCGGCCGCTCGTGCCCCGCCGCCCACAGCCCCGCCAGCAGCGTCCCCCGCCCCAGCACGACGCACTCAGGCAGCGCCCGCGCGACCTCGCCACGCAGCTCCGACGAGCCGATCACCAACAGGCGCGGACGCTCCGCCATCGCGCGCCGACCAACCTTTCCCGACGCGACGCCCGCCGTCGGACTACATTCCCGCGCGCGGCACCGCCGCCCGACCCTCACCGCTGTACACCCTCGTCTTCATCGAGCAGCGCCGCCAGTTCCTCGGCCGTCAGCACCGCCCGCGGATCTGCGCCCTCGCCGTCCGCCGCGCCGGACGCCCGTCCGTCCGACGCCCGCGGCGTCTCGGGCTTCGGCACGACCGCCGCCGACAACGCGCCAGGGCCGATCGGCGGGTCGCTGGCCGAGAGCCGCCGCAGCGCGGCCGCGGGCGACTCGGCGAGCAACTGTTGAAGCGCCGCCGACGAGCGGCAGCTCATGGCACGCGGCAGGCCGTCCGCCAACCCCGCACCGGCCAGCTCGCCGTACACGACGATGCCCGTGCGGGGCCAGGTCTGGCGAATAAAGCCGACCAGCTCCAGCTCGTCCGGGCGCAGCGTATCGACGGCCACGAGCGCGAGGTCCGGGACGGCGTCGAAATGCAGCAGCAGATGAGCGCAGGCGGCGTACGGGTCGTCGAACGCGCGCGTCGCCACACCATGGCGGGCGAGCCACTCGTCGATCTTGGCCGTCAGCGCCGCCGGCCCCGTCCGAACGTGGATTGCGTTGCGGACATCGTTCACCGGCAACACCCGTTTGAAAACCCGCGTGTCCCGAACCCCGGACCTCGCTTCGCCTATCTTACGCAGCGGGCCCCGCGCGTGTCAAAAACCGCTTTCGCCGCGGGGCTTGCGACGCCGCGAATCCGCCCGCGGCCCGGTGCCACCACGTCGCGCGATGCCTTTATCCGGGCGTGACCGCGCGAGGGTCCGCAGAACACCCCGCAACGCCCGGATAAAGTGCCGCAACGAACGGGGCCGCCGAGCTCACGCCCGGCGGCCCCGCCTGACTGCTGAGGATCATCTTTTGCCTTTTGGGCGGGCGTCCCACCTATCTCACACCCGCGCGTGGGTCGAACGTATGGGCCCGCGAGCCGGACGCGTCCGTGACCTGCCAGACGAGCTGCGGGTACGGCGGATCCGCGTCGTCCCGCACGAACACGAAGTCGATCCGCCCGCCCCGCAGGAACACGTTGCACAGTCCCGGCACGCCGCTTACGGTCGCAGCGGTCAAGTTGGACGCGCCCAGAACCGCCCACGGCACGTTGCCCAGGCCGCAGTTGCACCCGGTGCCTTGGATTTCGTCCGGAACGCGCCGGCCGGAGTTGAATCCCAGCGCCCGAGAGCCTGTCAGGAGATCGTTCTCATCGACGTAGTAAAACCCGTCCTGACGGCAGGGTGGATCCGCCGCCCCGGCCTGCTCACCGGCGGAGCACGGCGACACGAGGCTGCGACTGATCTTTAGGGCGGCGCCGGGACCGATCCCCGGATTGTGGAACAGGATCAGGTCGGGCACCGGGACCAACGCGCCCGCGCTGGTGAAGAACCCGTCATACGTCGGCGCGCCGCTGCCTTGTGCGGGCGCAATGGCCGACGCGAGCGACACGCCGCCGCCACCCGAGCCGCGAAACTGCCCATTGCGGTGGAAGTAATATAGCGCCGGTCCCTCGATGCAGTAATTTCCGAACTCGCGCGCGCTGCCGGCGGGCACCGATACATAGCCGAAAGACGTGTAGAGCCCGACGTCGTCGGGACACACAGCTCCGTCCGGGTACTGCGGGCTCTGCACGAAGGCGATCAGGACCAGGAAGTAATGAATGTAGTCCGAAGACTGATTCCGCATCGAAATGCGCACGAACTTGCGGGCCTGCGTCTCGTCGCAGGGGTCGACCAAGCCGCCTGCTCCGCCGAGGCTCCCGCCGGTCGATCGACCG
>Ga0129299_1001166_pt1 | contig 17489 bp, 14 predicted proteins | sample ConPoolayeCmetaG_FD_94477 | JGI IMG/M metagenome (GOLD analysis project Ga0129299, IMG submission 94477) | Hot spring microbial mat communities from California, USA to study Microbial Dark Matter (Phase II) - Cone Pool mat layer C metaG ...
AACTTATTTATTTACAAACTCCCGGAGCCCAGAGACCTCTTTGGTTCCGAATCGCCTCTTCTTGGGCTTTTTTTAATTCCCCAAAATACTTTAAGTTAGGCGAGATTGCCATAGTCTTAGCATAACCCCCCTCAACCAAAACCTTATTGACAAAAACTTCCTTATCATCTGCCTCCAGATAAACATAACGCAAGAGCCGGTTATATTTATCCCGATTCGTCAAATCGCTCTCAAGTCGAACGACTTTACCTTCCACCAATTCCTTGTTTCTTACCAAAGCTTCGTCAGAAAAACATTCAGCGCTCCCTTCTTTCTCGAAATTCATTTCTGGCGCGTCTATCCCAATATAGCGGACCCTTTCCCCATTATCTAAGACCACAGTATCGCCATCAATCACTCTTGCTATTTTTATCTTTTCGCTTTTTCCCCGATGGGTCTTCGATGTTAATTCTGGAAAATACAAGATAAAAAATAACCCAATCGCTATTAAAAGCGCCGCGCTAAAAATTATTTTCCAAAAAGGTCTTGTCTTCATAACATCTTTCCAACTGAGTACTTTGACCCTCCCACATTTCTCACCTTTCCTTCTAGTTCCATTAAAATCAAAGTTGAGTTTACCACTGATGGTGAAAAACCGGTTTGTTTTATTAGATCATTGATATGAATTGGTTCTGCTGAAAGTAATTTCAAAATTGCTGCTTCTTCCGGAGTCTTGGGAGTAACTGAAACAGCCCCTCCTGTTTCTGGCGCAATCTTGTTTTTCAACGGCGCAAGTCCCAGCTCTTCTAAAATATCGTTTGTTTCCATCACCAGCTTTGCCCCCATTTTTATTAAATTATTGGCGCCAACTGAATTTTTATTATAAATTGACCCAGGAACAGCAAAAACCTCCCTTCCTTGTTCAAGAGCGCAATTAGCGGTAATTAAAGCCCCGGAATTCTCTTTTGCTTCAACCACTAGCGTTCCCAGACTCAATCCCGCAATAATGCGATTGCGAGCAGGAAAATTTTGTTTTAAAGGTAATTGATAGGGTGCATATTCCGAGATCACTGCCCCTCGACCATCAGCAATTTTCTCAACCAAATCTTTGTTTTCCGGCGGATAAATTGTCCCCCGATCGATCCCTCCTGCAAGCACGCCGATTGTCCTTCCGCCAGCCCGCAAAGCACTTGTGTGAGCAATAGTATCAATACCCAAAGCTAATCCCGAAACAATGGTCACTCCCGCGGCTGCTAAAACCAGCGCTAAATCCGCTGCCGCCTGCTTTCCATAATCAGTCGCTTTTCTGGCACCGACAATCGAAAGAGCAATCCGATCTGAATTTTCAAAACTCCCTTTGAGATAAAGAAGCGGCGGCGGCTGATAAATTTCTGAAAGGAGTGCGGGATATTCTGGATCGGTCTGCAAAATCACCCTAATTCCTTCTTTTTCTAAAAGCGCCATTTGTTTATCGGGATCAATTTCTTTGACTCTTTTCATTAATTGATCAACGATGTTTTCTTCAAGCCCGGCAAGAAGAAAATCTTTGCGCGAAGAATGATATGCCTTTTCTAAACTATTAAAAAATTTTAAGAGTTTGGCAAACCGCGCTGGACCCAAAAGCCCAGTCGATGAAAAAGCCACCCAAAATTTAAGCTCTTTTTCTCTTGAATTTTCCATCAAATTGTGCTATTATTTTTTATTATACACCTAAAGCCGCTCCTTTAAAAAACTAGGAGCCCGAGGAGGTGAATCACTTGATCCAAGGCAAGTGCCAAGTCCCGGGTTGCGAGGCTAGCGTCTATTTTGAAAAACAATTTTTTGAAGTTGGCGGCAAGGTCTTTTGTTCCAATCCTTTCCGCCGTCATCGCCAAATCCCTTATTGGCGCGTCAAAAGCAAAAGAAGCAAAAAATCAAAAATCGTCCAAGCCCCTAATAAAAGAATCGCGGTCAAAAAAGCCTTTGGGAGCAACCGCCCTCTTCTTAGAAAATATGATTATGATATAGACCTTATTGGACTCAAGCTTCCTTTACCCACCAAAACCAAATTCCCGGACGATAAAAAAGCCAACCAGCTCACATTTTATTTTTAACAGAGAGCGCGGAACAAAAGACGATCTAATCCCGATCGTCTTTTTTTAATCTGCTAGACTTATTTGCGAAGCGCCAATAACCCTTATGGTCTCGAAAATCCGATCAAGCCAGTCTGCCCCAAGATCACTGATATTTATCTTTAATTGCAAAGGGCTGATATGCCAATTCTTGCTGATTGCCAAAAGTTTGTTATTTGTCTCAGGAGAAAGAGATTTCCCAAGTTCAATAATAACTTTATTAACCGAAGTTCCTCTCGTTAAAATCACTTCCTTAACTTTAATACTTAAAACCTCGGCTTTGGTTGCAAGGATTTTAAGCTCAATGAGCTTAAATAAATTAACTGCTTCCTCTGGCAACTCGCCGAATTTTTGAATAATATTCATTTTCTCCTGATTAAGTTCTTCCAGATTATCAATTGCCGCAAGACGTTGATAAATTTTAATTTTCTCAATTTTATTTTTAACATACGAATCGGGTAAAAAGGCGCTGAGGGGCAAATCAAGACTGGTTTGAAATTCTTTTTTTGCTATCCCAGTTTTGAGCTCTCTTGTTGCGTCAGCCAATAATTTTAAATAAAACCCGATTCCGACAGCGCTCATTGCTCCGTGTTGCTGGGGACCTAAAATATTCCCGGCGCCCCTAAGACTCAGATCTTGCAATGAGAGTGTAAATCCTGCCCCAAGCTCTGTTGATTCCCTCAAAGCCTCAAGCCGCTGCTTGGCTCTCCCCACTAAATCTTTTGGTCGATACAAAAAATAAGCAAAAGCCTGACGTTCGCTCCGCCCAATTCTTCCTCTCAACTGATGAAGCTGGGAAAGACCAAAGTGGGTTGAGCGATCGACAATCAAAGTATTGACATTGGAAATATCAAGACCAGATTCAATGATGGCGGAACAAACTAAAACATTAAATTTCCCTTGGGCAAAATCGTTCATTACCGAAGCAAGATATGATTCTTTCATTTGGCCATGAGCAACGACGATCTTAGCCTCAGGCACCAGAGCTCGGAGTTTTGCCGCTACAGCCTCAATCGTTTGCACTCGATTATGGACAAAATAAACTTGTCCTCCTCGTCCAATTTCTTCTTCGATCGCCTGCTTTACCAAACGATCATCAAAGGGAGCAACCTTTGTTTTAATTGGCAATCTTCCTTCGGGTGCGGTGTTAATAACACTAATGTCCCGCAACCCCCCTAAAGCCATATGGAGCGTCCTTGGAATTGGCGTCGCCGTGAGAGTTAAAACATCAACTTCCGACCGAAGTTGTTTTAATTTTTCCTTATGACGAACGCCGAATCTCTGCTCCTCGTCAATTATCACCAACCCCAAATCTTTAAATTTTACATCTCCAGAAAGCAAACGATGAGTACCAATTACAATATCTAATTCCCCGCTTGCTAGTTTTGACAAAACTTCTTGTTGCGCCGCCGTTGTTTTAAAACGACTTATTGACTCAATTTTAATTGGAAAATCCTTAAAACGTTTTTTAAAAGTTTCTTCATGCTGTTCCACCAAAATCGTCGTTGGCGCAAGAAGAACAACTTGTTTGCCGGAAACCACTGCTCGCATCGCCGCCCGGATTGCCACCTCTGTTTTGCCATAACCCACATCGCCGCAAACAAGTCGATCCATTGGTCGAGGCTTCATCATATCCGCCAAAACCTCCTCAATTGCCTTTTTTTGATCAGCTGTAACCTGATAAGCAAATGAATCTTCAAGCGCCCGCTGTTCCTCGCTATCATTTCCAAAACTAAATCCTTTTTTAACTTCCCGTAAAGCCTGGGTCTCGATTAACTCTTTTGCCAAAATCCAAGTAATCTTTCTGGCCTGTTCCCGAACTCGTTGCCAAGCTTCACCCCCCAATCGCGAAAGATCTGGAGTTCCATCTCCAATCCCGATATATTTCGTAAGACGGTCTGCCTGATCAACTGGAACAAATAATTTATCATGATCCGCAAATTGCAAATGGATATATTCTCGCTCAATATTGCCGACCTTAATTTTTCCAATTCCTTCAAATTTCGAGATTCCATGATCAAGATGGACAACGTAATCTCCTTCGGAAAGCGCCAAAAGCTTTTCCAAATTCTTGGGGATTGGTTGCGCCTCCAGTTTGCGTTCCGGCATTTGCCCCATAATTTCCAAATCTGAAAATATTACAAGATGCTCGCTATCAATTCTTACCCCGCCATTGAGATTGAAATCCCCTAAAATAACCCCTTCGGACGGAAGCCTAAAATCTTCAGTCTTTTCCAACCTTATAGCCGGGATTCCGGATTGATTTAAAAGTTTTAAAATTTTGACTGTGTCTGCGGAACTAATAATCACCAGATACCTTTCTTTCAAAAATCCTTTAATTTGATTAATAAATTCAAAAGAATTGTTTAGTCTCCCTGGGCCTAACCAGGAAAGTCTTATTCCTTTTTTATTATTAGCAAATGTTTCTAGTTTTATCTTTTTATATTGATTGAAGACACTTTCTAGTTTTGCCAAATCAGCTAAAGCCTCTTTTTGATTAAAAATTTCTATTAGGTCAGTATAAATTTTTTCTGGCTCATCGAGAACCAAAAAAGTATCAGTGGGAGAAAACCAACTCAGAATCGCTCCAATTTTCTTCTCGCCAATAAAAGGAAAAATTTCAGCATCCTGTTTTCCTTCGATTTTTGTCTGATAGATCGGATCAAATTCATAAATTTTATCAATGGTACTGCCCAAAAATTCAATTCTTAATGGATGAATAAAATCAATTCCGAAAATATCAACTATATCACCTCTTTTGCTAAATGTGCCCGGAGAAAAAACTCTTTTCTCAAAAGAATAGCCAACCCCTACTAGCCGCTTTAAAAGCTTCTCCCGACTAAAATCTTGCCCTATTGAAATTTTAAACCTTAAATTATAAAAATCTTCTCGACTAATCAATTCCTGCGCCAGATTTTTTAATGAAAGTATAAAAACTTTTATATCATTGTCATTATTGCGGAGCCGCAGAAATTCAATCTCGGGATTAACTCTGCTTAGTAAACTATCAAGATTTATCACTTTATCTGCACCCAGAAAAATTGCTAGATTCGAATAATAATTTCTAGCATCGCTTTCTGATTCTGTAATCAGAAAAAGATTTTTCTGTCCCCAAATACTAAAAGCGGCGAGCAAAATTGATTTTGCGCCAAAAGATAAATCCGAGATTATAATTTCTGAATCCCGTTCTAATAATTCTTGGGCTTTTGTCAAAACCGGCAGTTTGCCAAAAAGTATCCTGGCAACATCAACAAGTTTCATATTTACTCTTTAATCATAACATACTATATTAAAAAAGTCAAGATTTTGTATAAAATCCCAAAACAAAATAAAAGCCTTAAAATCCTTAAAATTATGAAAAAGTATTTGACAAAGTTTATTTTTTGTGATATATTATTTTAATCAGAAAAATCTTAGGAATCTTAAAAATTATTCCAAAATCAACCTTTATCAACCTTTTCTCCAAAAAAATCTTTTGGTTAATAGGGAGAAACCTACTTGCGAGTCGGAATCAAAAAGAAATCTTTTAGCCCTCCTTTAAGATTTCAACGAACCAACTTCGCAAGTAGGACTCTCCCTATTAGCGCCCATAAATCCAACCCACAATTATTGTGTTTAAAACAAGGGGTTGGCGTAAATGTCGCCTAGACAGATATTGGGAAAAGGCTTAATAGGGAGAAACCAGTGAAGGAAGCTATAAGCGCTGAAGCAAAGCGAAAATTGAAGTTAACTTAAGCCTTTATAGCTTCCTTCGCTGGCACCTCCTTACCTTTGGTCCCGCAAACCCTCGGGGCCGAAAACCCCTGGTTCGAACTCCTAAAAACTGGGGGTTTTTCTTTATAGTAATTAATAATAATAAATAATAAAGGTGTGTCTACCCCGTAGTAATTCAGTTTATTGCATTATTACAATCAACCTAAAAGAGCAAGCTTTTTCACAACCTTCTCCACTGCTTCATCAATAATTTTTTTCTCTTCCTTTGAAAATTTCTGCAAAACCCATTTTTCCGGAGGAATCACTTTTGAACGACCAATACCAATTTTAATTCTTTTAAATTTGTCTGTTCCCAATTCATCAATTATTGATTGCAGTCCTTTATGCCCACCCGAGGAACCAGAGTCCCGTTCTCTTATCTTTCCTAATTCTAAATCAAGATCATCAGAAATAACAATTAAATTTTCCAATGAAATTTTATAAAATTTCATCACAGCCTTAACCGCTTTTCCGGATTTATTCATAAAAGTCAGCGGTTTTGCTAAAAAAATTTTATTGTTAATAACAAAAATTTCTGAAAAAAATTTTTTACCCAGATTCTGGCGTTTGAGATTTAAAACACGAGCTTGATTAACCAGTTGATCAATCACTAAGTAGCCAACATTATGTCGGGTGAGTTCATATTTCTTCCCGGGATTTCCTAATCCAAAAATAAGCTTCATAAAGATAGTTAGTAATATTGTTCGAGCAAGTTCCGGTTCGGAATGAATCGAAAACCGCATTACACTATGGGCTTCTCCATGCGCTCACTTGGTCAAAAAATGAAAATCTTCTTTTTCACAAGAGCCCGGGGAGCCCTCCGATTTCTCTCATTTTCTCTGCCGCGGCCCGCTGAGATTTAACAATCACAGCGGCAATTGCCTCTTTTATTAAATTCTCCAGTTCTGGTTTAAACTTTGGATCGCAAAGCGAAGAGTCAATAAAGATTGATTTTATCTTCTGATCGCCGGTCATCTCCACCCTTACCTTTCCTCCCGCAACTTCAGCGCTAACAATTATCGCGCCAAGTTCTTTCTGGATTGCCCGCGCCTGTTTTTGCAAATCGTAAAGTTGTTTAAACTTATCAAACATACTTTTTTCTAATACCCAAATATTTAAAGTTTGAGTTCTAAGATTTGAAATTTTTTCAGGATTTTGTGCTTCGCACTTCGGATTTTTATTCTATACTCCCAATGTTGAAGTTTCGATACAAGCCCTTATAAAGTCAAAAAATAAGGGATGGGGTTTGGTGGGCCGGGATTTAAACTCGGGGTGAAACTGAACGCCGACAAACCAAGGATGATCTTCGACCTCAATTATTTCAACAAGTTTTTTATCGGGAGAAAGTCCTGCGAGACGCAAACCCGCTTTTTCCATTTGTTTGCGATATTTATTGTTGAATTCATAACGATGGCGATGACGTTCAAAAATCTTTTGGACGCCATAAGCCTTAAAGCTTTTTGAATTTTTGTCCAAAACACAAGGCCAAGCGCCAAGTCTCATTGTCCCGCCTTTTTGGATAATCTTTTCCTGTTCTGGCATAATATGAATCACGGGGAACTTTGTCTTTTCGTCAAACTCTGTGCTATTGGCACTGATCATTCCCAAAACATTTCTGGCAAACTCAATAACTGCCACCTGCATCCCCAGACAAAGACCAAAATAGGGAATTCTTTTTTCTCGAGCAAAACGGGCTGCTTTGATTTTGCCCTCAATACCTCTTGAACCAAATCCCCCAGGCACTACAATCCCCGCTATTCCTTCGAGTAGAGTCAAATCATCATCTTTTTCCAGATCAGTGGAGTCTACCCAGCGGATATTGGCATCAAAATTCAAGGCCCAAGCAGCAGCTTTTATTGCTTCGGTAATAGAAATATAAGTATCGTCCATTGCCATATATTTCCCCACCAAAGCAATGGGAATTTTTCTTTTGTCGGATTTAATTCTTGCAACCAGCGCCTGCCATTCTCCCAAATCCGGCGGCCCGCATTTAATTTTTAATCTCTTTATCAAGTACTCGCCCAAATTATAATTTTCCAATGTCAACGGCACTTCATAAACAGTGGAAGCAGTCTCAAGAGGAATAATTGCTTCTTTGGGAATGTCGCAGAATAACGAAAGCTTATCAATGACAGAATCAGAAATAGGATAATCGGATCTGGCCACAATCACATCTGGCTGAATTCCAATCCCCCTTAAATCACGAACGCTATTTTGGGCGGGCTTGCTTTTGACTTCATCGCTGGCTTTTAAATACGGCAAGAATACAACATGAACAAAGCAAACCCGATCTTCACCGATATCTGTCTTAAGTTGCCGCATCCCTTCAAGAAAATGAGCGCCTTCGTAATCACCAACGGTTCCCCCAATCTCTGCGATATGAATATCGGCCTTGGCTTCCTGAGCGGCACTGATTACGCGCTCCTTAACTTCCTGGGTGAGATGAGGGATCACCTGAACGGTTTTACCTAAATAATCCCCTCTTCTTTCTTTGTTGATTACGGAAAGATATATATCGCCAGTCATAACAGAACTAGAAGCAGTTAGTTCCTGGTCAGTAAACCGCTCATAATGACCCAGATCTAGATCAGTCTCGGCACCATCTTTGGTTACAAAAACTTCGCCATGCTCCGCGGGATTAAGGGTTCCAGCATCAACATTGAGGTATTGATCAAATTTTTGGATATTAACTTTAAGTCCCCGTGCCTTTAAAATATTAGCAAGCGAAGAAGCAACAATTCCCTTTCCTAAACCAGAAAGGACGCCACCGGTAATAAAGATAAAACGACACAATTTGTTGCGATCCATCATCTATTTTGTTTCTGGACCAATAATTAACTTGATGTTGGCAATAACTTCGGGCAAAAACTGAATTTTTATTTCATATTCGCCCACTTGCTTAATTGGAGAAAAGATGATTATTTCCTCGGGCTTAACAACAAAACCAATCTTTTCAGATATTACTTTTGAAATCAACTTCTCGTCAATTGAACCAAAAAGTTTTCCTTTTGGTCCTGCCTTTGAAAAAATTTCAAACATCTTGCCTTCTAGTTCGCTGGCCAGTTTTTTCGCCTCATCCGTCTCGAGCGCCCTTCTTTCAAGTTCCCGTCTAAGTCTTTCTTCTACTTGGGCAATTTTTTCAGGCGTTGCCGGAACAGCCAAGTTTTTGGGTAAAAGATAATTGACAGCAAATCCATCCGCCACCTGCTTTATTTCTCCAGCCTTCCCCAAGGAAGGAATATTTTTTTGTAAAATCACCTTCATCGCCAACTCCTCTAACTGATTTCCTTTAAATTATACTCCTTGATTTTAAAATTTTCCAAAAATTTTTCTCTTGAAGGTCCTAATCTCTCTAAAAAATTATTTTATTTGAAACTCTCCAACGCTTTATCTAACTGAGAATCGCGACCCGCCTTTATATCTTCGTCGCTAATTTCAACTTTAAAATCTGGCCGCAAACCCTGATCAGAAATTGATTGATTATGAGGCGTAAACCATTTGGCAACTGTCAACCGAATACTCGAACCATCGGCAAGACCTAAAATCTCTTGCACTGACCCTTTCCCAAATGTATCTTCGCCGATTAAAACACCTTTTTTGTAGTCTTGAATCGCCCCAGCCACAATCTCTGAAGCTGAAGCGCTGCCCTTATTTACCAAAACCACTAATGGAAAATCTTTAAGTTTAGCGCCTCCCCTTGCGTAAAAATCTTTTTTCTCTCCATCGCGATATTTTTCGGTAACAACCACTCCGGAGTCCACAAAAAAGCTCACTAGGTCAATCGCGGCATCAAAATAACCTCCGGGATTATTCCGCAAATCTAAGATTACTCCTTTTGGCTTCTTGATTAAAATTTCTGCGGCTGCCTCATCCACCTCGGCTGTGGTCGTATCGGAAAACCTATTAACATCAAGATAAGCGACATTGTCTTTAAAATCAAGCTTGACGCTTTTGACAATAATCGTATCCCTTTTTATTATAATTTCCTCTGGTTCTTCTGATCCTTCATGGAGCAGAGTAATTTTTACTTCTGTCCCTTTCGGCCCCCTAATTAAATTGACTGCCTCATCAATAGTCAAAAATTCTGAGCTTTTGCCATCAATTTTCAAAATCCAGTCTCCCGCCCTTATCCCCGCTTTTTCAGCTGGCGTCTCTGGCAGAGGGGCAATTACTAAAAGCTTTTTGTCTTTAATTCCTAATTCTGCCCCAATCCCTTCAAAACGACCGTTGAGATCTTCTTTAAATTCTTTGGTGGCCCTAGGATCAAGAAAATTAGAGAAAGAATCGCCTAACGAGGAAACAAGTCCCGAAATCGCCCCATAAATCATCTGAGAAGCATCAGGCTTTATAACATATTTTTCTTCAATTAAATCCCACGCATCCCAAAAAATTCTGAAATCAATGTTTTTTTCTAAAGATTCCTTACCAATGATCTTATAGAAAAAACTGGGCTTTTCTTTATAAAAAGAAAGTGATTCAGAAACAAAAAAACCGCAACTAAAAGAAAAAATGATGATAAAAATTGAAATTAAATATCTAATCGATCTTTTTTTCATAAATCGCCTTTTTAAATAAATTCTAAATTCAAATATCTAATTTTTAAATAATAAATTTATATCAAATGCCAAAACTCAAATATCAAATCTATATCTAAAATTTTTAGTTTTTAAGTTATAGTTTGTGCTTTGCATTTTGCGATTTAAATTCTACCCTGCCCTAAAACAACTTTCCCAGTTCTGCGCCAACCATTTCATACCAAGCGCAAAAAGGACAATCAGATGATGGCTCGGGAAGTAAGCCGTCTAAAACCTTGGTGGCTCTGATAAATTTTTCTTTTGCCCTCTCGGGATCAGTCTTTAAGGTCTTTATAAAAATCTTCATTTTAAAATGATCGTGGAGATCTTTTGAGTACTCTGGATAAAAATAAATCAGATGACCAATACCAGAACTTTTTTTATTATTTTCCTCAAGCAACCAAGCATAAGAATCCAGCTGGAATTGATAAGCGGCCTCTGTCTGTTTTTTTGTTGGACTGTCATTCTCATCGCTGGGATTAGAACTTGAGGTTTTATGATCAACTGGCGTATATTCCCCGTCATCAGTTATTAAACATTCATCAAGTTTTCCCAGATAGCCGTATTGATCAGAATAATTTATAAAATATTTTTCCTGAAAAGGATTTTCCAGCTTTCCCTTGACCTTTCCTTCAATCATTGGCGGCAGTTCCCCGCCCGAACGATAAAGATCAAAATATTTTTTTATTAAAACATCAAAACGATTAGCAAGCCTGGAAACAATTCCTTCGGGCTGAGAAATCTTTTTTCTGTACTTTAACCAGAAACACCTTGGGCACCTTTCTAAAATCCCAATACCAGTCGGCGACAACCAAATCTTACTATTCCCTTTGTTTTGCATACTCAAAACTCACCCCCTCGCTTCTTAAAATATCGTAGAAAAATTCTTTTCTTTAATAATGATAACTCAGTTTCAAAAAATTTGAAATAGGAAAAATCAAATAACAAAACCTTTCAAGGAGGAAAAATATAAAGCCCCTCTCCCCTTGTTGCGGGAGAGACTGGGAAAGAGAGGCTATGTTTTGATTCTTAATTACATTAGAGGCGGTGCTATATAAAGGTAAAGATGGGGATTAACAGGCGCGCCGCTGTAATCATTAATCTCAAAATGAAGATGGGGGCCGGTAGTAAAAATTCCCGCTCCCCGAGATCCTGGCATGCCGCCGGAAAGACCAATGATCGTTCCCTTGGCAACTGGATCCCCGGAATTAACATAAATTGCCGAAAGGTGTAAATATTTTGTAATCAAACCATTGCCGTGATCAATGGCCACATAGGAAAGTCCGGGACCGCCAGAATCACGGGCAATCAGCACTGTCCCATCCCCTGCGGCATAAACTGCTGTTCCTTGAGCCGCTGCCAAATCAACACCAGTGTGCGGGAACCCCATTCCATAGGCTGGATCCATAAAATCACCGCCAATAATACTAATCCGGTTTTCTCCGGCTAGCGGGTAACCAAAACCGCCGGAATTAACTGGTCCCCGTTCTTTTTCGCGAGGAGTTGTCGCTCGTCGCCTTTTTGCCTCCTCTTCTTGAACTAGTTTTATGATTGCGGCCGAAATTGACTGCTCTTCAGCTCTGGCTTTTGAAAGCTGTTCCTGAAAAACAGCCTCTTCGCCTTTGGTCTGATCAAGAATCTGAACTTTGAAAGCTCTTTGTCCTTCAAGTGCCGACTCCTCTTCCTGACGTTGGGATTTTAGTTTTTCTAAATCTTGTTTGCTAACCTCAAGTTCTTTCTTTTTTTCTTCAAGCTCTTCTTTCATTTTCTTAATTTTCTTTAGAGTATCAGCTGATTTTATTTGCATTGCGGAAAGATATTCCATCCTTGAAACCAAATCAGAAAAGTTCTCCGAACTCAAAATCACAAATAGCAGATCATTGTTTTTTTGTTTATAAATTTCTCTCATTAAACTGCCTAAAATCTTTTTTTGGTTGACGATTTCTTCTTCTTTAATGGCTATATCTTTATTAGTAACTTCGATTTCCATTTGAACCTTCTCGATTTCTAGCTCCGTTGCCTCAATCTGAAGCTCCAGACCGCGGATCTGCTCATTAATCGCAGACAGCTGACCCTCAAGTGTGGAAATTTCTTGCTTCTTGGCCTCAATTAACTTCTTCTGATCGGCTATTTTTTGCTGAATCTGCAAAAGCTCATTCCTTTTATCTTCAATCGGACCGGCTAAAGCTGGAGCGATCAAACTAAAAAAGATCGCCGTTCCCAAAATTAACGCAACGATCCTTAAAATTCTCAACTTCGAAAAATTATTTTTTGTTTCCAGTTTTTTCATTTTTCTTTTTCCTTTTATTTATTTTATTTTGTTATCGCTTCTACTTTGTTTCAAATCTATTATATCAAAAAAAGTGCCGAAAATCAATTTTTTGGCTTATTTCCTTGATTTTTTTTAAATTTTTTGACTAAACCGCTATTGACAAATCTCAATTTTTTAGGAAAATAAGCCAAGTTTTTAAGATATCAGACAAAATCTTATCATTTTTTTGTCAAGCTTTTTACTAAAACAAAAAAGGGCTTTTAAAAGCTAAAAATATCTGATTTTTTTTAGAGTTTTCCACAACTCTATTATCTTTTTCTATTCTCGCTCTATTATCATCAGTAATTTGTTCTTTTAATCTACTTGATTTTATACCCTTAAATGCTTAGAAATCGCGACTAAACTGCTAAATACCCCCACCGAAACACCCAGAGCAACCTGTAAAACAATAACCCAAGGCACTTGCAAATTAAACTCTTGGAAAAAATCTACACTAAGATTGCCGAAAAAATGATTCAGCGCCGGCATTGTAAAATATGACGCCAAAGCAACAATGCTGATTGAAAAAATTGAGGCAAAAACGCCATAAATTAAACCCTCAATTATAAAAGGCCACCTAATAAACCAGTTAGTCGCCCCCACTAGTTTCATAATCTCGATCTCCTCGCGCCGCGAAAAAATAGTAATCCTGATAGTATTAAAAACGACTACCAGAGACATAACGATAAAAACAAGACTGAGCACAAAGCCGGCTCTTTTGACTGAATTTGTGGTAGAAAGAAGCTTATTTATTACTTCCTTGTAATCTTGATAGCTAATATCGCTAACTAAAGAATTATAGTTTTGTTTTACAAAACTATTAATCTGAGATATCTTTTCTGGATCGGTAAGCGAAACTTTAAGACTCATGGGCAGGGGATTTTCATCAAGCGAGATTGGTTCGTCTAGATCTTTGTTATCTTTGTTTTTTTCTTTATAAATCTCGAGCGCTTTCTCTTTTGAAATATATTCAATTGATTTAACAGCATCAAGAGAATCTAAACGATTTCGAACATCAAAAACCTGACTCTCTGTCACATCTTCATCAAAAAAGATTTCGATATCAATTCTCTCCCTCACCATCTGAACAGTGATCCCAATAATTAAATTCAAAAAAACAGAAAGGCTAACTGTCAGCAAAGCCAAGGTCATCACCACGGTCGTTGCCAGAGAAAGCCATTTATTTCTCCAAAAGTTTTGAACTCCAAATTTTATCACCCTGAAAAAAGAAACCATAAAATTAGTAATTGGTAATTTTAAATTAGATTTTGTATCTTCCCACCTTCTCGTCGCTGACGAGCCTGCCTTTATCAAGAGCGATAACGCGTTTCTTGAGACTATTGACCACCTCTTTGTTATGAGTCGCCAATACCACCGTTGTTCCCGCCTGATTAATCTTTAAAAGCAACTCAATTACTTCCCAAGTATTTTTGGGATCAAGGTTTCCTGTCGGCTCATCGGCTATCAAAAGCTTTGGGCTATGAACTAAAGCTCGGGCAATAGAAACTCTCTGTTTTTCACCTCCAGAAAGTTCGTCCGGGAAGTTATTGGTCTTATGGGAAAGCCCCACTAATTCCAATATTTGGGGGACCCGACTCCTTATTTCCCCGCCCCCGATATCTGAAACCTCCATAGCAAAAGCAACATTTTCCCAAACATTTTTTGAAGGAAGTAATTTGTAATCTTGCCAGACAACTCCAATCTTTCTGCGATAATAAGGAATTTGCGCCGAATTAAGGTGAGTAATATCCCGACCCACAACATAAATATTGCCTGACGTTGGTTTTTCGGCACAAATCAAGAGTCGGATCAAGGTTGACTTCCCTGCTCCCGATGGCCCCACAAGAGAAACAAATTCGCGGTCGCCAATATTAAAACTCAAACCGTCAAGCGCCTTGATATTCCCAGGGTATATTTTACTAACATTCTCTAAAACAATCATAATTATCTTTAAAATTCTTTTTTCTAATTTAGACTATCACAACAGCATTGTTTTTGCAACTTAATTTCCGGTTTTTAAAGGCTAAGCCTCTGCAGACTGCAGAGGCTTAGCCTTTAATCTCTATCGTGTTGTTTTTAAATTCGCTTCAATTAATTCGTCGAGTTCGCCGTCGAGAACCGCCTTGACATTGCTTGTCTCAAAACTTGTTCGATGATCCTTTACTAAGGTGTAAGGATGAAGCACATAAGACCTGATTTGCCTTCCCCAGCTTGCTGCCTGATACTCTCCTTTTAAAATCATTTTTTCTTTTTCCATCTTTGCTTCTTCAAAAAGCTTTAATCTTGACTGCAACACCTTTAGCGCCCGTTCTTTGTTTTGATGCTGAGATCTTTCCGACTGACAGGAAACCACAATCCCAGAAGGCAAGTGGGTAATCCTTACCGCCGAATCAGTCACGTTAACATGCTGACCGCCATGACCAGAAGCGCGAAAAGTATCAACCCGAAGATCTTTGGGGTCTATTTTTATTTCTTCCCCAGCTGGCAGAACAGGCAAAACCTCGACTAAAGCAAAAGAAGTTTGCCGCAATGCTTGGGCATTAAACGGCGAGCGCCGGACAAGCCGATGAACTCCGGCTTCGTTTTTCAAAAAACCATAGGCAAAACGACCGCGAACTTCAAAGGTCACATTCTTTATCCCAGCTTCATTCCCCGGTGAAATATGCAAAATTACTGCCTGCCACCCGCTTTTCTCGGCAAATCTCAAATACATCCGAAGCAGCATCTCGGCCCAATCTTGAGCATCCACGCCGCCGGTACCAGAATGAATTGAGACCACAGCGTCATTAGCATCATATCTTTCGCCCAAAAAAGTTTTGATTTCCAGTTTCCTAAACCTTGCCTCCAAATTCAAAAATTTTTCTTGGACCTCTCCCGGTGATATTTTTGCCTCGCTTTCTAAAAGCTCTCGAGTTTCTTTTTCAAGATCTTCCCAAGCGCTAATCTCATTTTTTAGCTCTCCCAGTTCGCGCATTTTTCTTTGAGCAAGATTGGCTTCTTTCCAAAAATCAGACTGGCCTGCCTCTTTTTCCAGGTCCAAAATTCGCTTTTTGATCCCCTCAAACCCCAAAATTTTCTTGGCAAGCTCGATTTCTTCAAGAAGCTGTTTCGTATTTTCAATTTTTTCTTTATTCATATGTTTATGTTTAATATAACACACAGGCCGGCCAGGCTTAAAGCCCGGCCGGCCTGAAATATTATTTAATTTTGGGCAAAGTTTGAAAAACCGGACCTGCAAAACTTCCACCTACGAGGTGGACGTTATGTCCACCTCGTAGGTGGAAGCATAAACGGCCAGGGAAACAAGTTATTTAAGCTATATATCAATAATTTCTAGTCCTGAAAATCGGACTTTACCCTAATTTTTAATTCTTTTTTTAATTTTGTTGGCTTTCTTGATTTAAGGTTTCAACCATTGCTGCTTCTTCGGAACAACTCCGGTTGTTTAAATTTTCTCCCCTGCCAACGCTGCTAATCGCCAATCGCAAAGCTTTGTATTCTTTCCAGTAAACAAATCCTGAAATCGCCGCAAAAAGGAGCAATGACAAAAGAATTGTTGCTAGTACCGGCATACCAGTGCTTGGCAATTTTCCTGTTGAAATTGGACTACTGCTATTCCCGGTTTGAGGTGAAGGAGGATTCTGGGGCGGCTGAGAAGTGCCAGCGCCAACAATGTTCAAAACTGTACTGTTGTCATAAATCGCGGCAAAATTATTGGCTAAAACACGATTGGAAACTCTCAATTCTTTGCCAATCAAAGAGCTGTCATTAGCCACTTTCACTTTAAAAGTGACATAAACATTGGAACCGGGAGTAAGATCGGGGATTGAAACACCGGTTGTATCAATTGTATCTGGAAGAATCCTGGTCTCAGCGCCAATGTAAAGCTTGGTAAGGCCGTTTACTCGCGCAAGTCCCGGCACTAAAATCGCGGCGACATTAATACCGCTTGCATTAACTGTTCCGGTATTGGTGATGTTTAGTGAATAAAGCACTTCGTCGCCTGGCTGGGCGCTAGCGGTTTTTGCCCAGCTACCGCTCGCGTTTCTGGTATAATTTAAAATTTTGGCATCCACTGTCAATCTCGGCTCTGAGGTTGTTGCCTCAATTACTACTGTAGTATTATCAGAAACACTGATGTTACCGGAAGCAGTGGCGCGGTGAGTCACTCTTAAAGTACTGCCGCTGGAAAGTCCGGATGAAGCAACCTTGGCTTTGAAGGTAACATAATAATTTGAACGAGCTGGCAGATCAAGACCGATACTCACCCCTCCCGAACGGTCAATGGTGTTCTCAAGAAAAGTCACCTGATTGCCATGATAAAGTTTGGTAAAATTATCAACTAACGAAAGTCCCGAGGGAAGCGCCGCATAAACCCTTATTCCAGAGGTTGCTGTGTTACTGTCATTTTTGAGATTCATTGAATAAACAACCTCGTCGCCCATTCTCGCATTCGCGGTTTTTGCCCAGCTGCCATTTTTATTCTGGGTATAATTCAAAACTTCGGAATAGATAGATAAAGACGGGCTGGCAGGTTGCTGGTTTGAAGAATCGCTAGAGCTGATAGTAACTGTAACATTATCGCTTCTGGTGTCAGCATTTGAAGCAATCACCCGAGTTGAAATAGTCAAACTTTGACCGCTGGACAGCCCAGATGAGGCCACTTTTAATTTTGCTGTCACATAAACATTGGAGCCGGGAGTAAGATCGGGAACAGAAACGCCATTGGTGTCAATGGTATTAGGAAGAATTGTGACATTG
>Ga0129299_1001167_pt1 | contig 17484 bp, 13 predicted proteins | sample ConPoolayeCmetaG_FD_94477 | JGI IMG/M metagenome (GOLD analysis project Ga0129299, IMG submission 94477) | Hot spring microbial mat communities from California, USA to study Microbial Dark Matter (Phase II) - Cone Pool mat layer C metaG ...
CTTCGGTGGCCTGCTCGCGGCCCGAGGGCAGCGTAACTGCCTCTTCATCCGGCGGCGGCGGCAATTCGGCGGCCGCTAATGGCTCCTGCTTTGCTTGCTCTGGTTGCGACGCATCAACAGGTGTCTCCCGAACCATCTCGGGCGCGGCCTCGACCGGACGTTGAGGCTCGACTGTTTCAGCCCGGTCCGGCGGCGGCAACTGGAGCAAAACCTCCTGCTGGCGGTCAATCTCCGGAGTTTCGGCCTTTTCCGGCGGTTGCGGCGCAGGCTCCTCAGGGATGGGTTGTGGCTCTGCCGTCTGCGCAACAGACCCGAGCGCGCTGGGACTTGCAGCGGCCTCTTCCGCCGGACTTTGGGTCAACGCCTCGAAAACGGCGCTGGGCAGGATTTCCACGCTGATCGCTTCGGTTGGCACGGTCAGCCGCCCTGACGAGCCGGAGAAGCGGATGAACGCTGCGGCCAGCGCAAGATGCAATACAAGCGACAGGATCAAAGCCACGCGCAGATTGGCGGCTGGTGCTTTTGCAATATTATCCTGCGGTGGCAACTCTGGTGCGAGCCCGCTGGCCAGCACGGATATGGTCTCATGGCCGCTACCAGGCAGCCTCGAATGGAACACCGGCCAGTCAAGGCTGGCCGGCTCTGTTTCGTTTTCATCACTCAGGGGCCTGAGGCCCGGCATCAACGTCATGCCAACTCAAGCGGCGGGACGACTGTTCTGCACAGGTTGAACCCATTCATGGCCCGCATCAACAATGTTTTACCATTTCGTCGTCCAGCCCACCGCAGCCTTGTAGTCGCGGCCCGGCTGGAAATTCGTCGGTGCGCCACGGGCATAGGCTTCGTCCGTCACATTGTCGATGCCCACGTTGACGCGCAACCCCTTCAGATGGCCGTCGAGCGGCTCGAAACTCGCATAGAGGTCGAGCGTGGTGTAACCGTCGATCACCTGAGTGGGCGAGTTCACCTTGGTGAAATCATCAGCGAGCGTAAGCCGTGCGCCGATGAGCGACCAGTATTCGGGCAGCTTCACACCCAGGTCGAAGATGTAGCGGTCCGGATAGAGCGAGCCGAGAAATGCGCCGGTGTCCTTGTCCCGGCCGTCGATGGTTTCGTAGGCGAAGCCGGCGAAGAAACGGTAGGAGTCGTATTTCACCTCGATTTCCACGCCATCCAGTTCCGCATCACGGTTGATGAAGGTGCTGAAGCAGGTCGCCTGATTGAACGGCGGGAACGGGGCGAAGGAACAGCCGCTTTCCTCGACGATGCCGTCGATGAAGTCGGTTGCGTCCGTCGTCCAGTAGGAGCCCTTGATCTTCAGCCTGTCGCCCTGCGTCACCACGTTCTTGAAATCGAAGCCGAGACCGCCTTCGAGCGTTGTTCCCTCCTGGGGCCGCAGATTGGGGTTTGAAATAAAGATATTGTAACGGAGTTGCGGGGGACCGAACAGCGGGAAGACGAGACCGCCCGGGAAATGATTGCCCTGCGCGTAAAGCTCCGTGAAGGAGGGTGCGCGGAACGCCTCGCCGTAATTGCCGAACAGCAACAGCCAGTCCGCCGGCTTGTAGGCGACGCCCAGCCTTTTCGAGATGGCCTGATCGGAGAAATCCCGCAAGTTCGGGTCGTCGTCCTTGTAGGTCAGATCGAAGGTGTCGAAGCGGATGCTCGGCAGGAATGTGAGCTCGCCAGGAAGTCCGAGCGGCCGCGTGAGGTTCAGTTCAGCCTGCACGAACGCACCGCCATAGGCGGCTTCCGCATCCGCGACGGGGTTGAGGCCGCCGCCCAGAATGTTGGTGTCGTCGCCCGTCTGCTCATCGACATAATATTCCGCGCCGTAGGTGAACGTCACCTTCGCCGTGTCGCTGAGCATGACGCGCGAGCGGTTGTCGATCGAGATGCCGACCGTCTCCACCTCGCGGTAAAACTGGCGGTTGCGCGGGTTCACCGGATCAACGCTTTCGTCCTCCCTGTTCCTGTTGCGCGCCCAGTAGGCCAGCAGGTTGCCGTCAATGAACGGATTGTCCGCCGGGTTCCAGGACAGCTTCCCCGACAGGTTGTCGCTGTCCACGTCGCGGCCGACGAGACGGTTGTTCACATTCGGGATCGCGATGCCCTGCGGGTTGTTGGCGTTCTTGCCATCGTTATTGTATGTGATCCACGTGCCTGTCAGGGTGAGGTCTTTAGCGACTTCCGCTTTGATCTTTAACAGGCCGGAGCGGATATCCTCCTCGTTCGGCAGTTCATCGAATGTTGCGGCGCCGAATCTGGCGCCTTCGCCCAGCTTGATGTTGCTGTTGTCGCGATAGACGAAGCTGCCCAGCACCTCGAGATTGCCCGTTTCGGACCTCGCGAACGCCGTTGTTGTGGCCAGAACCTCCTCTGTCACGCTGCTGTAGCCCGTCTTCAGCCGCACGCCCTGCGTTTCGCCGGGGGCGAGAAAGTCGGACGCATCGACGGTCGTCAGCGCGATGATGCCGCCCAGCGCACCCGAACCGTAGAGCGACGAGATCGGCCCTTTCACCACTTCCACCGACTTCAGCAAGTCGGGCTCGATAAATATGCGCCCGTCATGCACGGAAAGAAAATTCTGTCGCACCCCGTCGATCAGGATCACGATATCCTCCTCACGGAAGCCGCGGATGGTGGGCTGCTGCCCGGCGCGGCGCGCGCCGCCGTCAACGAGAACGCCAGGCGTGTTTTGCAAAACATCGCCGATGGAGGATGCCTGGCTGCGTTCGATCTCTTCGCGCTCGATCACGTTAACCTGCCCAGGATAGTCGAACGCAGCGATCGGGCTGAGCGTGGCAAAAATCGAAATGGGATCGAGTATGGTGAAACCACCCTCTGTTTCTTGTGCGGACGTGGCCGCAGGCGAGGCAGCAAGCATGAACGCTGCCGCCAATGCAGGTCTGAACCGATACATGACATCTTCCCCCCAAGTTAAATTCCCTCGCCGCCAAGGCATGCGCCTGATGCGAACCCTCGGTTGCTCAATCTCTTGTTCTGCATATTCGACAGGGTCAGAACTCTGAATTTAGTCTGATCGAATAATAAAATTCGACCTGGTAAAACAATGTCCGAACCATATCGATCCGAAATAATCTTATGAGACCAAACAAATTTTCACACATGAATTTTTCTAAACTGAATTTTGCAGCCTAATCGAGGTTTTTAAATTTATTCAATAATTGTGTTGAGGAGAATGCACTGATATGTCACTTTGAATTCTCTTAATATTTACTAGGTTATTACTGGCCATATGTAACAGCTTTATGCAGGTAAGCCTGACTGTGGCCGAGAGGGACAAATCATGCGGGACGATATGAAAGACGAGCGCGCAAACAACGACGAAGGTGCAGCCGAAGGTGCAGCTTATGCGCCATCTGGCAGCCTCTTGCCCGAAAAAAGCGGCAGAGCGCTGAGCGAAGCTTATGAACGGTTGCGTTTCGATCATCCGGGAATTCGTGCGCGCGAGGCAGCGGCCATGCTCGGCGTTAGCGAGGCCGAACTTGTGGCCTGTCGCACGGGCAATGGCGTTATCCGGCTGCGCGATGACTTCGAGGCAATCCTAAAAGGATTAACCTCCCTCGGAGAGGTGATGGCACTCACCCGCAACGATCACTGCGTTCACGAGAAACACGGCGTTTATGACAAGATAAGCATCGGCCCCGGCCACGGCCTTGTTCTCAACCACGATATCGACCTGCGCCTGTTCATGAGCCACTGGCGTTTCGGTTTCGCAGTGAGTGAGGAGGCAAAATCAGGCGTGCGTTCCAGCCTGCAGTTCTTCGATATTGACGGCAGCGCCATACACAAGATCTACCTGACGGATGCCAGCGATCGCGGGGCCTATGACGCCCTCATCGAGCGCTTCCGCGCCGAGGATCAATCTGATGATCTCTGCGTGACGGCGTTGCCCTCAAAACCTCCCGAGCGGCCGGACAGCGAGATCGACACAAGGCTTTTCCGTACACACTGGGCCAACTTGCAGGACACCCACGACTTCTTCGGGCTGCTACAGGAATTCGGCGTCACCCGTCTGCAGGCCATGCGGCTTGCAGGCACGGAGTTTGCGCATCAAGTGGCACCCGAGGGGCTGCGCATGCTGATGGAGCAGGTGGCGGCGGAGCAAACGCCCATTATGTGCTTCGTCGGCAATCCCGGTTGCATCCAGATCCATACCGGTCCGGTGCAGACGCTGAAGGTGATGGGACCGTGGTTCAACATCCTTGATCCGCGCTTTAATCTGCACCTGCGCGAGGATGCGATCGCTAGCGCCTGGGTGGTGAAAAAACCAACGCGCGATGGCATTGTCACCTCGCTCGAGCTCTTCGACCGGCACGGTTACTGTTTCGTGCAGTTCTTCGGAGAACGCAAGCCCGGCAAGGCCGAACTGGACGCCTGGCGGCGTGCGATCGACGCATTGCCGCTCGCGAGGGCGCGAGCAGCATGATTGTCTCGCGGAGGGATTTCATCGCCGCAGCGGCGCTGCTGCTGCTGCCAAGCTGGCGTGCGCGCGCGAGCGCACGGCGCGTCATTGCGCTTGGCGGAGACATTACGGAAATCGTCTATGCCCTTGGGGCGGGAGATCGGCTCGTCGGGCGCGACCAGACCAGCACCTTTCCCGAAGCTGCGCGTGCGCTGCCAGATGTCGGCTACTACCGCAACCTTAGTGCCGAGGGCATCCTGTCGCTCAAGCCGGATTTCATCATCGCCGCAGCTGCCGCCGGCCCTGGCAATGTGTTGCGCCAGATCGAGGCCGCCGGCGTTGGCATCGTGCAGGTGCCGCAGGACTACGCGCCAAAAGCGCTGATCGAAAAGGTCAGGATTGTAGGCGAGGCACTCGGCTTGCAGGCCGAAGCCAACGCCTTGTGCGCCAGGCTCAAGCAGAAGTTCGACGCCGTGCTCGCCCGAGTCGCAGCTTTCACCGACAAGCCAAAGGCCATGGTCCTCATGAATGGCGCGAACGGACTGCAAGCCGCCGGCTTGAACACCGCCGCCCATGCCATGCTTTCGCTTGCGGGCGCGCAGAATGTCTTTGACACATATAGCGGCTACAAACCGGTGTCTTTCGAAGCCGTTGCCGCTGCGGCGCCGGATGCGATCGTCATGATGGAACATGCGTTGCTAGCACTGGGCGGTGAGGAAAAACTCGCCAGCCATCCAGCGCTCAGGCTGACGCCTGCCTTGCGAAACAAGCGCATCATCGCGCGCGAAGGGCAATATTTGCTTGGCTTCGGGCCGCGGATGCCTGAGGCCGTCGAAGATCTCGCCCTTGCGCTCAGACGCGGGGCAGGATGATGGCGGAAAGAGTCATACCGCACGAGCGGGCCGGTTTCGCGGATCTGGCTTGCAGGCTGCGGGGGGCCCGCCGCACGCTGCTTGCAAGCCTGACAATCTGTCTGGGCTTGATGAGCATACTCGCCTTGACGATCGGCCCGGTATCCATTCCTTTCGAACGCGTTCTTGCAGCTGTTATCGGATGGAATAAGGCTGACCAGACCGAAATCATCGTGCTGTCCATCCGGCTGCCGCGGGTCGTTCTTGCGCTTGCGGCAGGCGCAGTTCTTGGCCTGTGCGGCGCCGCCTTGCAGGGACTTTTCCGCAATCCCCTGGCCGACCCGGGACTGATCGGAGTTGCCACCGGCGGGGCGTTCATGGTGGCGCTATCCATCGTGGTAATGTCTGCGGTCGCCCCTTCGCTGCTGGCCGAATTGGGGCCGTACGCCCTTCCCGTGTTTGCCTCCTTGGGGAGCTTTGCGGCCATTGCCGCAGTCTATGCCCTTGGGCGGCGGAACGGCGCTCTTTCCAGCGCCGACATGCTGCTTGCAGGCATAGCCATCAACGCCATGGCGGCATCGGGCATCGGCTATCTCACATTCCTGAGCACAGACGAGCAGTTGCGCACACTCACCTTTTGGATGCTCGGCAGTCTCTCCCAATCCGCCTGGGAGCAAATACTGCCGGCCGCAGCGCTTGCCACTGCATGCAGCCTGGCCCTCATGTTCAACGCGCACGCGCTCAATGCCTGCCTGCTCGGGGAGAGAGAAGCGCGTTACCTGGGCGTCGATGTGGACAGGCTGAAACAGCGCATCATCATCCTCAGCGGGCTAGGCGTTGGTGCGGCCGTGGCTGTGACGGGCGTCATCGGCTTCATCGGGCTTGTCGCCCCGCATATCGTGCGGCTGATGGCGGGGGCCGATCACCGCATCGTGCTGCCGGGCTCTGCGCTTGTCGGGGCCTTGATCCTGCTCATCGCAGACAGCATTGCCCGCATCGCGGTGCCCCCAGCCGAATTGCCCATCGGCATCCTGACGAGCGCCATTGGCGCCCCCTTTTTCCTGTGGCTGCTGAAAACGCGCAGGTCCGCAATACAATGACGCTGGAATTACGCGATGTAAGCTACACGATCGGCGGCAAGACGCTGCTGGACCGCGTCACCATCGCCGTCCCAGCCGGCAAAATCACCATCGTCCTGGGGCCGAACGGGGCGGGCAAATCGACAGCGCTCGGCATTCTGGCGGGGGACTTGCGGCCAAGCAGCGGCGAGGCTTTGCTGTATGGTGTGCCGCTTGCGCGTCTTGGCCATCAGCGCTTGGCGAAACGGCGCGCCGTTCTCACCCAGAGCCAGTCAATCGAGTTTCCCTTGACGGCGTATGAGATCGTTGCGCTTGGTCTTCTGCCGCACCACTGGAGCGAAGCCGAGCAATTGCAAGCCCTTGCGGAGAGTTTCGCCGCAGCCGACGTGGCGCATCTGGCGGCGCGCAGCTATCCGACCCTGTCCGGCGGCGAGAAGCAGCGGGTCCAGCTCGCTCGCTCGCTTGCGCAAATCTGGCGGCCGTCCGGTCAGGGCGCGCGGCAAGGCGATGTCCGCTATCTTCTCCTCGACGAACCGACCGCCAGCCTCGATCTGAAACATCAGGTTTCGATCCTTGACCGCTGTCGCGATCTTGCGCAGGCGGGGCTCGGGGTGTTGTGCGTGTTGCACGATCCCGGGCTTGCACGGCGCTATGCGAATTTTGCTGTGCTCATGTCGCGAGGGCGGGTGCTCACCTGCGGCGCGGCGCAGACCGTGCTGCGGCCCGATGCGATCGCCGCAACCTTCGACATCGACGAGGATCACGCCCGCGCAGCCCTTTCCATGGACACGGGCTGGAAGCCCTCCGCCGCTCCTTAGACGAAGTCTGGACATCTCCGTAACGGTTGGATCCTATATCCCGGTCAGACTCTGGGCGATGGTTGATTGCGCCGCGGTTTTCGGGCAGTAAGAAGCGAATTCACCCGGAGGCGCGCCATGACGCAATTCTCACGCTATGTCATCACCGGGGTGCTCACCCTCATCCCGTTATGGATCACCTGGGTGGTGGTCGAATTCGTCTTCCGGCAACTGCTCAAGATCGGGCAGCCCTTGGTTGTGTGGGTGCGGCAGACATTCGGGCCGTGGCTGCCCGCCATGCCGCAGAACCTCGAAATGCCCTATGCCGACGAAGTGCTCGCCGTGATCCTGACGGTGCTGGGTTTCTACATTCTCGGCCGCGCGGTCAGCAATGTGGTCGGCGCGCGCATCCTCTCCGCCTTCGACGGGCTGATGGGCCGCGTGCCGCTCGTCCAGCGCGTCTACAGCGGCGTCAAGCAGCTCATCAACGCGCTGCAGCAGAAGCCGGCGGAAGGGGCGCAGCGCGTGGTTCTGATCGACTTCCCCTCACCCGAAATGAAGGCCGTGGGCCTCGTCACCCGCGTGATGACGGATGGCGACACCGGCCAGAAGCTCGCCATCGTCTATGTGCCCACCACGCCGAACCCGACCTCCGGCTATCTGGAGGTTGTGCCGCTCGACCGGGTGACGCCGACGCAATGGACGCTCGACGAGGCGATGAATTTCGTGATCTCCGCCGGGGCAGTGGCGCCCGACAGCATCACCTACAACCGGCCAAAGGACATGCCGAAACCCGTGCCGGACAAGATCGAGACAGTCCAGGGACACAAAGAAAATGCGAGCGAACAGAAGACTGGCTGAGACTGACCAGACGCGCCCTATAGCCAGCCTGAAAGTTCGCGCCGGACGATGGTCTCGATCAGGGCCATGCCCTCCTCGCTGTCATTGAGGCATGGGATTAGGGCGTATTTCTCCCCGCCATTCTCGTGGAAGGTTTCGCCGGCCTCCATGGCGATTTCCTCCAGCGTCTCGACGCAATCCGAGGCGAAGCCGGGGGTGATGACGGCGAGCCGCTTCACGCCCTTCTGCGCCAGTTCGGCGATGGTGGGGTCGGTGTAGGGCTGGAGCCACTCCGCGCTGCCGAAGCGCGACTGGAACGTCATGATCAGCTTTTCCTTCGGCCAGCCGAGCGCCTCGCGCAAGAGCCGCGTCGTCTTGGCGCAATGGCAGTGGTAGGGGTCGCCCTTGTCGAAATATTCCTTGGGCAGGCCGTGGAACGAGGCGATGACGACTTCCGGCTCGAAGTCGAGCGCGGCGAGGCCTTTCCGCATCGAGGTTGCAAGCGCCGCGATATAGGCCGGGTCGTCGTGATAGGGCGGCACGGTGCGCACCGCAGGTTGCCAGCGTATCTGCTTCAGGGCATCGAAGGATTTGTCGAGCGCGGTTGCCGTGGTGGCGGCGGAATATTGCGGATAGAGGGGAAAGAGGAGAATGCGCTCGCAGCCTTCCTTCTGCAACGCCTCGAGGCGAGACTTGATAGACGGATTACCATAGCGCATGGCCCAATCGACGATGATACGCGGGTGCCGCTTCATGGCTGCGGCAAGTTTCTCGGACTGGCTGCGGGTGATGGTCCGCAAGGGGCTTTCGTCGAGCTCCTTGTTCCAGATGGAGCGGTAAGCCTCCCCGGAGGTGAACGGCCTGCGGCTCAGGATGACGAGATTGAGCAGCGGCCACCAGATGAGCGGGTTGACCTCGATGACGCGGCGGTCGGAGAGGAATTCCTTGAGATAGCGGCGCATCGACCAATAGTCGGTGCCGTCCGGCGTGCCGAGATTGAGCAGCAAAACGCCAATGCGGCCGAACTTCACAGGGGGGTGGCCTTGTGGCAATCCGGCGTCGCTGGGGTGACCTTTAGACGATCCCGTTTCGGTCTGGCCTGTTTCGGTCTGGCCCGCTTCGGTCTGGAAGCCGCGTTTCATCGGCATTTCGTTCATCGTAGCATCCTCACGCTTAGCCCGAACGGCAACCTTTATGCCACGCCGCGCTGCCCGCTCGATAGCAAAGATCCGAAAAGCGCCACATACTGGGCCCGTATTGCATCTTCCGAATATGTCATAAGAAAGTGTTGATATCCTGCTTTGCCAAGCGTCTTTCTCAAATTCGCGTCAATAAGCAGCATGTTAAACGCATCCGCCATGTCGTCCGGATTATCGTTGGCAACGAGAAAACCGGTTTCGCCATGGGATATGAGATGCTCCGGTCCGGGGGAGCGTGCCGCCACCACGGGCACGCCGTGCGACCAGGCCTCCAGAATGCCGTTGCCAAGCGCCTCGAAGCGCGAGGCGAAGGCGAAGATGTCGGCGCTGGCAAGCAGCGCGTGAATGTCGTCGCGCCAGCCGAGGAAGCGGATGCGCGGGGCAACGCCGATCTCCGCGGCGAGCCGCTTGACCTACTAGAACATGGAACCGTCGCCCGCCATCCACAGCCAAGCCTCCGGCGTCATCGCAAGCGCGCGCACGACAATGTCCGGGCCCTTCTCGCGCTCCATCCGCCCGAGCCAGAGGATGAGCGGAACGCCGGCGGGCGTGTCGAGCGCCGCGCGCGGCACAGGATCTGCCCTTATTAAGGGCACGAAATTCGGAATATAGCTCACCCGTTCCGCCGGCCAGCCGCCGTTTCTGATATAGTCGGCAATACCGGGTGTGTTGGCAATCAGATGATCGCACCCGCCGAACGCCTTGAGATCGTAATAATTGCCGAGCCGGCCGACATGCAGCCACGGACCCTTGGGGCAGGCGCTGGCCGCGCGGCGCATCCAGGTCAGCGCGATGTCGGCCTTGTGGTCCGCAAGCACGCGCCGGAATTTTAATCGGGTGAAGACATCCAGCGTGCCGCCGAAATAGGCGCGATCGACCGGCACACCGGCCTCGACGAGCTGCGCTTCGGCCCAGTGCCCGCCGCGCACAAGCAGGCGCTGGGCGATGCCGGCTTCATGAAACGACCGGGCAAGGCGCGTGAAGAACCGCTCGGCCCCGCCTCGTCTCGAACTCCCCAAAGCCTGCACGATGCGCATCGAATTCCTCAATGTCGAGCGGTCGTCCGGCCTTCAGCGCCAGTGCTCGGCGATCCAGGGGGTGGGGCGCACGTGTTTGTAAATTTTCTTCCACCACGGCGCGGGATAACGGCCTTCCAGCGCCTCGTCCGGATCCGGCTTGCCGGTGAACGCCACCACCTTGACGTCCTTCGGCAGTGGCGGCGTTTGGATGAAGTTCATCGGCCAGGCGGGAATGAGGTTGTGCTTGAAGCTGACGCACCACTTTGAAGGGAAGAAGTCAATCTCGGTAATCTGCTTGGAAACGAAGGTCTGGCTGTTGTGGTAGTCGTGATAGGCCTTCATCGGATCGGCAATGAAGCGCTGATAGAGATAGGGATGGCTGCCGATGCGGAAACGGAACACCGACATGTTGCCGATGCCGCGCCCTTCCTGCGTCCAGTTCTCCGCGACGCAAAACGAACTTTCGGGCTTGAAGTCGAAGAAGTCGTCGATGCCGCCGGTGACCAGCAGATCGAGATCGAAATGCAGGACGTTGCCTTCCAGGTCGAACAGGGTCTCGTCCCAGATGAACATGCGCCGGAATGGACGGTTGCGGAAGAACTCCGGTAGCGTGAAGGGGGGCATCGGTTTCACCTCGATGCCAGGATCGAGGTCTTCGGCGTCGTCCGTGATGCACACGAAGCGCAGCGGCCGCTGCGTGTTGCGTTTCACCATCGAGTAGAGGCGGTTGGCGTAATGCGGGCCGTAGCGGGTGCCCCATTTCAGGCAGAGAACCGTTTGCGTCATTTCCGTCCTGGCCGGTCGTTAAGCGTTATTGCTGCGCCTTATAGCCTCCGCCATCCGGCATGTCATTGCCTTAATGGAGAATGGTTATCGCAGCACGCACGCCGTTGCCGCACCGTCTCAATCAACCGCGCGTATTCAGAAAGCGCACGCTCTCGTCCTCCAGCACGACGCTCGTCAGCCGCCCCGTGAAGACGGCGCCGGTGTCTATGCCGATGCGGTTCGGCAGCATTTCAGGCGCATCGACGGGCGTGTGCCCGTGCACCACCACCGCGCCGAAATCGCCGGCATAGCGAAGAAATTCGCCGCGGATCCAGAGCATGTCGTCCTCCTGCTGCTCCTCGAGCGGCACGCCCGGCCGCACGCCGGCATGCACAAAAAAATAATCGCCGAAACGCGCGCTGAGCGGCAGGCCCGCCAGAAACCGCTTGTGCGCGTCGGGGACCGCGGCATCGGCCAGATGACGCATGGTATCTATCGCCGTATGCCTGTTGCCGGCGGTCTCCACGCCATAGGACGACAGTGTCGCCATGCCGCCATTGATATAGAGATAATTCTCGTCGTCGTCGTTTCCGGATTTGAGGAACCTCTCGAACAGCACTTCGTGGTTCCCTTTAAGCAGAACGACATCACCGCCGCGCTCCTGCAGGCTGATCAGCCTGTCGATGACGCCCCTGCTGGCCGGTCCGCGATCCACATAATCGCCGAGAAACACGGTGATGACGCGGCCCGCCGGGGGATGACGGTCCAGGTCGTTACCGATGATGCCGAACAAGCGATCGAGCAGATCGGCGCGGCCATGAATGTCGCCGACCGCGTAGATGCGGCAGCCTTCGGGCGTGCGGGGAACAAGGACCATAAGTTTCCCTTCGTGGGCGTCGGCAACAAGGGATAGAACCGCCCGGTGCAGCGGCCCCAAAATTTTGTCACTATCTGGCAGTTAAATCCAAATTATACATTATTGGGTTTCTTGTACCCAGCCGCTTCCGCAGGGCTTTTACACGGTAATGACGACAAGGCCAGTTCATGATTTCAACGTTTTCGGTAAATGGAGGACGGGTGTCGAGAACAAAAGTCGCGGTTTTGGCGGCGCTCTTTTCGACGATATTCGCGCTTGGCGCCGGCGCGCAGACCGCAAGACCTGAAAAAGCCGAAACGCTCCCCGAGATCAAGCTCAAGCCTGTGCCCGGCGGCCGCGCGACGGTCGTCATCGCAGCCGGAGACATCGACAGCACGGAGACACAAGTCATCGATGAGATGGCCCGCGCGCTCAGCGATGCCAAGACATTCCGCATCATTCCAGTGATCGGTCAGGGGTCGGTGCAAAGCATCAGCGACCTTCTTGATCTGCGCCGGATCGATGCGGCTGTCGTCCAGTACGACGTGCTGTCGCAGTTCCGCAAGAGCCAGCGCATCCCCGGCATCGAAAACAAGATGCAATACATAACGAAGCTGTTCAGCCAGGAATTCCACGTGCTGTCGCGCATGCAGTTCACCTGCCTTGCCGATCTCGACGGCCGCAAGGTGAATTTCGGCCCGCTGGGCAGCGGCGCGGCGATAACCGCCGAAATCGTGTTCGGCGACCACAAACTGAAAGTGCAACCGCTTTTTCTTGATCACGCCGAAGCCTTCGAGAAGCTGAAATCGGGCGAGATCGACGCCATGGTCTATGTGGGTGGCAAGCCGGCGCGTGCCTTCGGCAGGATCAAATACACAGACAAGGTCCACTTCCTCGATGTCGATTATATCGACTCGCTGCAGAAGGACTATTTACCCGCCATCCTGACCCATGACGATTACCCCGACCTGATCGCGCCTGACGAGACCGTAACAACGGTTGCCGTCAGTTCGGTGCTGCTGATGGCGGGCCAGCGGAGCCAGTCCGAGCAATACCGCCAACTTGCCGTTTTCGTCGATCAATTCTTCTCGAATTACGAAGCGCTTCGCGCCAAGCCGTTCCATGAGAAATGGCGCGAGATCAACATACTCGCGCCGGTTCCGGGCTGGCAGCGTTTCCCTGCCGCGCAAAGCTGGCTCGACACCAATTCCGAGAAGATCACACGCATCGCGGCCCGGCAGACATTCGCGGCAGCGAGGCGCCCAGCAATGGCTCAGCCTTCGCCGCAACGTCCCGAGCAGGGTCGCGAGGCGTTACGGTCCGATGCCATAACACAGGCCGGCGCCGCACAGGGCGAGCGGGACGAGTTGTTCGATCAGTTCGTGCGGTGGTACGAGAACCAGGCTCGCTGAGGCAACCGCCGCCTGGCGATTGATTTGACGTTGTCCGCGCGTCGCACACGCGCTAAAGACGAGTTAACACAAAGCCATCTGACTCAAACTGTTCGAACGAGCGGTAAGTCCATGAGCTTTAGGGCTTTTCATCAAAGCGACCGAAGCTCATGGTGATCAGGAAAGAGATGCTGTCATGACATCCATCGCCGACCACCCCCCGCATGAAGATCTCGCCGATAACATAACCGAGGACGCAACGCCGGGCACGCAGGAAGAAGAAAACGAGCAAACGGCCGCGTGCGCGGACGATGGCGCCGGCCCGCGCGCCCCGGTTGAGGGCGCGAATGACGACCACGCCGACGCCGCCCCTCAAGACAGGCCGCGTTTCGGACTTGATCCGCTTTATGGCCGCCCCACCTTCCCCGTGGCGGATGAGCAGGACACCGACGGCACGCCACCCCTCACCGTGATGGCGCTGGAGGAGGCCGACGCCGGGGAGGCTGACGGTTTCGTCACTGCAGATGCTGGAGAGGCGACGGATTTCGACGCCTCGGGATTCGATGCCGCAGGACAGGAAGACGACGACGTGTTCGGCATCCTCGACCTGCCCGATGATGGCCTTGAAACGCCCAACAGCGCTGGCGACCATTCGCAAGCATATGGCGGCGATTATCCCTTTGCTGCGGACGCCCCGCACTCGAACGAGGAGCCGGAGCTATCACTTGCGTCCCTGAGCGGCTTTTCTCCTCAGGAGAACGCCAGCGCCGGCCAAGGCCCGGACGAAACCATCAGCGCGCTCGCGGACGCGGTGCAGAGCGCGCTTCGCACCATTTACGGAGAGGATGCGGCACTCTCCGACGCGCAGCCGCTGCTTCTCCCGGATGCGGCACCGCCCGACCTGCTTCGCAGCGGCATGGGCGATCCGTTTGCGGATCCAGACCACTCCGATGCAGGCATATGGTCGTCGGATCACGGCTATGACGACGGCACCGTGAAAGTCTCCGCCGCCGAATTGGACGACACGACCACCGAAGCGGTTCTCAGCTATCTCTACCACACTACCGGCCCAACCGGCAGGTCTGACGGAAGCGCTCATACATCCCGAAAGAGCTTTGGCGAAACGGATTTCGGCAGACCATCGGGCGGCCAGGATCGGGCAGACGACGACATGCCTCTGCACGGCACCCCCGGTTATGCCGCTGCACAGACCGGACCGTCATATTATTATCGCGGCCCGGCACTGCGCGCGCCGCAGGATCCCAGCCCGCAGACCCGGCCTGAGAGCGACAAGGACGGAACGGCCAAAAACCTTGTCCAAGGCAGCGGCACCCACGCTGCCGGACACGCCAAAACCGCCGACACAGCCGTGATCGCCCTGGGATCGGAAGAAGAGAACGGCCGTATACTTGGCGCGGCGGGCGTTGGGCTGATCGGCGGTGTTGCGTTGGCCGGTGTTCTGGCGGTTTTCCTGTTCAATTCCTTCGTGACAGAGCCCGGTACCGGCAATCGCGCGGGCCCCAATCAGCCTTTGCTCGCCCTGGACCCTGGCCTCAAATCGCCCTCACGCCTCGAAACGGCCGGATCGGAGAAGGCACTGCTGCCGACGCTGCTCGCCGGCGACGTCGATGCGAGTTCGGGCGGTCCGGTTCCCCTCAACATCGCTCTCATGGGTCAGGTGCAGCCGGACGAGGTTCTCGTCACGCTGCGCGGCTTGCCCGAAGGCGCAAGACTGTCCGCGGGGGTCGATGCCGGCGGAGGGGCCTGGCTGCTGCCGCCGCAACGCCTTGAGGGGCTACGACTCTCATTCGCCGCCCCGCCAAACGGCAACGCTATCGTCGAGGCCCAGCTTCTCCAGTCCGACACGCTTGCGCCGGTTTCGCAGCCCGTCACCTTCATGATCACGACAAAAAGCGCGGCGGCCGAGGCGAACATCTCGGAGGAAGCGGTTCTGCGCGCGCTTGCAGCTCTCGAAAAGGGGCGCGACGGCGAAGCGGTGGCCACGGCTTTGCCACGGCCAGCCGCACAGCCCTTCGCCCCGGTGCCCGGTCAGGGCGAGACCAACGGCTCGCAATTGCTGCGCGAGGGGAACCGCCTGATGCGGGATGGAGACATTCTTGCCGCCCGCAAGCTCTACGAACAGGCCTACGAACTTGGCGAAGCCGACGGCGCGTTGGCCATGGGCCGGTCCTACGATCCGACCTATTTCGAGCAGATTGAGGTGAAGACCGGCAAGCCTGATCCGGCGCTCGCCTTCGAATGGTATCGGAAAGCGATGGACAAGGGCATCGACACGGCCAGGGTCAAGATCGACGGGCTCAAGGAGTGGCTGCAGCGTTAGCTCTCGCATGGCGGGGGAGCTTGCAGCTCCCCGCATGTGAAGGCAGCACATGGGCCTTCTGTCATTGGCTGGTCATGACGGCGGGAAGAGATAATTGTTTGCAAGCCAGATGATGGCGACGGCGAGCAAGATCATAATAGCCAGGAACTTGCGAAAATTGACCGAATAAATCGCCACGCCTATGGCGATTAAAGCAAGTGTTCCGATCACTGCCCAGATGAACAGCTCGGTCTCGTTGTAAAGATAATAATTGAACCAATCCCGGATCGTGTCGAGGGTCATGGCGCCGGTTCCTTTCTCGCTCAAACAGCGTCCGCAGGCCATGCGACCCACGGACATCATCTCATCCCGCATCCCCTCCTCTGATAGATTTCGCCCTTGCAACAATCAAGGAAATTGGGCTCTGCGCACCGGGCCAAGCGGGAGGTTGCCCGGTTAAGCCCGGCGCATGCGGCCCGGTTGCACCCGGCTGCGCCGCCAGCCGGGGGCGGAGACTGAAACTGCATGATCTGCACTGCTTCCTTGCGACACATCTCTGCGATCTTAGGCGCAGATTTCGTACCACTTAAGCCGCATCGGCGCGGCTGCGCGCTCCCCCACCAGCATCCCCGAGACTTCTTGAACCTCGTTCTCTGCTCTGGCTTAGGAGTTCCAAGCCAAATCAGACACGGCCCGACATGGTGGCATCCAGACAAGCCAAGCGCATCGGCACCCTGTTGCGCTGCGTGAGGCAGAAGCGGCGGCAAAATCCTCCCAAGCTAAGCGCATGGGCTGGCAGGCCTTGCGCTGCCGATTGCAAGACGTTGTGGACGCTGGCGCACCAGTCGATCGGTTCATTGATCAGCCAGTTGATCGCCATATGCTAATTATGCGCGCCATTTTAACGCGACCTCCTCGCGAAGGTGGACAAGGCTCCAAGCTCCGGCAGCGCACGGCGCAGGTTAGATCGCGAGGGTTGGATTGAAGCATGACACCCGCCCGGCTAGATCATGACGCCGCCGGGTCATGACACTGCCTGCTGCGTCGGTTGCGCAGTGCCCTTGCGATCCGGCAGCGGCCGTCCATCGTCGCGCAGGACGATGTAGATCGCCGGAATAACGAGGATGGTAAGCAGCGTTGAGGATGCGAGACCGAACAGGAGCGAGATGGCAAGCCCCTGGAAGATCGGATCAAGCAAAATGGTTGCAGCGCCGATCATCGCCGCCAGCGCGGTGAGCAGGATCGGCTTGAAACGCACGGCGCCCGCCTCCAGCAGGACCTCCCGCAGCGATCGTTCCGGCCTTCGCCCATGCCGGATGAAGTCAACGAGCAGGATCGAGTTGCGCACGATGATGCCGGCAAGGGCAATGAAGCCGATCATGGACGTCGCAGTGAATGGCGCGCTGAATAACCAGTGACCGAGCATAATGCCGATGAGCGTCAGCGGGACCGGGGTTAGAATGACGAGCGGCAGGAGGAAGCTCCCGAATTGCGCCACCACAAGAATGTAGATGCCGAGAATGGCCACCGCAAATGCGGCGCCCATATCGCGGAAGGTGACGTAGGTGATCTCCCATTCGCCATCCCAAAGCAAGGTGGGCTTCGACTCGTCGGCCGGCTGGCCATGCAGTTTTATCGTCGGTTTGGGCAAGGCGCCCCAGTCATGCGCGTCGATGCGGCGCGCCACCTCGAGCATGCCGTAGATTGGCGCCTCGAAGGCTCCGGCCAGCTCCGCCATCACCATGTCCGTGTACCGGCCATTGCGGCGGAAGATGATGGGCGATCCGGCCTCGTTGCCGACACGCACGACCTCGCCGAGTTCGACCACGCTGCGATCGCCGGGGAGCGTGTTGGCAGGGCCCGGGGTCGATGCCAACTCCTCGGACCAGGACAGCGAAGCCTTAGGCAGCCGCACGGCGATCTCGATCGGATTGCGTC
>Ga0129299_1001168_pt1 | contig 17477 bp, 18 predicted proteins | sample ConPoolayeCmetaG_FD_94477 | JGI IMG/M metagenome (GOLD analysis project Ga0129299, IMG submission 94477) | Hot spring microbial mat communities from California, USA to study Microbial Dark Matter (Phase II) - Cone Pool mat layer C metaG ...
TCTAAAACCGGCTACTCTTTTATTCCCTCCCAAAAAACCCGCACCGTAACCGGAAACATGGAAGATAACTTCACCGCCACGCTTAACACCTATAAAATAAGCGGCCTTGTAACTCATAACGGAAACCTGCTTTCCGGCGTCACCATCAACGGCGGAAACTTGGGGCAAAGAACCACAAACCCCTCCGGCTATTATGAGTTCCTAAATGTCCCTTACGGCACACAGTACACGCTTACCCCTTCTAAAAGCGGCTATTCCTTTAACCCTTCTCAAGTAAGTAGGACAGTAACCGGCGACATGGAGGACAACTTTGTCGCCTACCTGATTAGTTCGTCGTCCAGTTCGTCATCGAGCTCCTTAAGCAGCAGTTCGAGCTTAAGTTCAGCTACCAGTTCATCAAACGTGAGCGAGCAGGGATGCGTGACTGTAGACATTAGCTTAATTAAGCAAGTGGCTAGCCTGGGGCCGGAACAGCTTCAGAGCTACGCCATGCAAGCCTTGGCCAAGTTACAAAGAGAAGCGCGCCGCATAAGCCGTCCCCTTGGACAGCGCCTTAAGAAATCAGCCAAACGGTCAAAGACTCGCATGGATATGTACATTGCGTTAGCAAAAGTGAAGCTTGATCAGCTGCCAGACAAGATCCTTATTTGCCCGGGAAAGCCAAATTGCGTTTCCGTAGACAACACTGCCGCAATCAACCAGTACATTGACGCCGTTGCGCGCTTACGTAACACGGCGATGAGAGCCTTAAACCGCGCCACCCGGCTTACATCACCGAGCATTCAGGCGGCGCGGGCAAAGAGCGCCAAGCTCGGAGCAAGAATTAGAAGCAAAGGAAGGGCTTTGATTGAAAATGCACAGTCCATACCGAAGCAAATGAGCATATGCGCCTGATAGACATGAAAAGCGTAAAGTGCTTATGGGGAGGGAGATTGTAGCTGCGGAGTATGTTAATGCGTCCTCCGCGCAATGGGACCCCATAACTTCTTGTATAGGGGCTTTTAAAAAGCCCTGTAGGTAGGGTTTGTTCTTTTAAAGACGGCAGCCAAGGCTGTTGGAAATACCGGTAGATAAGCATGCCCTGGCAAGCTGTGGACCGAAGCGCCACCGAGTCCGCCCACACCTTGCCAGGGCCAGGATAACTCAGGTTTAAACTGTGACGGGGTGTTCCTGTCACGCTTGAGGTTAAGTAAACCTTCGGCAAGAAGCCAGGCAAAGGAGGAAAACCATGCCAAAGCTCAAGTTGTTGGGACTTGTGATGCCGCTCATCGTGGTCGCCGGCTGCCCCATGGAGCCGGAATTCAATTTGACGGCCACGCCGGGTGATCAGCTCTTCCCCATTTACCTGGATGACTCCGGGTCGGTGGGAGGTCGGATCACGGGCGGCACCATCTCGTGGTACGAGGACGGGCGGTTCCACCAGAAGCCCTGGGTACCGGTCCACCTGAATGGTCGGCTCAGCGCCGGGGCCTACCCCGCCGGCCGCTACACTGTCACGGTCTTCTACGAAGGCCGTGGCGGCAGGCAAAGCGCCACTTTCGAGGTGACTCTCGGCCCCCGTAACGGAGGCACCCAGGTGGACATCGGCGGTGACAGCAGAGGGACTGGCGGCACTTCGGTGCACACCGGCCAGCCTAATGGGCTGATCCAAGCCGCGGGTGATGGGTCGATTCTCATCATCATTTATGGCGGTCAAAACACCTTTGACCTCGGCGATGGGGATAACAACGGCGATATTAACCCGCCCCCGCCTGCGCCGGAGGAACCCAATCAGCCCCCGGCTGGTTGCCCTACGAAGACCGACTTGGGAAAAACCAAACTTGCTTACCTTGACCCGGCAAGCTGGCCGTATATCCAGCCGCCGGGGGGCGTCGGCTATCGGCTGGCGACCCTTTGGCTCGAGGTAAACGGCGAGGATGCCTGGCTTCAAGGCCGGCGCTGTGGTGAGTGGCGGGCGGTCTATCTCAAGTATGAGGCCGGAAGCATGACCGGTCTTGAGAGAGACCAAATGGCACTTGACCTCTCGCAGGGCACCAAGGTCACCGGGGACATGCTCCCGGTGCCGTTTGGCGGCTTTGAGCTGCGCTGGACTATCAAGTACCGTAACAGCGCAACCAACGAAGAGGTCGAGGTGAGCGGCAGCCGCACCTTTCAGTAGCGGGAGCCCCGTGGTGATCACCAAGGCTCGTGATTCGCCACCGCCTCGTGGTCCGCCTTGCCAACGCTTGCCGGGGTCTATGGAACAAGAACCCGTTTCCCCTAGGGTTTCCTATTATCCTGCGCCCTGGCAAGCACTTCTCTCGCTACGCTGCCCTGCTAAAAGGATGCACAGGCCATATATGGATTGAACATAATTCAATGTCCTAAACACCCCATCCCGCGAGCGGCCACCCATCTTAAAGCAACCCAAGGGCCTTAGCATTATCATTTATCCGGGCATCAAAGCTCAACACATAAAGATCCGGATAGGCCGCCAACAAACTTATGGCCGATGCTAAATGCAAGGCATCCAGCATGCGGATTGGCTCAACCGGGAAAGCTCGCATAGCCCGGCGCTGCACAGCCTCCGTAAGCGCCAATCTCACCCAACCCGAGCTCACTGAGTTCACGAGGGTTCTAAGCTTTTTTGCATCCCTGGCACTCAAGCCCCCAAGCCTTTCAGCCCGTATAATTGCTCTTTCGGTTTCAATCAGAGTGAGGACGGAGGTGGTAACGTGGGTTGCCTGGTTCACCCGTTTCCGCGCTTCGCCCATGAGCGGCTGGCCGAATAACCACTGCAAGAGGGCGGAGGTTTCAAGATACACAGAGCTCATTCCGCCCGCTCAGCATCTAAAATCTCCTGCACCAAACCAGCCTTGAGTCTCACCGGCGATGGACCTAACTTACGTCTTTTGCCCTTTGGCAGAGAAACCTCCCCGCCCGCGGCCCAGGCTTGCAATACTGGATTTTCTCCCGCTGCTTCAAGTTGCCGGATCTCGGCTATGCAAAGATCGCGATCTTGGACCAAAATCGTCGCGCCGGCACGCACTTCCCTTAAATAAGAACTAAGTTGGCTCTTCAACTTTCTTATGCCTACCTTTATGGCTTGTCTCATGGCGCCTTTCCATCTGCTAGATGCCGTTCCCAGCCGGCGAACATCTTTCCAAACCCGGCATTTCCTGCCTGAAAAGTGCCGCCGATTGATACATTCTTATTGTAGTTACTGGTGACCACATTTGTCAACCGCCAATCGGCCGCCGCCCTCTCACTCCAGCCCGTATTCCTGAACCTTAGAAATCAAATTTGAGCGTGAAATTCCAAGTTCCCGGGCGGCCTCGCTCTTGTTACCGCCCGTGCGCTTCAAAGCCGCGCTAATCAGCTCCCGCTCAAGCTGATCCACTGCTTCCTTAAGCTTTCCATGAGCGGCGCAACCAAATCCCGGCCTCAGGACAGCCAAGATATGGGGCGATAAAAGCTCCTTGCCGATCTCACCTGAGTCATCTGCTAAGAGGCACAAACGCTCGATTTCATTTTGCAGCTCGCGGATATTTCCCGGCCATGAGTAATCGCTCAAAGCCTTAAGAGCTGTGCTGTCAAGTTTGCGTTTGGGTTTGCCGGTTTTACGGGCCTGTTCATCAAGAAAATGATCGACTAAAAGCGGGATATCGACCCGTCTTTCGCGTAGCGGCGGAAGCTTTATATTAACAACGTTCAAACGGTAATAAAGGTCTTCCCGGAATAACCCCTTGGAAACCATATCACGCAAGTCGCGGTTTGTGGCGGCTAAAATACGCACATCCACCTTTCTAAGCGTAGTTCCCCCCAACGGAATAAAAGTGCCGTCCTGAAGAACCCTAAGCAGCTTGGCCTGAAGCGCCGGGCTCATCTCGCCCAATTCATCCAAGAAAAATGTTCCCCCATCAGCAGCCTCAAAAAGGCCCTCTTTATCATGCAGCGCGCCGGTGAATGCGCCCTTCACATGGCCAAAAAGCTCGGATTCCAAGAGGTTTTCGTTGAAAGCCGAGCAGTTCTGAACTACTAAGCGCTTGGCGCGCCGCGGACTGTTATAGTGCAGCGCAGAGGCCACAAGTTCCTTGCCGGTTCCCGATTCGCCGCTTATTAACACCGGGCAGTCGGCGTCCTTGATTTTTTCAATCAGGTTGAAAACTTCCTGCATGACGGCGCTTTTGCCGATAATCTTATCGAAGCTGAAACGCCCCGATAATTTTCCCTGCAACTCCTGGTTGACAGCAGAGGCCTTCTTTAATTCCCCGTACAGGCGCCTAACCCGCAAGGCGGCCTTAAGACGAGCCATCAACTCTTGCGCATTAAAAGGTTTACGAATGTAATCGTCGGCGCCCTCCTCAAGACCTCGGATGACATCTTCCAAATCGCTCTTGGCGGTCAAAAGCACCACTGGAATATAACGCCAGGCTGGATCAGTCTTGATGCGCCGGGTCAGTTCAAAACCGTCCACTCCCGGCATGAAGACATCACTTAGAATCAAATCCGGCCGTCCGCTCTCAATCTTTTTCAAGGCTTCACCGGCCGAACCGGCCGTAAGGACCTCATAACCCTGCTCGCGCAGCATCTGTTCCAGCGCGAAAAGCGCCTCCGCTGAATCATCGACCACTAGGATTTTAACCGCTGGGTTTTCCGGCTCAGCCACCCTTCATCGACTCCAGGAATTCGCGTGTGCTCTTGGTACCTTCCATCTTGCTAAGCAACCACTCCATGGCTTCGGTGGGGCTTAATGAGTCTAAAAGCTTGCGTAATATCCAGACCTTTTGCAGTACGTCTTCCTTGAGCAAAAGCTCCTCCTTGCGTGTGCCGGATTTATTTAAGTCAATGGCTGGATAGATGCGCCTTTCAGCCAGCTTGCGATCCAACACTAATTCCATGTTGCCGGTGCCCTTAAACTCTTCGAAAATAACCTCGTCCATGCGTGAGCCGGTGTCAATCAACGCCGTGCCGATGATAGTCAAGCTCCCTCCTTCTTCAATATTACGCGCCGCGCCGAAAAAACGCTTAGGCTTGTGAAGTGCATTGGAATCCACCCCGCCGGAAAGGATTTTCCCGCTCGGAGGACAAACCGTATTATGCGCGCGCGCTAGACGGGTAATGGAATCCAAGAGAATCACCACATCCCGCTTATGCTCCGCCAAACGTTTGGCCTTTTCCAGCACCATCTCTGCCACCTGCACATGGCGCGTAGCCGGTTCATCGAAGGTGGAGCTAATCACCTCAGCTTTAACATTACGCTGCATGTCGGTGACTTCCTCCGGACGCTCATCAATCAAGAGCACAATTAAAATAATCTCCTTGTGATTCTCGGTGATGGCATTGGCAATCTGCTGGAGCAAAATGGTTTTACCGGCCCGCGGCGGCGAGGTAATCAACCCCCTTTGGCCCTTCCCCAAGGGACAAAACAAATCCACCACCCGCATGGCCAAGCCGCCCTTCTTACTCTCCAGATTAATTTTCTCCATTGGATAGAGCGGAGTAAGATTGTCAAAATGAATCTTGGTTTTAAGTACATCCAGGCTGTCATGATTTACGGAATTCACCTTAAGCAGAGCGAAATACCGCTCGCCTTCCTTTTCACGCGGCGGACGAATCTGGCCTTCCACGGTATCGCCGGTTTTCAAGCCAAAACGGCGGATTTGCGCCGGCGAAACATAAATATCGTCCGAACCCGGCAAATAGTTGTAATCCGGAGAACGCAAAAATCCAAAACCATCTGGCAGGCACTCCAAGACGCCCTCGGCATAAATATTGCCGTTGGACTCTGACTGAGCTGTCAGGATGCTGAAGATTAGATCCTGACGATGCATGTTGTTGGCCCCCTCAATGTTGAAATCGTTGGCAAGCTTCACCAACTCCTCAGGCTTAAGGCGCTTCAATTCATTTAGGTTCATGTTGTACTCACCTTTAAGTGAAAAATATAACGTCCAAAACTAAGCTCCCGTCCGGATTCACTACTAGACAATTTTCCCTAGTAGCCATCAATACTTTTTCTGGTTTTTAAACGTCCGCAGCTTATCGGTTAATGCGAGATACTGGGAACCTTCTTCAGATGGGTCTCTAACAAAGACACCCCGATACTACCTCTCCGCAGCTAATTAAGTCAACCCGCAAAAAGCTGCTAAATTTTCCCTTCCGCGCCCTTTCTCTCGGCGATGGTTTTAGCCGCTACAGCCCGCACATAATCAGGCTCAAGGCTTGATAACTGCGCTAAGTCAAATACCGCATGCGGACTCTTATCCATTAAAAGGCTTGATCTTGCTTGAAGCGGCGCCTGGTTTAAATGCCGCTCCACGAGGTTACGTGCCGCATGTTCCGGCCGGCGCCAGGCCCAAGGCCATCCGGCTGGCGAAGCATAAGAGGCCAGCAGCACTTCCTCCTCTAAGATGCCAAGCTCACGCATGCGGCTTCTTATTTTTCCTTTAAGCGCACCAAGGCCTACAATACCTGGACCTTCCAGGAGCTTACTTTCAGCCCGGCCGGCATTCAAATACAAGGCATAAAAAAACTCATTGCGCCTCGCATCCGCCAAGCTTACCACAAGCTTAGCCAAGCGCCGAAACTCAAAGGCATAGGCCGCAAAGGTTGAAATCTTGACAAGCGGCACACGCCAAGCCAAGGACAATCCTTTCATGAAAGCATATCCGATCCGCAAGCCGGTGAAAGAACCCGGTCCGCTTCCTACGATCAACAAATTTATCTCCGCTCCCATTACACCGGCGGTATTAAAGAGCCCCTCAACCAAACCTCCAATCTCTTCACTATGACTTCCAGTCCGCGCACCGTTTTTCTCCCACCACTCTTCAGAGCCGGCCTCCAAGCGTCCCAACGCCAACGCGCAATGTTCCGCGCTGCTATCAAGTGCCAGAATCAAGGTTGCCATCAAAACAGCCGAACCACATCATTGTAAAGGGCGAAAGTCATAAGCAAAATCAAAATAGCCATGCCAACCTGATTGGCCAAGGTCTGCCATTTAAGGCCGATCGGGCCGCCCTTCAGCGCTTCGATCACAAAAAACACTAAATGACCGCCGTCCAAAATAGGAATCGGCAAAAGATTAAAAATCGCAAGACTCACTCCCAAAAGGACCATGAAATCCAGCAACGCTTCTAAACCACGCCCGGCGCTTTTAGCCGCACCGGCAAAGACCGCAATCGGCCCACCCACCACCTTGCTCGGCGAAACAATCCCCCGCACCATGGCCACAAGAATGCGCCCGGTAATTCGGCAAAGATACCAGACATGATAAGCCCCATCTCCGACAGCCTGCAAAAGGCCGACCGGGCGGCGTTCAGTTTCAGGCACAATGCCGATTTTATAGGCCTGCACATCTTCCTGCTTTTCCGGCCGGTCATCTATCAACCCCAACTCAACCCCCTCCTGAGTACCGCGCACCCGTATGATTACCGTTTGCAATACGCCGCTAGCCGCATCCTTCCGTTCAACACGTAATTCCATCTCACGCCCACCAGAAAGGCGCACGGCGCGGGCTAAATCGTCCCAACTGGAAAGCGGCCGGCCGTCAAGCTCTCTAACATAGTCGCCCGCCTTTAATCCGGCTTGGGCGGCGGGATAATCGGGAAAAACACCGCCAATCAGGGGCTTGTTCACTGCAATAGGCCGTCCGTACAGCCAGAAAGAAGCAATTGAAAGCAACAGTGCAAACAAAAAGTTAGCCAGCGGCCCGGCCAGCACTATGGAGGCTTTGCTGAAAAACCCTTTTTCCAGGAGCCAACGCGAGCGATCAGCCAAAAACGCCGCATCCTCCGGCTTAAGGCCCCCAGAACTCAAGCTTTCCGGACGAAGCGTTTCTTGTTTCGCCTCCCCATACCCCGGCTCCCGCTTTTCTTCCGCGCCATATGCTTCATACGGATCATCACCGCACATCCGCACATAGCCTCCCAGCGGAATGATGCCTATAGCGTAATAAGTCTCCCCGATCCGGCGCCGCCAAATCTTCTTGCCGAACCCTATAGCAAATTCAAAAACGCCTACCCGCCGTAACTTGGCTACTAAGAAGTGGCCAAGTTCGTGCACAAAGATAAGTACGCCTAACACCAAAACCGCTACCAAGAACAAGAACACCTTTTCTAAAATCATCTTAGTTCCTTACCATAATTCTTGGAGCTTACGCTGCACCTGGTCTTTGAGCTCTTCTATCTGTTCCAAAGAATCATAGTTTTGGTTCTTCCATTGCTCCGTCACCTGCCTTACAAGCGGAACAATGCGGTCAAATCCAATCCGTCCTTTCAAGAACGCCTCCACGGCCAACTCGTCAGCATATGTAAACACGGCCGGCAAAACTCCGCCGACCTTAAGACACTGGCGGGCCATTTCAACGGCCGGAAACTTATCCTCATTCAGCGGCCGAAATTCCAGGCTCCCGGCCGTCAACTCCAAAGGAGCCATTACATTATCGAGTCTCGCTGCCGGATAGGCAAGCGCAAATGCGATGGGACCTCGCATGTCCGGACAGGAAAGCTCTGCCAAATAGCTCCCATCGCAGAGACAAACCAAAGCATGCACAATGCTTTGTGGATGCACTAAAACCTTGATGCGCTCGGCCGCCAAGCCGAACAACCAATGAGCTTCAATCACCTCCAGAGCTTTATTCATCAGAGTAGCTGAGTCAACGGAGATTTTGCTTCCCATACTCCAGCGCGGGTGCTGAACAGCTTGGCTCGGCGTAACATGCTTAAATTTCTCCTGCGGGGTGTCAAGAAAAGGCCCACCGGAAGCAGTTAAGATAATCTCACGTAGTTCACGAAGACCTCGGCCCTGTAATGCCTGAAAGACAGCCGAGTGTTCGCTGTCCACCGGCACGATCACGGCTTGACTCTTTTGTTGCAGGCGCTCCAAAAACTCACCCGCCACCGCCAGACTTTCCTTGTTAGCAAGCGCCAGGTGTTTTCCAGCCTCAATAGCTTTAGCTACCGGACGGAGTCCGGCGACACCCGAAATAGCCACCAACACGATATCCGCCTCAGGATGGGCAGCCAATTCTAAAACGGCCTGAGCCCCTTCCAAGACCTCGCTCCTATTCCCCCACCCGGCTTGACTTTTAAGCAAGCGGCGTAAAGACTCCGCTGCCGGAGGCTCGGCCAGCGCGACATAACGCGGCGAGAATTTAAAAACCTGCCCGGCCAGGCACTCCACTCCACTACCGGCCGCCAAAGCCAGTAGCTCAAAAGCATGCGGATTTTGACCGATAATATCTAAAGCCAGCCTGCCAAGCGAACCCGTGGAACCCAACACCACCACCTTGCGCGGCCGCTTCGCCGCCTCACAAGCCAGCGACAAAGCTTGCGCTATAAGCATCAGGACACCAACACTAAAAAGAGACACAAAACCGGCGCCGCGGATAGCAACCCATCCAGCCGGTCTAACATTCCCCCATGCCCTGGCAAAATAGAGCCGCTATCCTTGACTTCATTGAGGCGTTTCAAAAAGGACTTGGCCAGGTCCCCGGCCTGAGCGGCTAGAACGACAGCCACACTAATAAGCGCCAAAGCTCTCCCACTCCAGGTGAAGCCGAAAAGATAATAACCAACCAGGCCGCCGGCCAGCCCGCCAGCCAGACCAGCAAGACTACCGCTGATTGTTTTTCCAGGAGAAAGTGCGGGGCAAAGTTTAGGACCCCCTGCCTTTGAGCCCACAAAGTAAGCTGCAATATCATTGCTGCATACCACTAACAGCAGCCAAAAAAAATACAACACTGAGCCGTTCAAGTGAGGAAGCATAAGCCACGCGGTTCCGCCCAGACTGATTAGAAACAGCCCCACAAACAACTCGGCGCTTATCTTTGCGGCCGCATTCAACGACCCGCGCCCTAAAACAGCCATTAAAAGCAGCCCCAACATCTGAACTGCAACCGTTGCCCCGCCGGCCCATAGAAGAAGCGCAGCGGCCGCCGGACCGCTTTGGCAGAAAAGGCTTCCCCTTAGCCCCCAAACCGCCGCTATGCTCGGGGCCACAGCCAAGACTAACAAACAAAGCTGCTTCACACGCTCCCGTCCGGCACCAGATGAGATCCAGGCAAATTCGGCCGCGCAAGCTAGATTCCCCGCCATGAGCACAAAGAGCATTATCCAACGGCCGAAACAAGTGTATGCCGCCAATAAGCCGCTTATAATGACGGCCGTGCCCAGAACCAAGCCCGTGCGCACCCGCTTTTCAAGATTAACCAGTTCCATGCAACTGCTCCTCTGTTAAGCCAAAGCGCCGGCTACGAGTCTCATATTCTTTTAAGCATCTCCAGAATTCGGCCCGCGAAAAATCCGGCCATAACACAGGACTGATAACAATCTCGGCGTAAGCCAGTTGCCAAAGCAAAAAGTTTGAAACACGACATTCGCCGCTGGTGCGAATCAAAAGATCAACGTCCGGAAGATCGGGAGCATAAAAATTAGCGCGCAAGTTTTCGGCGCTGATATCTTCCCAGCCCAGCCGCCCTTCTTTAACCTGACGCGCCAGCCGGCGCGCCGCCTGAACAAGCTCGTCCCTTCCGCCGTAAGACACCGCCAAGACCAGATCCAGACTGCTCCCCGCTTCTGTCGTCGATATTGCACTCGCCAAAGCTTGCTGCACATCAGCCGGCAGCCGTTCCAAGTCCCCGATAGCACGTAAACGCACCCCATTTTTCTTCAACTCTACCGCCTCACTCTCAAGATAATGGGCAAAAAGATTCATCAGCCGCGCGACTTCCGCCGCAGGCCTTAGCCAGTTCTCACTGGAAAAGCTGAACAAAGTGAGATAGCGCACACCGGCCCGCCTGGATTCTTCAACCACTAGCCGCACACTTCTTGCCCCGGCGCGATGCCCTTCCACACGCGGCAAATACCGCGCTTTGGCCCAACGCCCGTTGCCGTCCATAATGACGGCCACATGGCGGGGAATTACCTTTACTTCAACGGACCCCGCGTCGGCCGGCCCTCTTTCCTCATTCTGTGCATCCATGCTTTATTGCGCCAACAAGGCGCGCTGAGCAGCCCATCAATTCCGGATTAAACTTCCAGCATTTCTTTCTCTTTGGCGGAAACTATAGAGTCAATCTCCTTGTTGAAACGATCAGTAATCTTTTGAATTTCCTCTTGCGCGCGGCGCGCCTCATCCTGGGACATTTCTTTAGCTTTTTCTCTCTTCTTCACCAAATCAATCGCCTCATGACGGTGGTTGCGTACGGCAATCTTGGTTTCCTCACCCATTTTATGAATCCTCTTTACCAGCTCTTTGCGACGTTCCTCAGTAAGATGCGGTATATTGATGCGCAGCAAGCTTCCATCGCGGGCGGGATTGAGACCTAAATCGGAACTCAAAATGGCCTTCTCAACGCTTTCCACCGCCGCCGGATCATAGACCTGGATGGTCACCAAGCGCGGCTCAGGTGCATTAACCAAAGCCAATTGCTGAAGCGGCACCGGCGAACCGTAGTACTCCACCATCAGGCCTTCAAACAAACTGGTACTGGCACGCCCGGTCCGCAGACGGGACAACTCCTTACGGAAGTGCTCAACTGTTTTCTTACACGAGTTCTCCAATTCTGCAAATTGCGCCGCCATAGGCTTATTCCTCCCTTTAACTACCCCTGCCCACCGGTTGTAAGCGCCTCCTCGCTACACACCAAGGTACCAAGAATCCGGCCTGTAACCAGGCCGCTCAGATTGCCTTCGATACCGATATTAAATACGATTATCGGCAAATCGTTTTCCATACACAACGAGACAGCGGCCGCATCCATGATACGCAGCCCTTTTTTTAAGACATCCATAAAACTTAAAACCTGAAAAGGCTTGGCTTGCTTGTTCTTCAGCGGGTCCATGTCATATACGGCGTCAACGCGAGTGCCCTTAAGAAGCACATCAGCGTTTATCTCCATGGCCCGCAAAGCCGCCGCCGTATCGGTGGTAAAAAAAGGATTGCCCGTGCCACCGGCAAAAATAATAACGCGGCCTTTTTCCAAATGATGAGTGGCGCGCCGGCGGATGTAAGGCTCGGCAATCTCGTGCATTTCAATGGCCGACATGACGCGCGTCTCCAAGCCCGCCTGCTCCAAGGCGTCCTGCAAAGCCAGGGCGTTAATAATCGTAGCCAGCATGCCCATGTAGTCCCCGGAAGCGCGATCTAAACCGCGGGTGCCCCCTTGAACGCCGCGGAAAATATTGCCACCCCCAATCACTATACCCAGCTCGACGCCAAGCTTATGAACACTGCATATCTCTTTCACCAATTTGGCAAGAACTTCCCAGTCGATGCCGTAGCCTTTCGGCCCGGCTAAGATTTCCCCGCTAAGCTTCAGGAGAACCCGCCGGTACTTGAGAGGCGCGTTCTGAGACATGGCTTTTCCCTTAATCCCTAAGCTGGAACCATACGAGCCACTTCGGCAGCCAAATCGTTGACTCGTTTTTCAATCCCCTCACCAACTTCAAAGCGCTGAAACCGCCGCACTACTATTTTTTCACCCATCTTAGCGCTTAGACCATCCACCAGGTCCTTAACTTTTAACTTACCGCTCTCATCTTTGACATAAATCTGACAGTACAAAACATTATCCTCGTAATACTTCTCCAAACGCCCGGGTATGATCTTATCCGCCTTGGCAAGCTGGCTCTCCGTGAGCTGCGCCTTTAAGATTTCGGTCTCCCGCTCCAATATCTGAGGGGGTATGTCTTCAACCGCCACATATAAAGGCCTCATCGCCGCAACTTGCATGGCCAAATTACGCGCCAAGTTCCTGAACTCTTCATTGCGCGCCACAAAATCCGTTTCGCAGTTTAATTCCACCACTGCCACCACCTGTTCACCCGGATGGACATAGACCCCCAATACGCCCTCGGCGGCGATTTTGCCGGCGCGCTTGGAAATATCCTTCAAGCCGCGCTTACGCAAAACCTCAACCGCTGCCTCCAGCGAACCCTTGGCTTCCACCAAGGCTTCCTTACAATCCATCATCCCGGCCCCGGTGCGCTCCCGCAGGGTTTTAACCAACTCAGCTGAAATAGCAACCATAAAAGCGCTCCTTTTCCCCCTTTTTAAACGCCGGCACCACCGCGCACAGCCTCCGCCTTTTCTTCCGCTCCCTGCTCGGCAAACTTCCCTTGAACGATAACCTCAATTCCGCCGCCATCGCCGCCGCCAGCCGCCTCCTTAGGCGCGCGCGCAGCATACTGAGCCTTGCCTTCAAGAACTGCATCAGCCACGGCCGCGGCAAAAAGCCTGATTGTGCGCGAGGCGTCATCGTTAGCCACAAGCGGATAGTTCACCAGCTCGGGATCCGTATTGGTATCGACCAAAGCAATCACCGGAATCCGCAAACGGCGCGCTTCAGCCACTGCTATCGCCTCCTTAATCAAATCAACAACGAAGATCAAATCGGGCAACTTTTTCATGCTGCGAATACCGCTGAGACTCATTTCCAGTTTACGCAATTCCCGGCTAATCTCCAGTTTTTCCTTCTTGTTCAACTTGATGTTTGTCCCTTCCTGATTGGCTTTCTCCAGCAATTCCTCCAACCGCTGCATGCGCTCGATAGAGTTCTTGATAGTTTGAAAATTGCTGAGCGTGCCTCCCAGCCAGCGCGTTGTCACATAAAAACTGCCACAGCGCTCCGCTTCCTGCTGGACCGTCTCCCGGGCCTGCTGCTTAGTGCCAACCAAAAGAACAGAACCGCCCCGCGCCGCTGTATCCACCAGCGCTTGGCGCGCCTTTTTCCACTGCTCAAGCGTAATGTCCAGATTAATGATGTGGATCCCGTTTTTGGCGCAATAAATGTAAGGCAGCATCTTGGGGTTCCACTTGTCAGTCTGATGGCCGAAATGAGCCCCCGCCGCCAAAAGCGACTTTATTGACACCTCCACAGGATATGAAAACTCCGCCTTAAGCGCCTTTTCCGGCGCTTCGGCCGGGGAAGGACCGCTACCAGAAGTCGAGTCCGCGCTCGCTACTGCGTTATCCATTACTGTCTCCGTCTTAGTTAAGCCTCCCCGGATGCAAAACAAAGACAAAAGCCCCACCGGGCTCTCACTAAGACTTGTCCATCATCCGGGTGCGAATTGTTGTGTTAGTTCCCTACCATACGACCCATAAAAAGGCAAATCGGTAAAGGCCGCTCTTTCAGGGGCGGGCATAAATCCTGGCTGCCGCGGATTGCGGGGCATAACGCCCCGCCATAAGGCGACAACCGGCCTTTAAAGCGAGTTTTTCCAACTGCCCGCCCGTATCTCGGTATTTGCTAAGGACCACTACCCGCACGACACGTTTTTTGATCATGTCCCTCACATCCTCCAAACTAAGCACATGGTACCTTTCCCTCTCTTTGCCGGACATGCGACGCGCCGCCAAAAAGGCAAAATGATTTTCTAAGCCCGGCACGGGCCGGGCATGTGACTCAAACAAAAATCCCGGCCAAAGGGCCAACACTTGTTCACCAGGCTCAGTCATTCCCTGCACTAAAGAGCCGACTTTGCGAACGCCCTTGAAGCTCCACCTCTGGACGTCTTCTCCTTGAGCGGCGCCACTGGGCCGGGCCGGTCCCCAAACGTACAAAGTTAAACCAGCCTACACCGGCGCCAGGTAAAAAAGCGTCAAGAGAACGCAACTTAACAAGCCAAGCAAGCGGCGAAAGGAGTTTTTTCCAAAGAAGGGCTGAATAGCATGTACCAGGCCCGCCGCAGAGACCAAAAGAAAGGGCAGTGCCAGGCTGAAATACTGGATATATGTCGGAGTAGGGAGAAAACTCACCGCCATAATCACAAGGGCGAGGGCAAAGGCCAGAATCTGACGCCGCCCAGACGCCAGACAATACACAGCATGCAAAAAAGCCCCGTAGAAAAGCAGCGGGTACTGAATCCCATGCAGCTTTAGATTCGGTCTAAGACCGAAAATAATTTCCGCCACTATACGCTTATCGCGCCAGAGTGACGCGGCAGTCCTGCCGCTTCGATTCAAATGGTAACCCAAGTTGTTAAAAAGAAAAGCCTGGACGTCGCAGAACAAAAGCCGAAGAACCGGCAAAAGCACTACCACGAACCCGGCGCTTAAAAGAGCGGCCTCTTTTAGGCGCGCCCCCTGCGGTGCTCTCAGCCAGACGGCGATAACGAAAAGGGGCCCAACTGCCAGCACATACAACCGCACCGCTACCGCCAAACCTAAACAGACACCGGCTACAAAAGACCTAAGCGCCGTTTCCCATATCCCGACTCCACCAGAAAAAAAGCCAGAACCAGAAAAAAGGCCGCCGCAGCATAGGCCTTAACCACGCTGTACCAAATGAAAGCCATGCCTGAGCCGCAATACAGCACCAAGCTTAGCAGCGCCGGAAACTTGCCGAAGTGATCCAGGACGTGGCGCCAAATCAAAAGGCCCAAAAGTGAGGCCAGCAGGGCACTTAATACCCGCACCGCCGGCCATGTCGGCCCGCCAAGCTTAACCGGCAAGGCATGCAAATACGGTAAAAGCGGCATTTGGGGATAAAAGAAATCAAGATACGGAACCTTTCCCTGAGTCACAAGCTTAGCCGCCATCACGTAAAAACCCTCATCGGGGGCGATTAAACGCTGTAAGGCAAGCCAGATAAAAAAAACAAACTGACCTACGAGCAGCATCCCCCAAAAGCAGCTCCATTTCCAATTCATGGCGCTAGATCACTCCCCAGCTGCTCTGGCAAAAATATAGTCCACGTAACGTAGGCTCCTTTGTAAATCAAAGACTTGAGAAAGTTTTTCAGCATCCAAACATTTCATGATTTCCGGATCACGCTTGATGCGTTCGGCAAAGGAGGGCCCTCCTTTCCAGGCCGCCAAGGCATGTTTTTGAACCAGGCGGTAAGCTTCTTCACGGCTGAGACCGCTATCCACCAATACCAGCATCAGATTTCCTGAAAACACAATGCCCCCTGAAAGCGCCAGGTTTTGCGACATGCGCTCACCATCCACTACCAGGCCCTCTATTATTGTGTTGAAACGCCGCAGCATAAAATCCACCACTATGCAGGCATCCGGCCCAACCACCCGCTCACAGGAGCTGTGACTGATATCGCGTTCATGCCAAAGCGCGATATTTTCCATAGCGGCCAAAGCGTAACCCCGCACCAAGCGTGAAAGGCCGGCCAGATTCTCACAAAGCACCGGGTTTTTCTTGTGCGGCATGGCCGAAGAGCCCTTTTGCCCTTTGCCGAACGGCTCCGCCGCCTCAGATACTTCGGTACGCTGCAGATGCCTGATTTCGACACAAAACTTCTCCAAGGAACTGGCCAAAAGCGCTAAGACATTAAAAAAAGCGGCGTGCCGGTCGCGGTGCACAATTTGACTCGGCACGCTTTCCGGCTTTAAGCCCAGCTTGCCAAGCACATAAGCCTCCACCTCAGGCGATACGGAAGAATAGGTGCCCACAGCCCCGGCAATCTTCCCCACCGAGACAAGCTCAATCGCTTCCCTCAAATGCTTTCGCTGCCGTTTAAGTTCGCAAGCCCACGACAGGAGTTTAAGACCGAAGGTGATAGGTTCAGCGTGCATGCCATGCGTGCGCCCGATACAAGGCAAGTGCTTAAACTCAAGAGCGCGTTTTTCCAGAGCCGCTATAGCGCGCTCAAGACCTGTCATAATGAGCGCCCCGGCGCGGGAGAGCTGAACTGCAAAAGCGGTATCCAGCACATCGCTGGATGTCATGCCGCGGTGCAAAAAGCGCGCCGCCGGACCCACCTTTTCAGCGACGTTGGTTAAAAAGGCAATTACATCATGCTTGACCTCTGCTTCAATTTCGCTGATACGTTGCACATCATAGGAAGCCCTCTGTCTGACCTCAGCCACCGTCTCCGGCGGAAGCAAACCTTCCTTGGACATCTGTTCCAAAGCCAATAATTCAATTTCAAGCCAAATGGAAAAACGGGTCTCATCCGACCAAATGGCCTGCATCTCGGGATGGGAGTAGCGCGCGATCATAGGCCTCCAAGCGAAAAGCAAAAGTTCCTTAAACGCGCCCTACCCTAACAGATTTTGAGCTTGATTTGAAAGCAGCGCGGCCGAACCAAGCTCAAAAAGCGGGGTAGCAGCATAGGCCGAGGCACAATACAGCCGGTCGCTGTAGCGCCTGGCCAAATAGCATCCAACCGTCTGGCGCGCCAAGGCGGGACTATTACTGTTTTCGCTGATATGGCCTAAGACAATGACCTCCAGCTCCGGGTGACATACTTCAGCCAATAACGCCCCGGCTGATTTATTGCTTAGATGGCCATGCGGCGAAAGAATACGCTGTTTAAGCTGCCAAGGATAGTCGCAGGCCAGCAACAAATCTTCATCATGATTTGCTTCAATAACCACAGCACGGCAGCCGCCCATTGCGGCCCGCACAAGTGTGGTAACACGCCCCAAATCAGTAGCTAGAGCAAAGCGCAGTTCACCGGCACACACTACAAAGCCTACCGGATCGGCGGCATCGTGTGTGACCCGGAACGGCTGTATCTCAAGCGCCCCGACGGCAAA
>Ga0129299_1001169_pt1 | contig 17465 bp, 14 predicted proteins | sample ConPoolayeCmetaG_FD_94477 | JGI IMG/M metagenome (GOLD analysis project Ga0129299, IMG submission 94477) | Hot spring microbial mat communities from California, USA to study Microbial Dark Matter (Phase II) - Cone Pool mat layer C metaG ...
ACATGAATCTTACATCTATGGACGAACACGGCAAAGCATACAGGGCATCATGCGCCGTGAAGTTAGCAGACCTGATAGAAGAATGCCGTTCCACCTCCTTGGGCATGCAGTTACGCAGCGTATGAAGGCGAGTGGCGGGAATGCGCCACACCAGCCCAGCCGGCTGCAAAGAAACATTACGCAGTATGATGTTCATGCACCTGTACGAGCAATTGTCATGCCAGCAACTAATTGAAGATCGTTTATGGAGAGTACCATGCTCAACGGGGCAAAAGCACGCATTGTGGCGAGGGAAGCACAGGAGTGGTGCGCGGGGAAACCGCCGAACCTGCGCGCAACTGGTGCAGACAAACGGCGGCACGGCAGCCCTTTCCACTGCGCTCGCCCGATTTCCCATCATGATAGATCAGTTCCGTATGCTACACAAGCACCGGCGGCGTGCTGAAGCGCAGCGCTAAGCATCGTTTTACCTATGCCGCCTTGCGGCCCGCCGCGCCGCATGGAGATGCACAAATTAACGAACCCAATACTATTATACCACAATCTGCCGCGTTTGTCAAGTGCGGGCACCTCCCCTAAATCCGGCGACTAGCGACTTAGACGTGGAGGGGCAGCGGCCGCGCTGCCCTTGTGCCCCGCGCTCATTAGGGCGCCGTGGCCGGCGGCCCTCCCCAGTCGCCGGACCTAAGGCGCTGGGTGTATTGCTTTTGCGGCGCGGTTTGTGTACCATCTAGCGGAAAAACGTTTTTTCACGGGAACAACCAAGGAGCTGACATGCAACGCGTGGTCATTATCGGGGCGGGCGGTGTGGGCAACGTGGTAGCGCACAAATGCGCGCAGGTGCCCGACGTGTTTGGCGACATCTGGCTGGCCAGCCGCACGCTGGCGAAATGCGAGCAGATCAAAGCCTCCGTGCAACGCAAAACCGGCCGCACGATCACCATCGCCCAGCTTGATGCTGACAATGTGCCGGAGACCGTTGCGTTTTTGCGGCGCGTTCAGCCGGCTCTGGTTATCAATGTTGCCCTGCCCTACCAGGATTTGCACGTGATGGATGCGTGTCTTGAAGCGGGCGTACACTATCTTGACACGGCCAACTACGAGCCGCCCGACAAGGCGAAATTTGAATACAAATGGCAGTGGGCGTATCGCACGCGCTTCAAGGAACGCGGCTTGATGGCGCTCTTGGGATGCGGCTTTGATCCCGGTGTAACGAATATCTTCACTGCCCACGCACAGAAGCATCATTTCGACCGCATCGAGACACTCGACATTGTAGACTGCAACGCCGGCAGCCACGGGCATGCTTTTGCCACCAATTTCAATCCTGAGATAAACATCCGCGAAATCACCCAGCGCGGGAAATTCTATAAAGACGGGAAGTGGGAGTACACCCCGCCGCTTTCTGTGCATCATAGTTTTAAATTTCCCGGGGGCATTGGTACATACGAGATCTATCTGCTGTATCACGAAGAACTCGAATCATTAGTGAAGAACATCAAAGGCTTGAAACGTGCACGTTTTTGGATGACGTTTTCAGAAAACTACTTGACGCACCTGCGCGTGCTGCACAATGTGGGCATGACGCGCATTGATGCTGTGAAATTTCAGGGGCAGGAGATTATTCCGATACAATTTTTAAAAGCGTTGCTGCCCGACCCGGCGTCGCTGGCGAAGAATTACACTGGCAAAACATGTATTGGCTGTGTGATACATGGCGTGAAACGCGGGCGGCCGCGGAATTATTTTGTGTACAACATATGCGACCATGCGGCGTGTTATCGCGAAGTGGGCGCGCAGGCAATTTCATACACGACCGGCGTGCCGGCGATGATTGGCGCGAAACTGATGCTGGAAGGCGTGTGGCGGCGGCCGGGGGTTTTCAACACAGAAGAGCTGGACCCTGATCCGTTTATGCGCGATCTGAATGAGTACGGCCTGCCGTGGAACGAGACATTTCCGAAGAAGGGCTTTGACGGGTTTTTGAGAAAGAAGAAATAGGACCTATGGGACGTATGGGACCTATTTCTCTTGATGCGCTGCGCGCGCTGCCCACGCCGTGCTTTGTGATAGACGAAGCGGCGCTGCGGCGGAATTGCGAAGTGCTGGCGGCGGTACGGGCGCGGACGGGCTGCCGCGTGCTGCTGGCGCTCAAGGCGTTTGCGCTGTGGCATGTGTTTCCGCTGCTGCGGGAGTACTTGGACGGCACGTGCGCCAGCGGGCCGTGGGAGGCGCGGCTGGGGCGGGAATTGTTTGGCAAGGCCGTGCATGTGTGCGCGCCGGCGTACAGCGCGGCGGACATGAACGAGCTGCTGGCCGTGGCTGATCACATCAGTTTTAATTCGTGCGCGCAGTGGCAGCGGTTTGCGCCGCAGGTGCGCGGGGTGGCACGCGCGGTGGCCTGCGGGGTGCGCGTCAACCCGGAACATTCTGAATCGCCGGTGGAAAAATACAGCCCCTGCTGCCGGTTCTCGCGCCTTGGCACGACGCGCGCAGAACTGCGCGAGGAGGCGCTGGAGGGCATCAGCGGCCTGCATCTGCACGCGCTGTGCGAGCAGAACAGCGATGCGTTTGCGCGCACACTGCAGGCGTTTGAAGAGCGGTTTGGCGATCTGCTGCCCCGCATGCGCTGGGTTAATTTTGGCGGCGGCCATCACATTACCCGCGCCGATTATGACCTTGATCTCTTCTGTCACCTGCTAAACGACTTTCGCGCGCGCCACGGGATTGATGAGTTGTATATCGAACCGGGCGAGGCCGTGGCATTGAACGCGGGTGTGCTGGTGACATCGGTACTGGACGTCATGCGCAATGAAATGGAGATTGCCATTCTCGACACGTCGGCGACGGCGCACATGCCGGATGTACTGGAAATGCCGTACCGGCCGCAGATTCTGGGCGCCGGTGCGCCGGGAGAATTGCCGCATACATACCGCCTGGGCGGGCTGACGTGCCTGGCGGGAGATGTTATCGGAGATTATTCGTTTGCCGCGCCATTGCGCGTGGGTGAGCGGCTGATGTTTGCCGACATGGCGCACTATTCACTTGTGAAAACGACGATGTTTAATGGTGTGAAACACCCGGCGGTTGCCGTGCGGCATGAGAATGGCACGATTGAGATTGTACGCACATTCACTTACGACGATTACAAGAGCCGCATGGGATGAGCCTGCCTGCGTTTCTTGCATCTGAGTATTCACCGGCGGCGCCCGATGCGGCGCGCTGGCATGTGATCCCTGTGCCGTACGAGAAAACGACCAGCTATGGCAAGGGGACGGCGCGCGGCCCGGCGGCAATTCTGGAAGCCTCGCAGCAACTCGAAGCGTTTAACGGCGGGACGTGCCCGGGAGAGCAGGGCATTCATACGACAAAAAGTGTTGATTGCAAAGGGCAACCAGCGGCGGTTGTTGCGCGCATCGCGCGCGCGGTGGGCGCCGCGCTGCGGCACAACGCCATTCCAGTCGTGCTGGGCGGCGAGCACACTGTGACGCTTGGCGCACTGCAGGCCTTGCGACGTGCGGGTGTGGCGTTTGGCATTCTGCAAATTGACGCGCATGCTGATCTGCGCGAAAGCTACGAGGGCTCCCGCTACAGTCATGCCTGTGTGATGCGCCGGGCGGTGGAGCTGGGGATTCCGCTGGTGCAAGTTGGCGTGCGGGCGTTGTGCCGGGAGGAGCATGAGTTTCGCCGCGCGGCACGCGTTGCGCATCTTGATGCCGCGGAGATCGCCACGCGTGGCGTGCCGCGACAGATACTGCCTGCCGGGTTCCCGCGCGCTGTGTACGTAACGTTTGACGTGGACGGTCTGGATTCCAGCATCATGCCAGCCACGGGCACGCCGGTGCCGGGCGGGCTGACGTGGTACCAGGCGCAGACAGTGCTGCGGCGCGCGCTGGCTGGCCGGCGGCTGATAGGATGTGATGTGGTGGAACTGGCGCCGCTGCGCGGCTTTCATGCCGCCGATTTTGCCGCCGCGCAGCTGGTGTATGATCTTATGGCCTTGTCATGAGATGTGACGGCTATGCAGTATGATCATCAACACTATATGCGCATGGCGCTGCGCGAAGCAGAGCAGGCGCTGGCGGAAGGGGAAGTGCCTGTGGGCGCGGTGGTGGTGCATGAGCAACGAGTGATTGGCCGCGCGCACAACCAGGTGGAGCGCCTGCGCGACGCCACGGCGCATGCCGAGATGATCGCCTTGACACAAGCCGCGGCCACGCTGGGTGATTGGCGGCTCGACGCATGCACGCTGTACGTGACACTGGAGCCGTGCGCGATGTGCGCGGGGGCGCTGGTGCAATGCCGCGTGGCAACAGTGGTCTTTGGCGCGCGCGATTGGCCGCAAGGCGGTACACTTTCCAATTTCGGTATTGTGCAGTATCCCAAGAATATCCACAAAGTGGCCGTGATTGAAGGCGTTCTTGAAGAAGAATGCAAAGCGTTGCTGCAGATATTTTTTGCGCGCGTAAGGGCGCGGCGCGCGCCGGGGAATGAGGCGGGCACGGAGCCGCGTTAGCGCGGCCGCTGGGGGTTCGGGGCTGGCGGCGTGGATTTTGGTTTGGCAGGTGGCCGTATGGGGCGCTGGCGGCGCAGTGTGGCGATGTTTTGACGCCGGTTAATGTTTCTCATGGCTGCGGCTCCTTGATGCGATATTTGCGCACGTCATCAAACATGGTGTCGGGCACAAGTGCTTCGACCAGCACGGCATCATCCTGATAGGCGGCGTGCATCACTTTGCCGTGGGCGTAGAGGCGGCTGAGGATCAGCGATTTGTGTGGGGGCAGGCGCAGATGGACGTGCTGGCGCGGGCCGGGTACTATGGCACGCAGACGCGCAAACATGTCGCTGAAGCCATAGCGATACTGCGCCGAAATGCACACCGCGTCCGGATAGGCATCCTGCACGTCTTTACGCGCGCGATGCGAGAGCAGATCAACTTTGTTGAGCACCAGGATGTGCGGCTTGTCGTCGGCGCCGAGTTCGCGCAAGACAGCGTGTACGGCTTCAATGTGGGCGGCGAGGTCTGGCGCCGTGGCATCCGCGATATGAAGCAAGACATCGGCTTGGCAGACTTCTTCAAGGGTGGCCTTGAAGGCCTCGACCAGGGTGTGCGGCAGATTGCGGATGAACCCGACTGTATCAACGAAGACAAACCGCTCACCGCTGGGCAAGCGATACTGGCGGGCCGTGGGATCAAGGGTGGCAAAGAGTTTGTCTTCGATCAGCACGCCGGCATGCGTGAGGGTGTGCAGCAAGGTTGATTTACCCGCGTTGGTATAACCGACCAGAGCGACGACGGGGATGTCACTGTGCTGGCGGCGTTTGCGTTGTTGGGCGCGCTGGCGCTGCACACTGGCAAGCTGGATGCGGGCGTTGCGGATGCGCGCCTGGACGCGGCGGCGGTCTACTTCCAGCTGCGTTTCGCCGGGGCCGCGCGTGCCCAGCCCGCCGTATTGGCGCGAGAGGTGCGTCCACAAGCGCGTCAGGCGCGGCAGCATATACTCAAGCTGGGCCAGTTCGACCTGCAGCTTGCCTTCGCGCGTGCGGGCGCGCTGGGCGAAGATGTGCAGGATGAGGCCGGTGCGGTCAATGATTTTTGCGCCGGTAAGCTGTTCAAGGTTGCGCGTCTGCACCGGCGAGAGATCATGGTCAAAAATAACCAAATGCAAATCATGCTTCTGACACAAGGCAGCGAGTTCCTGGGCTTTGCCGCTGCCGATGAAATAGGCGGGCGTGACGCCGGCGCGCGTGCAGATCATTTCCACGACTGTTTCCACACGGGCAGTGGCGGCGAGGGCGCGCAATTCATCCATGCTGACATTGCGCTCGCCAAGCATGTTGCCCGGGGTGGCAAAGCCAACCAAACAGCCGCGTTCCGGCGCGTCAGCGCGTGGGACGTCGTACATGGGCGTGCGGCGCGGAGAAAGCGATGAACACAAGCATGTTGCTCACAGTATCATTGTAGTAAACTGGGGTGTGTGAGTCAAGCGGCGGGCATGGTTTAGCAGGTTCTTCGAGGCATGGTAACGTTACCATGTCAGCCGGAGGTTGTCAATCAGGCGCGTCGTGCCAATGAAGACCGCGACCGCGACAAGTACGCGCTGGCCGCGGTGCGCGGTGTCAATCTCTTCCAACGTGGCTTCGTCTACGACAGCGGCATAATCAACGCGCGCGCCGGGAATGGCTGCAAGCGCCGTAGTCAAGGCGTGCCGGATGCGCGCGCAGCTCCAGCCGCGTGCATGCCATGCCGTGACGCGGCGCAGTGCAGCATAAATCTGGGGCGCCGCCGCGCGTTCTGCCGGGCTCAGATACACGTTGCGCGAGCTCAGCGCCAAGCCATCGCGTTCGCGCACGATGGGGCATACAGCCAGCTGCACAGGCACGTTCAAGTCGCGTACCATACGCCGAATGATCAAAGCTTGTTGCGCGTCTTTTTGGCCAAACAAGGCAATGTGCGGCTGAATGATGTTGAAGAGCTTGAGCACCACGGTGCAAACGCCGCGGAAATGCCCGGGGCGCCGCAGGCCGCACAAATGCTGGGACAAAGCGGTTTCCTCAACCCACGTGGAATAGGGTGCGGGATACATGTCGCCCGGCCGCGGCGCAAAAATCAAATCCACACCGGCCGCCGCGCACGCCGCGCAATCAGCGGCAAACGGGCGCGGATACTTTGCCAAATCTTCGTGCGGCCCGAACTGGGCCGGATTGACGAAAATCGAAACGACGACTTTGTCGGCGCGCCGCCGCGCCGCATGGACGAGGGACAGATGCCCGGCGTGCAACGCGCCCATCGTCGGCACGAGCGCCACGCGCAGACCTTGCGCGCGCCAGGCGGCGCACTGGGCGTGGGCGGCGCGCGGCGCACGGACGACGCGCGGCGCAGCGCCCGCGTCTCGCCGCTCAGGCTGTTTTCTCTGAAGTGCCATTGCCCTTGTCCGGCGCGGGCTGCGCCGATTGTTTTGACGCCGCTTCTACTTCATCCACGTAATTGAGTTGCAAAGACGAAATAGCGTTGTTAAGCAAATCGTTTTCTGTCTTGTTTAAATTGCCGCGCGTTTTCTCGCGCAGCATGATCAACAGGTCAATCGTGCTTTGCGCGGCGGGCAAGTCCTTTTCCAGCTTCTGCGTCACGGGATTCATGAGTTTGCCCAGCTGCATCATGCCCGATTGCATCAGCCCAAACACAAATTGGACAAACAAATCGCTGCGTGCAGTGTCGTGATCATTCTGTGCCATCATCGGTCCTCATATCAAGTGGTTAGTCCGTAACAGCTGTGGCACTAGTATAGCAAAAACGAAGCGGGACTGGATAGAGCGACTAGTAACATAAGACTAAAGGGCGGCGGCCTGGCTGCCCTTGAGCCCTGCAACCATCAGGCCGCTCTGGCCAGCGGCCCTCCATGGTCGCCGGATCCAGGGGAAGCGGAACGGTTGCAAATACGAGTTTGGATTGGTAAAATGTAGTAGAGCAGTATACCAGCAGAGAACCCGCGCGGCTGCCGCGTGCGGCGCGCATAACAATCACTGCGAGGAGCGGTATGAAACGAGTTGCATGTATGATCGCCATAATGCTGTGTGCGTGCATGGCCATGGCGGGCGGGCCGCGCCACGCCACACCGGCGGCTAGCAAGCCCATTAATCCTGCGTATGGCATCGCGCGCGGCTTTGCCAATGTGGCCACAGGCTGGCTGGAAATTCCGCGCGGTCTGGTGTATGAAAACGCGCGCATTCCGGTGGTGGGCTTTCTTACCGGCCCGGTCAAAGGCGCATTTTTGACGACGTGGCGCGAGCTAGCCGGCGTTACAGACGTACTGGCGTTCGGGCTGACGGGCAAGGGCTTGTACTACAAGGAAGTCGTGCCTGATTTTGTTTGGGACGCGCAATGGATTCCGCCCACACAGAAGACGTATGTGAATCCTGAGCAGGGCTCGATTGCGCTTGAACGGAAGAAATGCGGCAGACGGGGCCACCATGCGCGGCCGTGCTGCGGGCCATGCGGGCAGTCGTGCGCGAAACCATGCCCGCCGCCCCCGCCGCCCTGCCAGCCACCCTGCGGCGGGTGCCAGTAACCCTCCATGATGTGCGTGGCTGGCTTACCGTTTAATCTGATGCGCGGCGCGCTTGCCTGCGGGGTTATAGTGTTGCTGGGGTTGCACGCTTGTTCACGAGAAACGCCCGGCAACGCGCCGCCTGCTGCGCCGCCGCCCGCGTTGACAGAAACCGGCGCCATGGCGGCAGTGCGGCAGGTGCGTACCAGCGTGACGGGCGAAGTTTTTACGCTTGAAGAACCCGCAGAATTTGCGCGCGAAGTGCTCAGCAACGCGCTGCCGGTGTTGGTCATGTTTCACCAGCGAACATCCGCGCCGTGCGTGATGATGTTGCCCGCCCTGCACCGCATGGCGCGCGACTATGCCGGGCGGGTGTGCGTGGTGGAAGCGGACATCAGCAAGCCCGCGTTGCGCGCGCTCGAACCGCAGTACACCATTCTGTCTGTCCCTACCTTTGTGTTCATGCGCGGCGGACGCGAGCACTACCGTCTTGTGGGCACCACGAAGCCCGACCGGCTGGCGTTTATGATAGACACAAAACTGCTGGCGCCCGGTACGATTCCGCCGCACCGTAAATAACCATGCTGTGTAACCAAGTATGCCAATCTACACCTATCGCTGCCGCGCCTGCGGCAAAGAATCAGAGCTGTTAGTTGACAGTTTCAAAGAACGCAACAGACAACACTGCCCGCACTGTAACAGCCGTGAGTTGACCCCGCAGTTGACAACATTTGCGGTCAATTCCGGCGCGCCCACCGGATGTGGCATGAAAGACCAACTGCCCAGCTGCCCGTCCGGCGGCTGCGGCGCATGCAAACACGCATGAACATCACTGCCTTCGTACGCGCGTCCATCGCGAGCGCGGCGTGCATCTGCGGTGCAGCAATCTGCGCTGCCGAGCCGTTTGATGTCCGCATGGAAAGCGGCGCGATGACCCCGTCTGGCCGAGTGCTGGCCATATCCTTCAGCATCGCACCGCAGCATTACCTCTACGCGAACATGGTGAGTGTAGACGTGGCCGGGCCGTGGCGGCTGGCGCCGCTCGATGTGCCTGCGCCCGTGACGAAACTGGATGCGCTTACACAAACAGAGGCGGCGCTGTATGCAGAACCCTTCACGGCACGCTATCTGCTGGCCGGCGCGCCAACGGACGCGGTTGTGACCGTGCGCTACCAAGGCTGCAGCAGTGCGGAGCTGATCTGCTACCCGCCGGAAACGCGGGCATTCCTTGTTGCAGCCGATGGCACGGTCACCGCACATGACACGGCCGTGTCCACCGCTGCCGGCCGCGCCGCGTCGTGGCAGACGCTGGCCGCACAGTTCCGTATCGCGGCCACGGGCGCGGGCTACATGAAGCCCCGTGAGTTTCTTGCCCTGCTGGCGCGCGCGGAAGGCGCCGCGCCGCCCGAAGAATCCGCCATCAGCCGCTTCCAGCGGCACGGCGTCTGGTGGTCGCTGATAATTATTCTGGTCGGCGGCCTGGCGCTCAATCTCACGCCATGCGTACTGCCGATGATCCCGGTCAACCTGGCCATTATCGGCGCGGGAGCACAGGCCGGCTCGCGGCGGCGCGGCGTTGCGCTGGGTGCAGCGTACGGTGTGGGCATGGCGCTCGCGTATGGACTGCTTGGCGTGGTGGTTGCGCTGACGGGCGCGCAGTTTGGCGCGCTCAATTCATCGCCATGGTTTAATATGGGCGTGGCCATTCTGTTTGTTGTGCTGGCGCTGGCGATGTGCGACATTGTGACAATTGATTTCACGCGCTTTCGCGGGGGGCTGGGCGCCCAGCCCAAACGCGGCTCATTCATCGCGGCATTTGTGCTGGGCTGTGTGGCGGCGCTGCTGGCCGGCGCGTGCGTGGCGCCGGTAGTGATTCAAGTATTGGTGGTCGCGATGGATTTGTATGCGCGCGGCGTGTGGGCCGGCATGTTGTTGCCGTTTGTGCTTGGGGTGGGCATGGCCTTGCCGTGGCCGCTGGCGGGCGGCGGGCTGGCGCTCTTGCCGAAACCGGGCGCATGGATGAACAAAGTCAAATATGTTTTCAGCGCGCTGATTTTTGTCATGGCGCTGTGGTATGGCTATGAGGGCGTGCGGCTGCTGCGGGCGCAGCGGGCCGGCGCGGCCAGTGCGGCGGGTGCAGCCGCCGTAGCGCATGACGGATGGTTCACTTCGCTGGAAGAAGGCCTGGCGGCGGCGCGTCAAACCGGCCAGCCCGTCCTGCTGGATTTCTGGGCCTCGTGGTGCAAGAATTGTCTGGCCATGGATGCGACAACATTCCGCGATGCGCGTGTGAATGAACACTTGGCCGGCTACGTCAAAATAAAGTACGCCGCGGAAGCGCCCACGCAGGCGCCAGCCAAAGACGTGCTGGCGTACTTCGGCGTGAAAGGGCTGCCGGCGTATATAATCCTCCATGCTGGGGATGTCACACAATGAGACGTTGGATCAAACGCCTGCTCCGTTTGTTGGCCATCGCGTTTGTGGCCGTTGTTATGATCGCGATACTCGCTGTTGCTGCGCTGCACTCGCCAGTTATCGTGCGGTCGGTCGTGGTGCCAATGGTCAATCGCAACAGTCCGGTGCACATTACACTGGCATCATGGCGGTTGCGCATATGGTCGTCACTCGCGCTGGAAGGCTTGCGCGTAAGTGAAGTCACGCCGGATGGCACGGCCAGCAACATCATGGTGGATGTCAAGTCGCTTGATGTACGCTACAATCTGGCGTCATTGTTGAGCCGCACGCCGCAGATTGAGCGCATCATCATTGACCGGCCGGTGATCGGGTTGGCGGCGCGCGAGGCCGCGCCGCCGGCCGCCCCTGCGCCGCGCCCGCCCGCGCCGCGCCCGCCACGCGCCGAAGAACCGTCTGCGCCCGCCGGCCTGCCACGCATCCCCGTCCCGCTCAGCATCGGCGAACTGCGTATCCGCAACGCCCGCTTCACTTACGTTGACCATAAGGGCACCCATGCCGACATCAGCGGCCTTAACCTCAGCGCGGAACGCATTGGCCCGCACCGCCGCGGTGTCGTCGCGCTTGATGCCACCGTGGCATTTACCGACGGCAAAGACATTCTGCTCTCACGCCTGCCCCTGTCGTTGCGGCTTGATACGCGCCTCGATGAGACGGTGATTCCTTCTTCCCTGGCGCTGCAGGTGGCGGTATCCAATGTCCTCGGGCGCATTAACAACATGGACGTGCAACCGCTGGCCGCGCTGTTTTCTCTCTATCTGCACCGGCGCGGCCCCGCGACGTTCGATCTGACGCAGTGCGATGCCAGCGTACGCTGGAACGAGGCGCTGCTGGCCTATGTATCCATCACGGGCATGATTGACGCCGCGCGCCAGGAGACGATCAACACCCTTGTGGTGAAAGTGAATTCCAGCCCGCTGTGGCAAGCGCTCCTCGGGCCGCACAAGATGCTCGACATCAGCGGCACAAAAGTTGACATTACCCTGGCCACCCATGCGCGCGGCGCCGAACAGGCAGTTGATACACGCCTGGCTGCCACGGTGCGCAACGTGCGGGTGCGCGGCGCGGACGGCACGGAGCTCGCCCCGCTAGATGTTGACGCGCGCGCCACCACGGCCATTGACGCCCGTGCCGGCCAGTTGGCTCTTCCGGAACTCAACATCGCCGCCGCGCAGAACCAGCGCGCCTTCTTCACCGCGCGCGCCCTGCAGCCCATCACCGTCTTTTGGAAAGGATCCACCCGCCGTGCCGCCGCAGAAAAAGCAACGCTTGAAATTGTGCTCGACCGCTTTGGGTTGGGACAACTCAATGCCTTCATGGGCGGCGGCGCCGCGCGCATCAACGGCGGCGTTTGCAGCGCGCGCGCCGAATGTGACGTGATCGAATTCGGCAAGTCGCTCGCCGTGCGCGGCGCGCTTAATATCGGCGATCTCAACCTGCGCGTCAATGAAGCGCAGTGGGATGATCTTGACCTGACGATGAACTATGCCGCTGAAGCCCGCCAGATGCAGTTCATCGCCTTGCAGCGCGTCAGCGCGCAGCTGGCCTCCGGCAACGTGCCCGCCGGCCAAATCGCCGCAGGCGGCTTCTATGACATCGCCAGCGGCACCAATCGCATCGCCCTGGCAATCTCGAAACTCTCCGGCGGCCTGCTGCAGCCGCTGCTCGATCCCAAAAAGCAAAATCCACGCCTTGCTGCGCTCGAAATCACACTGCAGATGCTCACCGAAAAGGCCGATGCGAGCCGAATCGCACAACAAATCGGCCTCGACCTCGCCGTCGTGAATGCGGCCCGCCGCTCGCACGATGAGTGGGACAAGCTCGCCCTCAACATGCACGCCGCGCTGCGCCCAGACCTGCTGCGCCTGCACCGCTGTACTCTTCGCCTCCAGCCCGCGCGCTTTACCGACAATGAGCTCAGTCTCACCGGCGAAGTCATGCTGGCGCCGACCAACGCGCCCAGCGTGCTGGCGCTCAACTCACAGCAGTTCGATGCCACGGTGCTGCTTGACACCTTCATGCCGGCAGCAGCGCCACCTGCTCAAAAGTCTTCCACGAAGCCTGCGCAAGCCAACGATGCTTCCACACAGCCCAAGACTGCGCCCGCCGAACAGCCTGAACCGCCGCCTGTTCCCGTGCAGGGCCGTGACGCCACCGTGCGCGTGCGCATCGAAGAACTCCGCGCCCGCGAGTTGCTCGTCATGCCGCTTTATCTTGATGCCGTTTTGAAAGACTCTCAACTCACCCTGCGCACGCCCGATCTGCGCATCAACAGCGGCCGCGTCAATCTCTCCGCCGATGCGAATCTGGGCGTTACCGGCTACACCTACCGCCTCGCGCTGGCCGTCACTAATCTGCCGCTGCTGCCCATCGTCAACACTTTTGCTCCGCAGCGCCGCGATACCGTGGACGGCCTGCTGGCGGCGGATGCGTCGCTTTCCGGGCAGGGCATCCGCATGAGCAATCTTAGCCAACACCTGCGCGGCTCGATCAGCGCCGACATGCTGGAAGGCCGCCTCGTCAATGTACCCGTGCTGTCGCCGGTCGGCCGCGCGCTGCGCCTCGAAGCGCTGGAAAATTACAACTTTGGCGACGGTGTGGTACGCATGCAGATTCTCACCGGCATCGTTCACGTCGCGTCCATCGCCCTGCAAGGCCCGCTGGCGCGCGTCAACCTGCGCGGCACCGCCACCCTGCGCCAACAACTCGATCTGTTGATGTATCTCGCCCTCACCGGCAAAGGCGTGACAGATTTGTTCGACAACAAACTGCCCTTCTCCAGCCAAATCGGCCGCTACTATGAGATTCCGTGGCCCATTCCCGTTACCGGCCCGTTAACAAACCCCAAAGTTGGCGTTTCCTACAACAGCCTGCTGGACAAGTTTATGCCCATGCTCGGCTTGGACCCCCGCAGCATGCTGCAAGATGTTATCGAAAAAATCCCCACTGATTCCCTTCGCAAAGAAGTGGACAGCGGCGTCAAAATGATTCGCGGATTGTTTGACAACGTTACCATCCCGGGCACCTCAACCAAGCAACGCTGAATACCCGCGTGCCGCGGCGGCGCCAGCCGGCCAGTTGACCTGCGCGCCGTGCGCTGCTATAATACAACAATGACAACGCCCGTGTTGCCAGTTGCATTTTACAACCGGGCGCCGGACGTCGTGGCGCGTGAGCTGCTGGGCGCGCTGCTCGTGCATGAGCGGCGCGGCGTGCGGTGCGGCGGGCGCATTGTAGAGACGGAAGCCTACTTTGCGCACAATGATCCCGCGTGCCACACGTGGCGCGGCAAGACACGCCGCAACGCCACGATGTTCGGGCCGCCGGGCCGTGCGTATGTGTATTTCTGCTACGGCAATCACTGGCTGCTCAACGCCGTGACAGAAGCCGAAGGCACGGGCTCGGCGGTGTTGATTCGCGCACTCGAGCCGCTCTACGGCATGGCGCAGATGGAGCGGCGGCGCGGCGGCGTGCGCGGGTATGGGTTGACAAACGGACCCGGAAAGTTGTGCGCGGCGCTGGGCATTACCGGGCGGCACAACGGCGTGCCGCTCTGGGAAGGTGCGCTGCGCATTCACGCGCCGGAGCACGCGCCATTGCCATGGCAGGCCGGGCCGCGCATCGGCATCAGCGCGGGCACGCAACTGCATGCGCGTTTTTGGGTGCCCGGCAACCCGTGGGTGAGCCGGCACGCCTAACGGTTCAGAACAACGATGTATTACTCCTGGGCTGAGATCAATCTGAACGCACTGCGCGACAACATCGCGGCAGTGCGCGCCGCCTTGCCCGCACACTGCAAGCTGCTCTTGCCGTTGAAAGCCAATGCGTACGGGCACGGCCTCGAAGCCATTGCCAAAGCCGCGCATGAGTTTGGCATAGACTGGCTCGGGCTGGCCACCCTGCGCGAAGCGCTGGAGATCAAGGCCTACGTCCCCGAGGCCAACATTCTCATCCTCGGCCCGTCAGAACCAGACGATGTGAAGGCGCTGTTTGTCCATCGCATCCGCCCCATTATTGTTGATCTGGAAAACGCGCGCCAGATGAATGACGCCGCGCGCCGCCTGCATGTGCGCATTCCTGTTCATCTTAAAATTGACACTGGTATGGGGCGCATTGGCTTTGATGCTGAACACGGATTGGATGACATTCTCGCCGCTGCGCAGCTCAGCAATCTGGAAATTGAAGGATTGATGAGCCATTATGCCACCGCCGACGAGGACGATATTAACTATGCCATCGGCCAGCATGACCGCTTCAAACGCGTCGTTAAGCACCTGCGCGATCACGGTATTGTCGTGCCGTTGAAACACATCTCCAACAGTGGCGGCGTACTCAACCTTGCGCATTCCGATTATGATATGGTGCGGCCAGGGATTCTGCTTTACGGGGCGTATCCCGCCGTGGATGGCATCGTGCGCAAAGGCATGGCATGCACGCCGCTGCTGAGTTGGAAAACACAGGTAACGTTCATCAAGGAAGTGCGCCCCGGCCAAGCCATCGGCTATGGCGCCATGCACAAAGTGGCCAAGCGCACGAAAATCGCCACGATTGAAGTGGGGTATGGCGATGGCTACCGGCGCATTTTGGCCGGGCGCGCGCACGTGCTTATCCGCGGCATGCGCTACCCCGTCGTCGGGCGCATCAGCATGGACCAAACCACCGTTGACATTGGTCTCGTCAATGATGTCATGGTGGGCGATGAAGTAGTGCTGCTCGGCCGCCAGCTTGATGACGAAATCACCGTTTTTGAATTGGCGCGGCAGATGGAGACCATCCCGTATGAAGTCTTCACGTCCATCTCGGCGCGTGTTGAGCGGCGCTACCTGTTCAACGGCCAGCAGGTTCACAACTTTGTGTTTTCGAATTTTTCGCTCATGGCACGCACTATATTGCACTGATGACAGCCGCACATGCGCGTGAAGCTGAAGCTGAAGGAAGAGCGCCGGGCGAGCGCTCATGGTACTGCTGGGCGTATAACACCATCGGCGCAGCGTTAGGGGTCATCACCGCGCCGCTGTGGGGAGCGTATGTGGCCTTGTCGCCAAAGTACCGCGCCAATTTTGCCGCGCGCATGGGGCGCGGCCTCGCGGCGCTCGAAAAGCGGCTGGCCGCGCGGCCCAACATCTGGATTCATGCCGTGTCGGTGGGGGAGTTCAATCTGGCCTTTACCGTGCTGCAGCGCCTGCGCCCGTGCTATCCTCGCCATCAATTTGTCGTGACAGTCACCACGCTCACGGGCTTCGCGCTGGCGCGCGAACGTCTCGCGCCGGGCGATGTGCTGCTGTATTTCCCGTTTGAATGGTGGCATGTCATGCGCCGGGCCGTGCGCGCCGTGCGCCCCCAACTCGCCATTATCGTGGAAACGGAAATCTGGCCGAACTTTATCTACAATCTTAGCCGCGACCGGGTGCCCTGTATCCTTGTCAACGGCCGCATCTCGGCAAAATCATTCCGGCGCTATCGTCTTGTCAAGCCGTTCATGCGCGACATTTTGAGCCGCTTTGCGCGCTTCAACATGCAAACCACGCTTGATGCAGAACGCATCATTGCGCTTGGCGCGCCGCCGGAACGGGTGCAGGTCACCGGCAACATCAAATTCGACGCCGCTCGTATCGTTGCCCACCCCGCGCCCGACGCGGCGCTCGCCGCCGAAATCGGATTGCCGCCCGGTACACCCGTTTTCCTCGCTGCCGCGCTCGATAAAACTGGTTGTGAAGACGCCGTGATGCTGGACGTCTGGGAGCGCGTGCGGCAGCGCGTTGCAGACGCGGCGCTGATCATCGTGCCGCGCCATCCTGAGCGTGGCGACGGCATTGCCGCACTGGTAGCATCGCGCGGCTATGTGCCGCGCCGCCGCAGCCTGCGCGAACAGTTCACCTCGCCGCGCAGTGAGGTGTTTATTCTTGACACGATTGGCGAACTAGGCCGCTTTTACACACTGGCGCGCGCGGCCTTTGTCGGCAAGAGCATGTTCCCGCCCGGCGGCGGCCAGAACATGCTTGAACCGGTTGGACTTGGTGTCCCCACTTTGTACGGACCATACACGGCGAACTTTCGTGGCATCGCGGATGTCCTCGTGGAACACGGTGGCGCGCTGCTGGTGCGCACCCCGGAAGAGCTGGCCGCCGCGCTGATTGATTTGTGGAGCGCGCCGGAACGCGCCGCGCAACTCGCCGCACGCGGCCAAGACTTCATCCGCTCGCAGCAGGGCGCCCTACAGGCCAATCTTGACGCAATTACGGCGCTCCTGCCACCGGGTGACAAGGAATAAGATGTGCGCTGGGCGAGCGCATTTACAAACTACAAGCTGCAATTTTTGGAAAAACGCCACGCTGGGAGCGCCCCGTGGGAGCGTCGGCCGTTTGGCCGGCTCTCACTAATGTCCCAGCCCCTTTTGTCATTTGATATTGGTCATTGGTCATTTTTCATTCGACATGTTGTGTCGTGTGCAAACGGCATTTTTTTGCCGAATGATAACGTTATCATTGGACATTTGGTTTGGACGGACGCGAACATCAGATTACACATGCCCGGCAGATGCGTTTCTGCGGGGCATGAAGCCGGCAAGATGCCGGCGCTCCCAGCGGGCGGACGCCGGAACGGCGTCCCATAAGTGCTAAAATAAGCACACAACGCGGCTGTAATTGGCCACGAAATACACGAACCACACGAACGTTCAATCAGCATTCAGGGCCGTTTGCAATCAGCACGGCCTGTCGTGTGCGAGGTGTTGATTGATTGCGTTGGGCTCGTTGCTCCCCAAATTGTAAATTGTAAATTGTAAATGCGCTTAACTTAGCGCGTATGGGGACGGCGGCCCTCCACAAAACATGGAGGGGCAGCGGCCTCGCTGCCCTTGAGCCCCACGCGCATCAGGCCGCCGGGGCCGGCGGCCCTCCACAAAACATGGAGGGGCAGCGGCCTCGCTGCCCTTGAGCCCCACGC
>Ga0129299_1001171_pt1 | contig 17447 bp, 20 predicted proteins | sample ConPoolayeCmetaG_FD_94477 | JGI IMG/M metagenome (GOLD analysis project Ga0129299, IMG submission 94477) | Hot spring microbial mat communities from California, USA to study Microbial Dark Matter (Phase II) - Cone Pool mat layer C metaG ...
CCCCACGTCGGCCCAATCAGGTGAAGAAGCCCGTCGGTCATGGCAACCGACACGTCGTCGCCCGGAGCCCGCATGAACGCCCGCAGGCCATCGGCGGTGGCCGTCCCCTCGCCGAACTCGCCGACGATCTGGTAACGGATCAGCCGGTATGAATCCGTCGACACCATGTCGGTCTTTCCGCTGCCGTCGGGCGAGAAGTGCACGCCCTGGAGGATCGGCCGGTCGCCGGACTTCGATGCTGCGACCAGCAGATGCCGAAGCGCGTTGGTGAGCGACACGCGGTCGATGTCAATACCGCTGTGGCGGCGTTCCGGAAGCTCGGGATAGTTGTCGAACTGCGGAAGCCTGTGCGAGGACCGGCCGGACACCACGTGCACGCCGCTTGACTGGTCGATACTGATCGTCCCCGACATGGATGCGACGAGATCGACGAAGCGCGGGTGAACAACGAATCCATCGCCGTCCGCGTCGGCCAAGACATCAGCCCACGCCACGGCGACCATGTTCGTCGCCGAGATCTCGACCGCATCTCCTCTCGGGACGATGCGGATCCCGGTCATCGCCGGAATCGAATGCGACTTCGACGCAACCGAGGACACAAACCTCGTCGCATTCGCCAGCGCCGATGCGTCTGCCCTGATCACCTGTAGCCCCCGATCGCCTTCAATCTAGGCCCGCCTCCTTGATATCGAACGCCAGACGCTCGATGGCTTCGTGCGCCTCGACCAAGTGCCCGATGGCGATGGATGCCTGCTCGAAGTCGAACGGGTACCCGTTGGACGCCATCTTCATCATGCACGCCACCAGCCACGCGACGGCATCGGGGGTCTCGTCAAGCGCCTCCCGGACCAGCGCGCCGGGCGATCGGCTCTCCCAGCCCATCTCTGTGACTGAGTCCTTTGTGGAGTTGGACGCGACCCGCTCCTTCAGCCGCTCGCCCAAGCGCATGCTGCGCCGTCGCCCGGCAATGCTCGCGCACTTCTCGACCGCGACCACGCAGAACTCTTGGCTTGTCAAGACCACACCCCTGCCCCAATCGCGTCGCTCAGCGCGTCGTCTCTGGCGACGTCGACCTCACTCGGCTCCCATTCGGAGATCGCCGCGCACGCCTCCCGCACGCGGGCGTCCTCCGAGATGGCAGCCGCAAGATGGCGGACCGCCGAGGCCAAGATCTCGACTTGGTGCTCGACCCGCTCTAGGCGGATTGCACTATCGTTCATTAATAGCCCTTTCGGGACGTTGTTGACCAGCGCAAGCGTAGCATCCCCCATCGGGATGATGCAAGCCCAAGACAAAGGAGACTCCCGCACCGTGCCACCAGATGCCGTCCGGATCGTCCCCATCGACTCGGTCCGTCCGAACCCGAGGAATCACCGCATCGGCGACGTCGGAGCCATCACCGAATCGCTCTCCCGGTTCGGCCAGGTGCGCCCCATCGTGGTCCGCGATGGGGTGATCATCGCCGGTAACCACACGTGGAAGGCGGCCATGGCGCTTGGGTGGAACGAGATCGCCGTGGTTGAGTTCACCGGGTCGGAGGCGGACGCGCTGGCCTACTCGGTCGCCGACAACCGCACGTCGGATCTCGCCATGAACGACGATGCCGCGCTCCTAGACATCCTGCGCGAGCTGGCCGAGGCCGACGAGCTTTACGGCACGGCGTTCGACGGCGACGATGTGGACGATCTGTGGCGAAGGGTCGATCCGCACGGGTTCGCCGAGGCCATCGGCGCGTCCACAGCCACAGCACCAACAGAGACCAAGACGCAGCCGTCGGCGATCCTGCGGGGCGCGGTCTGCGACGTCATCCACGACCTCAACGAGGCGCCGCATGCGGTTGTGACGCACATCCTCGGGCCCGATCCCGGAGCAGAGGTGTGGAGGTGCGTGCTCTCGGCGGTCCGCGAGGACTGTGTGCTTGCCTGCGTGTGCCCGCGAATCGGTAGCATCCCGGAGTCCGTGGCGGCTGCCGGATGGCACCCCATCGACGTCCTTGCCTTCGTGTTCCGGGACGAGACCGTCTCGCCGAAGCTTCCGCTGCGCCCCGTCTGGCTCCCAGTCCTGCTGTACCACGCCGGATCTGGCTCCCTGCAGCCGCTCTCGGCTCCGGATGGTGGCCGCCCGGCCGACGCGGTGTTCGACTCTTCTGAGACCACAGAGGCGGTTGAGCGCGATCACTGCGGCCCTGATCGTGGCGCCCCGCTGGGCATGGTCGTGACCGCCCTGCGGCGCACCCCGGCGACCGGGGGGGCGCTGCGCTCCACCGACCTCATGGCCTATCTGATGCGGCTCACGAGCCCACCCGATGGACTCGTCCTCGATCCGGTGTGCACAGACGATGCCACCATGCAGGCGGCGCAGATCACCGGGCGGCGCATCGTCCGCATCGCCCCGCCGGAGGAATAGCAAGGTGCCCAGGGGAAGACCCACAGCACTCACCGAGGAGGTCGGGCGGGCGATCGTCGAGGCCGTTGCGCGCGGGGTGAGCCTCAGCGCTGCAGCCGGTGCCGTCGGGATCGCCCCACAGAGCGTCCGCGAATGGGTCCAGGTCGGCGAAGGGCGCCACCCAGAGCGCGAGGCGAAGGAGCCGTACATCTCGTTCGCCGTCGAGGTGAGGAAGGCCAAGGCGGCGGCGGAGGCCGAGCGCGTCGCCCTGCTGCGGCGCCTTGGGGCGGGCCGGGCCGTGGTCAAGCGCGAGCCGGTGCGCAACCCGGATGGCTCAATCGCCCGAGACGTCGATGGGTCGGTTCTCTGGATGGAGCACTACGCGCCGCCCGACTTCCGCGCTCTTTCGTTCTGGCTTGAGCGGCAGTCGCGCGACGAGTGGGGCAAATCGCATCGGACCGAGATCACCGGGCCCGATGGTGGCCCGGTGCAGCTGATCGCCGCAAGCCTCAATGACCCAACCGCGCGCTCGGCCGCTGCCGAGCTTGCACGCGCCATCGGGAGATCACGTCGCCCAATCGCCGAGCTTGAGAGTGGCGAAGCCCAGGAGGACTGACACTCGCGGGGTCGGACTGACCCCGGCGATGGTCGCTAGCCGACCCGATCTGTGCGCGTGGTGGCTGCTCGGCGAGAAGTGGCACTGCGCCCGCCACATCGCGTTCCTGGTGGACCACCTCATCGACGTGGCGACCGCCGAGAACGGACGTCTTGTCGTCGTCATGCCGCCGCGGCACGGCAAGTCGTGGATGTGCAGCCGCTTCTTCCCGGCGTGGTATTTGGGGATGTGGCCGGACCGGCGGGTGATCTTGGTCAGTCACGGAGCTGAGTTCGCGGCCCGCTGGGGGCGTGCGGTCAGATCAACACTTGATGACCTGAAGCCGATCTTCGGGGTCGAGACGGCCAGGCGGTCGTTCGCGGCCCACAGATGGGAGATCGAAGGCCACCGCGGCGGCATGACGACGGCCGGCATCGGTGGTGGTATCACCGGACTTGGTGCGGAGCTGCTGATCATCGATGACCCGGTGCGCGATGACCTGGCTGCATTCTCGGCCAGACAACGTGCGCGCGCGTGGGATTGGCTGCAGTCGGTCGCCCTGACACGACTTGAGCCAGGCGGGTCGGCACTTCTCATTCAGACGCGCTGGCACGAGGACGATCTGGCCGGGCGCGTCATCCGCAATATGAAGTGGCCGGTGCTGCACCTGCCTGCGGTGTGTGACACCAAAGACGACCCGCTCGGGCGGAAGATGGGGGAGCCGCTTTGGCCCGAGCAATGGTCCGCTGAGTCCCTTGAGCAGATGAGGAAGGCGCGCGGATCGTATTGGTGGAGCGCGCTCTACCAAGGTCGCCCAGCGCCGATCACCGGTGGCGTGTTCAAGCAGGACTTCTTCCGTTTCTGGCGTCGCGGCCCCGGCGGCGAGGTGATGCTGAACGACAAGGTGGTCAAGTCGATGGGGGTGGTGAGCACCGTTGATCTCGCCCTTTCGGTAGGCAGTGATGCCGATTGGACAGTGATCGCCACCTGGGGAGTCACCAACGACCGCAATCTCATCCTCCTTGACATTGCACGCGTCCGCTGCGAGGGGCCAGACCAGCCGCAACTCATAGCGAGCGTCTATGAGGCGCATAAGCCAATGTTCATGGCCGTGGAGGCGACCGCCTACCAGTTGTCGCTGGTGCAGACGCTTCGCCGGAATGGCATCCCGGTGCGGGCCGTCCGCCCCGACCGAGACAAGATGGCGAGGGCGATCCATGCTGCCGTCGTGGCGGAGTCCGGCCGACTCTGGGTACCGCAGGATGGCATCGGGCAGGACTTCATCGAGGAGCTGATGCTATTCCCGGCCGGTCCGCACGATGATCAGGTCGACGCCCTCGCGATGGCCGTATCGCTCATGGATACGATGCCCAAGAAACCGCTTCGTGCCGTCGTGCCGAGGCAACGAATGCAACGGAGGTCGATAATTGTCAAGTGACGACTACACAGACGACGTGATCAAGAGCGCGATCTCCGCATCGACGCTCACCCTCGCCGCCGAGGCCATCGCCAACACGTACAAGGCGATCGTCGGCAAGGGGGTCCCCGAGGGGCACGCCGGGGCAATGGTCCGTCAGTACTGCGAATCCGTGTTCCCGATCAGCAGCGGATCTCCGGGTGTCGAGGGTTACGGGATCGGGTTCCTGGAGACGGTCGCAGATTTCTGGAACTCGTTGATTGGCTATGGAGTTCCAGACGATCTGGCAACCGATCTGTGTACATCTGCTATCAGGGCGACCTGCATGTACGCCACTTCAATTCTCGACGAGGCCGCCGACTGATGGTGGAGTTCGTGACGCAGATGCCGGGATGGCTTGTGCTGGCCATCCTTGTGATGGGGGCATACAGGGTCACTCGCATTATCACCACAGACGAGGTCTTCGCCCCGGTGCGCAACCGCCTGGCGGAGACATGGGACTCATCACTCGGTTGGGTGTCGCGCGACCGAGACACCGGCGAGATCTATGCGGTGCCGCAGTGGCGGGCGTTCCTGCGCGAGATGCTTGACTGCGACTGGTGCGCCGGATTCTGGGTGTCGGTCGTCACCGCGGCTGGACTCTTCATTGATCCGGAGTGGTCAACTATCGTCATGGTGCCGTTTGCGATCTCAAGTGCAATTGGTCTCATTGGTGGGCGATGACCACACCTCTCAATGAGAGCCGGAGGGGTTACTTCGTCACCCGTCGCCGTGACGGTCTGTACGTCGAATCTGTGGCGCTTAGTGACGACATGAAACCGGTTGGCGCATGGAAGAGAGAGGCGGGTCCGTTCTCATCTGTGAGCGACGCACGAAACGCCAGAGAGATGATCGTCCACAGCGATGCTGAGGACGAGGACCGAATAGACATCCTCAGGATCGGGTGAAAGGAGCACCGTTGGGGTGTGGGTGTGGCAAGCGCGCCAACGCGCAACCGCGGCAGTCTCGGACCGTTGACTCCTTGGGCGGGGCCCGTTCCACCGCCACTGGTGCCAGGCCGAATCCGCCGACCGCTGATGTGGTGAGGCGCAACAGGACCGCCGAGGATGCCTCAAAGCCGCAGAAGTAGGACGCTGTGGGGTGCTGGCCGACGCTCCCTGGTGGGGGCGGTGGCCATGTCGTTCTCTAACCCGAACGAGATCGGACAGCGCCAATCGTTGATTGAGGGGTGGCAGCGCCAGGCGCTCGCGTTCTACGACTCGCTTGGCGAGGTGCACTACGCCGCCACGTTTCACGGGCGTGCCCTGTCGGCGGTTCGGCTCTACGCGGCGACGTATGATGGCGGGCGCCCGGTCGAGGTTGATTCGGGCCCAGCGGCCGAAGCCATGCAGAGGCTCGGCGATCTGTCGGATCTGCAGCGCCGCTACGGCGAACTCATGTTCATTGTCGGCGAAGCGTACCTCATGGTCTCGTTGGTCGATGGACGTGAGCGCTGGGAGGTTGTGTCGCCGCTCGAGGTTGCGATCCGCGGTGACGCGATCATCAGGATGCCCTCCCAGTCCTCCAGCCGCATCCAGTACCGCAAGGCGACCTCCCAGGAGTTGTCGGATGGTGAGGCGCAGGTCTGGCGCATGTGGCGCTCCCATCCCGCATGGTCCGGCGAGGCGGACTCGCCGATGCGGGCCGTGCTTGATCTGTGCGAGGAGTTGGTGCTCCTCTCCCGGGCGGTGAGGGCGCGCGCCCGCTCGCGTGCCGCCGGAGCCGGCCTGCTGCTCATCCCCGATGAGTCATCCCTCGCCCCACCCACCACGTCCGGCGACGAGGACCCGAACAGCGACCCGTTCCTGCAGGACCTCATTGAGGCGATGACAACGCCGCTGAGCGACGACGAGGTTGCATCATCGGTCGTCCCCATGCTCATCCGCACCCGTGGTGAGGACATCGAGCGCTGGCGCCACATGACGCTCTCGCCGGATCGGGACGCCGGATATCCAGAGATCGAACTGCGCAGCGAGGTGATCAGGCGGTTCGCCCAAGGCATTGATCTTCCGCCCGAGATCGTCATGGGAACGGCCGACGCGAATCATTGGACCGCGTGGCAGATCAATGAGTCGACGTGGCGCTCTCACATTGAGCCGGTGGCCAAACAGTTCTGCGAGGACCTCACCAAGATATACCTGGAGCCATTGGTGGGGCCAGGCTACAGGATCATGTACGACGCCTCCGCGGTCGTCACCAGGCCGGACCGCTCGCGCTATGCACGAGACCTGCACGACAGGCTCGCCATCTCCGACTCTGCGCTGCGCGAGGCGTCCGGGTTCACCGACCACGACGCCCCCGATGAGCAGGAGACCACGAGGCGCATCGGGATCATGCTCGGCGAGTCGGTTCTCGCGACCGGGGTCGATGTCGATGTGGATCGCGGCAAGAGTCCGCCGCGGGTGCGGGTCAGAAGCGGTTCGCAGGATCTCTCGCCCCCAAGTCAGGGTGAGATCAGGATGGCGGCCGCCGTGGCGCTCAACCGGGCCCGGGAGATCGCCGGGGCGCGACTGATCAACCGGGCGAAGCTTCAGGGGCGGTTCAACGACACCCCGGCATCGATGATCGCCGCGCGGCTCGGCCCAGAGGAGGTGGCGCGGCTCGGTCTTACGGCGCCCGATCTCGTGAGCGGGGCGATGGGGCCGTTCCTCGACGCGCTCGCCGCTCATGGTGTCGCGCGCGCCGAGCGGATGGCGTTGGCCGAGCGTATCGAACGGTTCGCGGCCGAGACGCTGTTTCAGAGTGCCCCGAGCTTGGACGGCATCGGTGGCGAGCCTTGATAAATTCGTCGAGGACGACCTGAGGGGTCGCAGGGCCGCCGTCGAACGATCCGCCGATCTGTGGCGCACATGGTCGGCCTCAATGCGCGAGATGGCCGAGCTGATGGTGTGGGCGATCTTCGAGCAGCGGTCGGTCACGGCCGCCGCCGAACGACCGGCAGATGACGACTGGCAGCTCCAGGAGCCGGAGATGGCCGCCGCCGCCGCGCTTGCGTTGGCTGTCGAGAGGTGGCGCCGGAACTCGATCCCGGCCATCGAGCGCTCGCGCGATGCCGTCACCTCTGCCTACACAAATGAGCTGGCCGAATCCGGCTGGTCTGTCCAGGGCGTCCGCGAGGCTGTCCGGGCGATGCCGTCCGACGCCCCGCTCTCCCGCATCAGCGAGATCGTCCTCGGCTCTATGAACCGCTCCCGGTCCCAAGGATTCGGTGTCGACCGCACGGCCAGGATGGTGCGGGTCGCCCTCATAGGGGAGTCGCAGGTGGTCGGTCTCGAGGCCGCACAGTTGGATTCGACGACGATTGTGAACCTCGCATCGAGCACCACAGCGTCGATGAGTGGTGTGGTCGGCAGGAAGCAATGGCTGGCCACCAACGACCTGAGGGTGCGTCCAACGCACCGCGCGGCCGCCGGACAGACGGTGCCCATCGAACAGCCGTTCCTGGTTGGGGGCGAGTCTGGCATGTTCCCCGGCGACCCGTCGTTCTCGGCCAAGGAGAGGGTGAACTGCCGCTGCACCCTCATCTATCCGGACGAGGACGGCAAGCTGCCGTATCTTCGCCGCGCCAAGGCGCTGCTTGCTCCAGATCAGGAGCCGGTGCCGGGATCGACGCCGGTCGAGCTGATACCGCAGTCTGTGCCCATCGGCCCGATTATCCCGGAGTCATCCGTCTAGCCATATAGGATCTCAATATGCCAGATAAGTGGACAGCAACACTTGTCGTCGAGGGCGAGCCGACCTCCGACGGCCGGATGATCGCCGCCGGGGCGGTGGGGTGGCGCGAACTGCCGCTCACGCTCATGGCCCAGACCACGACCGCGCCCGGTCACGATGGTGCGGTCGTCGCCGGTCGCATCGACGAGATCACCCGCGAGGGGAACGTGATTGTCGCTCGCGGCATCTTCGACGACTCAGATACCGGCGCGGAGATCTCCCGGATGGTCGCCTCCGGTGTTCTGCGCGGTGTGAGCGTGGATATGGCGGTTGACGAGTGGGATCTGGCCGACGATTCGGTTGATGGTGGCCTGATCGACCCTGGGATCATCATTCGACGTGGCACGATCCTCGGCGCCACGATCACCCCGTTCCCGGCCTTCGCGCAGGCGACGATCTCTCCGGATGCGGAGACGGTGGTCGCATCCCTTTCTGCGCCGTACCCGGTGGAGATGTTCGAGAACCCAGGGTTCGACGGCCCGACGCCGTTCCGCGTGCTGCCCAACGGTCGCGTGATGGGGCACGTCGCCACATGGGGGACATGTCACGTCGGGATCACGAACGAGTGCGTTCAGCCACCGGTCTCGAAGTCCGACTACGCATTCTTCATGACCGGCGAGATCGAGACGAGCGCCGGTCGAATCCCAGTGGGTACCATCACGATGGACACCTCACACGCCTCGCTCGACAAGAGCCGGATTGCGGCGGCGCGCCACTACGACGACACCGGCACCGCCGCGGCGTATGTCCAAGTTGGAGAGGATGAGTGGGGGATCTGGGCGTCCGGCGTGGTGGCCCCCGGCCTGTCCGATGACAGGATCACAAGGCTCGGAGCTGCGAAGCTTTCCGGCGACTGGCGCAACGTCTCTGGCAACCTTGAGATGGTCGCCGTGCTCGCGGTCAACACACCCGGGTTTATGATCCCGCGAGCCCGTGTCGCGTCACAGAACGATGGCTCGGTCGGCATGTCGGTTGTCTCTGCCGGGGCGCTTGTGAGAGATGCCCAGCGCACCATTGTCAATGGCGAGATCAGGTTCGCGACCGAGTTGCCTGTCGACCTTGTGATGCGCGCAGAGGGGATTGTCGAGCGCGCGCTATAGAATCACGTCGTGTTGGTCACAGCGTGGCTGTGACTTCAATGTCGGGCGAAGCCCTAGTATCAAAGACAATCGAGCAAGGGGCTTGCCGCGATGAACTTTCTCACCCCAGATCTACCGGACGACCTCACCTCGCTCGGTAGCGATGAGATCACCACGATGCTCTCTGGTCTTCGCGAGATCTTCTCGCGCATTCGCTCGTCCGACCGTGAGCTGATCGGCGACCGCGACCACGATACCGTGCTCGCCGAGGCCACCAGGGTTGTCGAGCAGATCGAAACCCTGCGGGCCGAGTTGCGGCGCAGGATCGATGAGAAGGCCGCTGCCGACAAGCTTGCCAGCGCGGTTGAGAGCATGGCCGCTGCCGCATTGGCCGACGACCCCACGATGCCCGCCGATGAGCACGAGCCCGACCACGACGACAACGACGACCACGACAAGTCCGACCACGACAAGGACGACGAGGAGGCCGAGGCCGAGGCCGAGGATGAGGCGATGGTGGCCGGCGGCGCTCGCCGCGTCCCGCCGGTCAGCGATGAGAACCTGCCGCGGGAGCAGCGCGTGTCGCTGACGGCCGCTGCCGACATTCCCGGGTTCGCCAGCGGCGGTTCCATTGACAGCCGAGACGCCCTTGTAGCGGCGTTCATGAGCCGCTATCGCTCCCTCGGGCGCGCCGCCTCCCAGAGCGGCCCGCACTACATCCCGGTCGCCCAGGCCCGGGCGGAGTTCCCGAACGAGCGCGTCCTCGGAGACGACCCGAGCCGCAACGGTCGCCTCATTGAGTCCGTCGTGAGCCGCGACGCACTCGTTGCCTCGGGCGGCCTCTGTGCCCCGGTGTCCCCCTACTACGACCTGTTCCTGCTCGGCGACGACTGGCGCCCGGTGCGCGACTCCCTCCCGGCGTTCCGCGCCGACCGGGGCGGCATCCGGTTCGTCCGGCCACCGCAGATGACCAGCTTCCTCCCGGCCGTCTCGTACATCACCGAGGCGGAGGATGCGGCCGGGCCGCCCACCTCCACCAAGGACTGCATGCGGGTTGTCTGTCCGCCGGAGCAGGAGGTTCGGCTCAACATCGTGAGCCGGTGTCTGATCTTCGGGAACCTCGGCACCCGGGCGTTCCCGGAGCAGGTCGACAACGCGATTGAGAACACGATGATCGCGCACGCGCGGGTTGCGGAGACCGCCCTGTTGGACGCCATCTCGGCCGCCTCAACTGCGACGACCGCCGCGAACCTGGCCGCAAACTACGGGGCGACCGGCTCCCTGATCGGCCAGATCATCACCGCGGCGGCGGCCATGCGCTCCCGCCACCGCATGCGCTACGACGCGAACCTTCGTGTCCTGCTCCCACAGTGGACGCCGGACCTCATCGGTACCGACGTGATGCGTGAGCAGTTCGCGCGGTTCGACTCCGGCAAGCTTGTGCTTGAGCAGAAGCTCCGCGAGCACAACATCTTCCCGGTCTGGTACGCCGACTCGGCGACCGGCGCCGGGCAGGTCGCCGGGCCCCAGGCCGCGGGACCGCTCAACGGGTTCCCGACCAACGTCGTCTGGTACCTGTTCCCCGAGGGGAGCTTCCTGTTCCTGGACGGCGGCACGCTGGACCTCGGCCTGGTCCGAGACAGCGTGCTGAACGCCGACAACGACTATCAGATCTTCTCCGAGACCTTCGAGGCGCTTGCCTTCGTCGGGATCGAGTCGATCCAGGTCACGTCCAGCGTGTGCGCGAGCGGCGCCACGACCGACCCGGTGGGCGTCACCTGCCCGGTGGTGTAGTCAATGCCTCCGGGGCCGTATCAGCGCGTGGAGGGGCCGAGGCCATCGGCCCCTCCATTCGGCCTGGTCGCGTCGGCGACGAACGTGATCGAGCCGGATTCGCGCTGGGAGAACGGCATTGTCATCGACCGCTATCCGTGTGGGACGTCAAGCGGGTTTGATGAGTGTGCCGATGACTCGCCTCCCAAGGAGTCCGGCGGCGAGCCCTCGCCTCTGCCCCAGCCGGAGTTCCGGGCGCTCACCGTCTACCACGCCGACTCGTGCTCGTCGATTGGGCTCGGGCCGACCAGGGAGTTCACGCAGCGCTTGGAGCTGCTTCTTGAGTCCACGCAGCACCGGACCATTGAACGTGAGTTCGAGGATGGCGCGATCACCGGCAATCCGGCGCTCCGCGATCCGACGGCGACCGTCCTCAACCTCGGCAACCCGACCGACATCATCTCTGGTCTGGCGTTCCTCGAGCAGGCCATCGCCGATTCCGGGCGAAGCGGCTTCATCCACGTCCCGGTCGCGTCCTTCGTGTGGATGAGTCGCCTCGGGCTTCTCACCCGCGACTCGCTCGGGCGAATGAGAACGCCAGGCGGAAACATCGTCGTCCGCGGGACCGGGTACACCGGTCTGCCGCCGGTCGGGCAGCCGCCACTCGCGGCCGGTGAGGAGTTCCTGTACGCGACCGGACCGGTCGAAATTCGCATGTCGGGCATTGAGATCATGCCCCGGACGATCTCCGAGGCCTTGGACCGGGCCGAGAACCGCGTCGTGTTCCGGGCCGAGCGGCGCGTGATCTCAGCCTGGGACCTGTGTCTGCACGCTGCGGTGAGAGTCGACCTGTGTATCGCCGGCCTGTGAGGTAAGCGCATGCCTCCGTGTCCAAGCCCCCCATCAATCCCGGTCAATGCGAACAGCACCGTCGCCCAGCTTCTCTGCGACGCCGGGAGCGGCAACGCGCAGTTCATCCGCTTCTACTGCCTTGATGCGGCGTGTGCGATCACGTCGGTTCTTGACTTCCTGCCGGACGGAGTAACTCCGTACACGCCGGTTGGTCCGGTCGGCGTGTGTACTGACGTATCCGGGCGCGACGTCGAGGAGCACATCCTCTGCGACGTCGATGGGACCACGGGGCAGATCATCGCCCGGTTCATCCGCCGGATCACCTTCGACCAGACGACCGGCGCGGTCATCAGCGTCCAGGATCTTCAGCTTGATGGCACTACGCCGTATGTGGTCACCGGGACGGTCTCGCAGTGCGATGACGCACCGGACATCGCCCCGAAGATCATGTGCGACGTTGACCCGGTTACGCAGGCGGTCATCGCAAGGTTCCTGCGCACCTACACATACGGGCCGACCGGCGCGGTCATCGCGGTCACCGACACGCAGCTTGACGGCACCACGCCATACACACCGACCGGATATGCGACGGTCTGCGTCGAGTCACCGGCCGGTGCGGTGCAGTCGCAGATGCTCTGCGACGCGAACGGTCCGTTCATGCGCCACTACCGGTTCTCGGCCGACACGGGGCTGCTCCTTACCGCCCAGGACACCGGGCTCGACGGAAGCGCCTATGTGACATCTGGGGTCGTGACCCGCTGCGCGGAGCACCACGACTGGGAGATCCTGTGCGGTAGGAACTCCACCACGGGACAGTTTGAGTCGTTCGTCCGCAGGTGGATGACCGACTCGACCGGAGTCACGTCATTCCTCAACTTCCGGCTCTCGGATAACACGGTCACGGCGTACGACCAGGACACCGTGGGTACATGTCCGGATCTGCACGTTGACCAGATCTGCTTCCGGACCCAGACCGGCGATCTGCTTGCCACATATGGCTACCGGGTGACGGTTGGCACGGCGGCCTCGGTCAATAGCGGCGTCCCGATGCAGGTCACCTACGTCGCGCCTGATGGGACGATCTTCGATCCCTACGCGAACAACCTGTACCCGGCGTTCGACTGTGACGGCGACTGTACCGACGAGCGCCGCTGCCGTCGCATTGGGGACACGGTCGACCTCAATCCAAAGGCGACGCGCACCATCCAGGTCAGCAACCCGACCCCCGATCAGTTCACGCTATTCATCACGGATGGCTATGGCGACCTGGTGCGGCTGCTTAGCAGCTGCCTGAGCCCGTGCCCGTCGAGCACAACCGGATCGATCGCCGTGCTCGACATGCATGGGACCGGGTGGAGTGCGAACTGGAACATCCCGTGCTGTGTCATCACCGGTGTCGCTCCGATCAGCGACACGCAGATCAGGGTCGACATCGATTTCTCGAACTACGTCAACGACTGCGAGGGGTGTGCCGAGAGCATCGCCGGGTCGTTGAGGGCTGATCTGATCGCATACGGTGGCTCCGGTTACCCTGGCTACGGTGTCACCGCGCCGTTCGATGTGACGCTCTTTAGGTGCGACTCGTTCGACGCCACGCCGGTTGCCTCCAAGGGTAATTCGCAGCCGGTTCACATCTGCGGCGTCTACCCGGTGACCTGTGGCGACGGTGGGGTCTGCTCGGTCCAGACCACAATCCTTGGCGAGCTGAATCAGGACCTGTTCCTGAGCCCAGTCATCGCCACCTCGTCGCAGATCTCAATTGGTCTCAATGGTGACGCGGCCGACATCTCCCGCATCTACAACTGCCTTGCCGGCGGCCAGTCGGTCCGCATTGACAAGCTCTTCATTCCGACGACGCAGGTGGTCGGTATGGAGCTTGTGTCGGCCACCAACCTGAGGATCAACTACGAGCCGAACCTTCCAGTCGCATCAGGGCCGTGTGCCGACAACCGGTTCCTGCGCGACTGGATGCGTGAGTCAAACCGCTACGTGACCGCCGCCCAGTCGGCCGACACATTCATCAGCCAGGGGTCGTTCCTCCTGTGCGTCGCGACCAAGGAGATCGACGAGCCCCCCTCACAGTCGCTCCCGGTCTCGCTGTGCAACGTCGATGACCTTGCCGACGCGATCAGGGGTGAGACGTTCTCGCGGACGCTCCGCATCTTCCCGCGCCTTCAGGAGTTCAACGGCCCGGCCTCGGGAATCCCAATCGCGCCCGGGATCGGGAACATCCTGCGCTCGGTGACGATCACCGCCATGACGAACGGAGTGACGGTGAGCGCTGGGGCGACGCCGGTCACGCTTGACTCCGGGCAATCCGTCTCCTGGTCGGTCGACCACGGTGAGAATCGTGAGCTTCTGTTCCCGCAGATCTTCATCGATCTCACCGCCGGCGCCAGGGCAATCGTCGCGTCGACCGAGTCGGATATCTGATGCCGACCGGTTCAAACATCGGTGACACGTCGGAGCCACTTCGGCTGATTGCGCCAAGCGGGCGCTACACAGGTGTTGGGGCAGATGTGATCATCCCTGAGGCCGAGATGGTCGATATCGTCATCTACGGGCCGACCGGCGGTGCTGTCGCAACACACCCGGCTATTACAATGTCACCAGCTCCGCCAGTCCCGGTGCGCGGGTTTGCGCATCTGTCATTCAGGAGAAACCAAGACCGGATCAGCAGTTTCAGAATCACACGTCCATCAGCAGCAACTGACTTCGCCGTGCTGGTCTGGTCGAAATAGACCTCATGGGCGACGACTCACCGGGGAGGTGAAAGAGAAATGCCCTGTGCCGGATCAATCCATATCTGCCGTATGCGGGTCACGCGCCTCCAGGCGAACGGTGCGGTCGCGCCCGGTCCGAACAACTCCTATGTGTCAAATACGCAGATCACGGTGTCTTTGAACGCCGAGATCCAGGAGGGCGAGGACCGCGAGGTTGTCACCGGGTGCGATTGTCTGTGCCTGACCTACAAGGGGCCGGACAAGCTCAAGCGGTGGAACATTGAGGCCGAGAACTGCCGCATTGAGCCTCCGCTCATGGAGCTTCTGCTCGGCTGGCCGATCGTCCCCGGTGTTCCTCCGGACTTCATCGGGAACGTGTTCTCGGACGACCTGGACTGCTCGTACCAGAACAACGGGGTGGCTATCGAGTTCTGGGCCGACGCTTGGGACTCGGATGCGCAGCTGCCGAGCCCGTACCGGTATTGGCATTGGCTGTTCACGCGGGTCACGTGGCAGATCGGCGACCACGAGCTTCAGAACGACTTCATGAATGTCAATCTGAAGGGGTGGACGAAGAGCAACACGAACTTCGGAGACCCATATGCCGATCAGCCCGCCGGGCTCCCGACGGTCTACCAGGGTGCCTACTGGCTGACCGACACCATTCCGGACGCCGCGTGCGCCTACGCGACGATCTGATCGGCGGTTATCGCGGGCACGGGGGATGAGACATGCCTATGCCATCCCCCGGCCCATGCCAGCCTTGGACGACGGATGACCAGGTGGCGGCGTGTTGTGGCATCAACCCGCCGCCACCGACATTCGCCACCCAGATCCAGATCGCATCCGAGCTTCTGTGGGAGCTTTCCGGCCGCCAGTTCGCCGGACTGTGTGTCCAGACGACCCGCCCGGTGGCTGATCCGCAAGCGGGCTGCCCCGCGTTCTCACGCTGGGACCCATGGCCGTATGACGGCCCCCCGCTTCAGGGTTGTGTGGCGCTGGAGCGGATCAAGTTGGCCGGTTACCCGATCAGGTCGATCATCCAAGTCCAGATTGACGGCACGATCATCCCGCCATCCGAGTACCGGATCGATGAATGGCGCTGGCTTGTGCGCCTCTCGAAGGAGGTACCGCCTGGTTCCGGAAACTGGGTGAACGAGGGATGGCCGAGTTGTCAGTACCTCGATCGCCAGCCGCCGCAGGACGGGACCTTCGAGGTCACCTACGAATACGGCCAGGATCCACCGACAATCGGACGACTTGCGGCAGCCGAGCTTGCCTGCCAGCTGTATCGGGCCTGCGCCGGTGGGGACTGTGTGCTCCCGGAGTCGGTTCAGAGGGTCGTGCGCCAAGGCGTCACATATGAGCGCATGCTGTACGAGGGGCTGTGGGGCTCCGGGAGGACCGGAATTGCATCCGTGGATCAGTTCCTTGGGGCGTACAACCCACACCGCCATCGCCGACGGCCCGCAGTATGGTCGCCCGACCTGCGCGGGTTCCCGATGAGAACCGACACCTAGGAAGGAGAGCCATGAACTCGGCAATGAGGGCCGACTACTACTGGACGCAGCCGATGGCCGCACAGCCGGAGACCGAGCCATCGCACACCGAGGACGGCGAGGAAGACCACCAGGACAAGCCCGAGCCGCGTCGGCGTGGCAGAAGGCGCAGCGAGTAGGACATGCCCGCGAGTGATCTGTATGACCTCGCGCAAGACCTTCTCCTTGCCTCAGAGGGCGCCCTGCAGTCCACCCCGCGCGGGGTGCCGTCAAGGTCGTTTGTCGGATGGTGCGATCCGGCGACCGACTGCTGCGACCAGCTGACGGTTCACATCTCGCAGGTCTCGCGCTCGGAGAACGTCGGGCCCTCGTCGGGGGTCGACCGCGGGATGCTGTGCTCATCGCTCAACGTGGTCGTCATGTGGGTGACGCTCATGCGCTGCGTTCCGGTGGGCGAACTCGAGGGCGATGTGTTCGTGCCGCCACCAGGGAACGCGATGAGCGTCGCCGCCTACTCGCTCCTTGTCGACGTGTGGACCCTGTGGAACCGGATTCAGAGCCTCCTGCGCGACGGGACGTTGTTCGGGGACGATGACAGCTGCCGTCCGATCGAACTTCTCCCGGCTGAATGCATCGCCGAAAGCGGCATCTGCGCTGGGTGGCGCATCGGGCTCATCGTCCAAGTCAACGCGGACCCGTCGCTGTGAGCTTCACGTTCACAATCAAGATGTACGACGCGAGGATTCGCGCGCTCATGACCGAGCGTGGCGGCATGGTGGCCAAAGACACTGCGCGCCGCGCGACGTCTGTCACCAACTGCTCGAGGGCGTCGGCCCCGGTGAGGACCGGACGGCTTCGTAGCTCGATCCAATGGCGGTACGCCCCGGGCATTGAGGCGATTGGTGCTGAGGTCTTCACCAACACCCCGTATGCTTTGCATATGGAGTTCGGGACGAGGCCGCATCCAATCGTCGGCAACCCGATCCTGCGCTTTGTGGCGTCCGATGGGCAAACCCTGTTCCGCCGCCGGGTGAATCACCCGGGCAACGCTCCTCGTCCGTTCCTCATACCCTGCCTGCAGGCAGCACTCTAGGAAAGGGGTGCAACTAGATGCCGGTCAACTTTGACCACCTCCTCCGTCCAAAGCCCGACACATTCACCCTTGGTGGGCGCGAGTGGCACACCACGGGCGTCGTGAGCGCATGGTCGGTTTCGGAGTTCGGCGACCACGAGAACTCAAGCCTCACCGAGCAGACCCAAGCCACCGTCGACTTCATTGTCGGCGCAGTGGTCGAGCAGGAGCGCGACGATCTGCGCCGGATGCTCTCGCCGGACTCGCCTGTTCCGATCCCGTCAGTCGCCCTGCAGGAG
>Ga0129299_1001172_pt1 | contig 17445 bp, 16 predicted proteins | sample ConPoolayeCmetaG_FD_94477 | JGI IMG/M metagenome (GOLD analysis project Ga0129299, IMG submission 94477) | Hot spring microbial mat communities from California, USA to study Microbial Dark Matter (Phase II) - Cone Pool mat layer C metaG ...
GCGGGGGTGCATGTGCTTGGGGGCGCGACGACGCTGGCGCAGTGCGCCATGATCATACGGCGGGCGCGGTTGTTTGTGGGGCCGGATTCCGGGCCGGCATTTTTGGCAACAGCGGTAGGTACGGCGGCGGTCGTGTTGTATGGGCCGGCGGACTATTACCGCTGGCGCGTGCCGGAATGCACGGCGCCGCGCATCGAGCTGGTTCATTTTGTGCCGTGCAATCCCTGCCGGCATCAGATATGCCCGCAGGCCGTGCCGTGCATGACGCTGATCAGCGTGGAAGAAGTGTGGCGTGCGTGCGAACAGCTCTGGAGACGGAATGGCAGCTGATGCGCGTGCAGGAGGCGTGCGCTGGAAGCGGCGCGACGCGGCGTTGTGCGCCACGATACCGGAGGCTTTCTGGCATGATCCGGAAGGCTATCTTGAGGCGCATGCGACATGGTTGAAACGCAGCGGGCATCACCGCGAGACGTGTGTGTTTGCGGCGCCGGGTGGGAGTGTGCTGGTGAAACATTGTTGTGTGATGACGTGGCGGGAACGCGTTGCGTATTGGTTTGGCGTGTTGGGCGTGCAGCGGGAGTGGCGCGTGCTGCAACATCTGGAGCAGGCGCAGGGGCCGGCGCCGCGGCCGCTGGCGTGCGGCTGGCAGCGGCGTGGATTGAGGTGGCACGGCTGGCTGCTGATCGAGCATGTGGGCGGCGTGGCAACGTTTGATACACAGGACCCGCCGCGCGCGCTGCTGCCGGTATACCGTGGGGCGCGCGCGCTGGGCAGGGCGATTGCCGCGATGCACGCCGCGGATGTCTGTCATGGCGATTTGCATTCGGGCAATCTTCTGTTTAATCCGCAGACTTGCACGTGGCTGGTGACGGATTTTTCGTCGGCGCGGATTGGACGGGGGACGCGCGCGGAGCTGGTGCGTGATTTGGTGCAGCTGCAGCACTGTCTGGGCAAAAAAGTTCCGCTGAAAGTACGCCTGGCTTTCTTGAGCGCCTATCTTGCGGAATTCGCCCGCGCGACGGGCACGAGTGATGAATTCACAGGCCGGGAATGGCGCTTCTTGTGGGCGGAAATTTGGCGCAAGAGCGTGGCCTACTCAATCGAACAAGCGGCGCGGCGCAACGCGCGCTGCCTGCACGCCACGCGCGAGCTGGCGCCGCTGGCCGAATGGCTGGATGCGCCGCTGGCGGCACGCGCGCCGTATGGCTGGACGGTGCGCACGCTGTCGCGCTGTCTGGTGAATGATTTGGTGAGTGCACTGTTGAGCGAGACGTGGCATTTGCAGTCGAATGTGACCCTGTTTCGCAACACGCGAGACGGCGCGGCGGGCGTGTGGACGCATCCGCACGGGCGGGTGATGGTAACGGAGCGGCGCGAGCCGCGCGGGGTGGTGATGCGGTGGCTGGCGCGCCTGCGCGATGGCGATCCGCTGGCGGTATGGCGTGCCAGCTGGCGGCTGCACGCGTTGCACGTCGGCACGCCGGCGCCGTTGGTGCTGGTGCGCCTGCCCGGCCGGGTGGTGATCGTGCATCAGTATTGTGACGCGCACATTTCCGCGCAGGCGCTGCTGCGCGCGCAAACGCTGCCGCCGGGTTTTCCGAGCCGCGCGCACCTCGTGCGCGCCGTGGGCGCGGCGGTGGCGCGGCTGCATGACCGCGGCGTGGCACATGGCACGCTGGTGCCCGCCAACATTCACCTCGCACCGGCGCCGGAGGGCGGCGTGCGTGTGTTGCTGACGGGTGTGGCGGCGACGCGGTTTTACACGCACATTCCGTGGCACCGCCGGGTTCGCGATCTCACACGCTTGTATTCTGCCACGTATGATCTTACCAGCGCGGCCGAGCGCCGCGTGTTTCTTCGCTCGTATTGTGCTGCACTCTCTGCGCCGTGCGACGTGCGCCACTTGATCCTCTCCGTATGGGAGGCGTCGCAACGCTAGTTGTCACCTTGGTGTTTCCATGCAGTTTATCCCACTTGCTCTTCCTGATGTACTGCTGATTGAACCCACATGTTACGGGGATGCGCGCGGCTTTTTCTTTGAGAGTTTCCGCGCCGATGTGTTTGCGCAGCACGGCATCGCGCACCCGTTTGTGCAAGACAACATGAGCAGCTCCACGCGCCACGTCGTGCGCGGGCTGCATTATCAGCTTGATCCGCATGCGCAGGGCAAACTCGTGCGCGTGGTGCGCGGCGCGGTGTTTGATGTGGCTGTGGACATACGGCGCGGCTCGCCCACGTACGGCCGCTGGGTAGGATGTGAGTTGTCAGACGAAAACTACCGTGCCATGTACGTGCCGCCGGGCTTTGCGCATGGCTTTTGCGTGCTGAGCGACTGTGCGGTGTTTCATTACAAGTGTACGGCCTACTACGCGCCATCCCATGAGCGCAGTATCAAGTGGAATGATCCGGCGCTTGGCATTGCTTGGCCTGTGAGCGCAGCAGATGCCGTATTGTCCAGCAAAGACGCCGTGGCGCCCGTGCTGGCAGAGGCGGAAATTAACTATGTCTACGCACCTACGCCATGACGTTTGATGAGGCGCTGCAGTATTTTCTCCGCTATCTCACGCACGAGAAGCGCTACAGCACGCACACCGTTTCAAATTACGCACGCGACCTGAAACAATTTGCCCAATATCTTGAGCAAAGCAACGCGCGGTTGGTGCGTTCCGCGGACGCCGTGACGGCGCTGGAAATCCGCGATTATCTCTCTGCCAGCATGCTGGCCGGCGCTGCGCGCCGCAGTGTGGCGCGCCGGCTGTCCACCCTGCGCTCGTTTTACACGTGCTTGTACCGGCGCAAGCTGATTCCTTCATTGCCCACGGCCGGCCTGCGCGCGCCAAAACTCAACCGCCCCCTGCCGTCGTTTCTCACGCCGCAGGAAATTGAGCAGCTGCTCAGCGTACACGACGTGACCACGCTTAAAGGCCTGCGGGACCGCGCGGTGGTGGAAGTGCTTTACAGCACCGGTTTGCGCGTCAGTGAGCTTTCGTCACTGAAACACAAACAAATCAGTCTGCGCGAAGGCATCGTGCGTGTGGTGGGGAAAGGGCGCAAGGAGCGCCTTGTGATGCTGGGCCGGCACGCCATTGCGGCGCTGCAAGCGTATTGCGGGCATCTGGAGTACCGCGGGCGCACGCCGGAAGACTACGTCTTCAAAAACCGTTTTGGCGGCCGCCTGGGCGTCGTTAGTATTCAAAAGATGATACACAGGGCCGCCCTGCTCGCGGGTATCTCGCACACGGTGACGCCGCACACGCTGCGCCACAGTTTCGCAACGCATTTGCTCGACGCGGGCGCCGATCTGCGCAGCGTGCAGGAGCTGCTCGGCCACGCCAGCCTCTCCACCACGCAGATTTACACGCACATCACGCCCGAGCGCCTCAAGCGCGTGTACGACTCAGCGCATCCGCGCAAGTGAGCTGCTGCGCGGGCAGCCCGCGGCTTACTGTGAAGTGCGCGCATGCATCCACCGCTTTTTCTATTTGGGATGACAACTGCTGCTTTTGCCCCAGATCCGGCGACTTGCGACATAGGCGTGGAGCGGCAGTGGCCTCGCTGCCCTTGTGCCCCGCGCGCACAAGGGCGCCGGGCCGGCGACCCTCCGCAATCATTCCTATACCAATGATGGGCGGGGCAACGGCCTCGTTGCACTTGTGCCCTGCAGCCATCAGGCCGCCGTGGCCGGCGGTCCTCGCTAGTCGCCGCATCTGGGTTTGCCGTTCCAACGTGGGAAGGGGTTCCATGCCCCGGCGTGCATGGCTGCCAAAACGAAGACAGCACCGCGTCAGACCGCTATGTCTGCACACGCAAGCCGTACTAGCCCGGTTTCTTCTGCCTGCCGGCGCGGTGCGGAGGCCGCTCCACATTTTTATTCGCAGCACTTGTTCATCATCAATATCTCATGCAAACATCGAATGTTGCAGCAAAAAACATTGATGAGTGAGCGCAGGTTTTGTTATACTAGAGGCATGCACACTGCAACTTCACACACGTATTTGTTTGGCCCGGTGCCGTCGCGGCGCCTTGGGCGCTCGCTGGGCGTGGATTTGGTGCCGTTCAAAACGTGCACGCTGGACTGCGTGTACTGCGAATGCGGGCGCACCACCGCATTGACGATGCAGCGCGCGGAGTATGTGCCCACGACAGCCGTCTTGGCGGAGTTGGCGGAGTGGTGTGCGGCCGGCGGCACGGCGGACTTCATCACCCTGGCCGGCTCGGGCGAGCCGACACTGCATACCGGCTTGGCAGACATTATTCGCGGGATTCGCGCCGTCACGTCTATTCCCGTGTGCATTTTGACGAATGGCACACTCTTTCATCTGCCCGAGGTGCGCGCGGCGGCGGCCTTGGCAGATGTGGTAGTGCCATCGCTGGACGCGCCGGACGCAGCCACATTTGCGCGCATCAACCGGCCGGCGCCGGGTTGCGATTTTGAGAGGTATTTGAGCGGGCTGCGGGCGTTTGCGGTGGAATTCCGCGGCGCACTGTGGCTGGAGATTCTCATCGTGCCGGGCATCAACGACGCTGAGGCGTGTGTACGCGAACTTGCGCGTATCGCGGCGGAACTGCATCCGGCAAAAATTCAGCTTAACACCGCGGTGCGCCCGCCCGCCGAAGCAGATGTGTATCCTGCATCAGCCGAACGCCTGCATCAGCTTGCGCAATTTTTTACCCCGCAGGCGGAAGTGGTTGCCTCCTTCCGCGCCACAGTGCAGGAACAAACCTCGGCGCCGCTCGACGCCGTGCTCAATCTTGTGCGGCGCCGGCCATGCACGGTGCACGATGTGGCCCATGGGCTGTCGCTTTCGTTCAGCGCGGCGCGGGCGGCGCTGGCAGAGCTGGCCGCGCGCGGCGCGCTTGTATGCGAGCAGCACGACAGCAACGAATTTTACCGCGCGCCTGGCGCGTGACGCGTGAGAACGCCAGCGTGGCGCACTGGCCGGTGAAAGCTTGTTGTGACCTGCTGAGAAAGCGCATCTGCGCCGGATGCATCTTTGCGCGCGCGCTATTCACACCCTTTTGCACGCAGCTTAGCACCGCTGCCATCATTTTTCAGACCTTTGGGATTCTTTGTATCGCCTTTGCCACACCGTTTGAGCGAAAAACATCGATTATGGCCTCACAGATGCGGCGACTAGGGAGGGTCGCCGGCCTCGGCGGCCTTCTGCTCGCGGGCATAAGGGCAGCGAGGCCGCTGCCCCTCCAATTTTGGTATCGTTATCGAATTTGCATGGAGGGCCGCCGGCCTCGGCGGCCTGATGCGCGCGGGGTAGAAGGGCAACGAGGCCGCTGCCCCTCCAATTTTGGTATCGTTATCGAATTTGCATGGAGGGCCGCCGGCCTCGGCGGCTTGATGCGCGCGGGGTAGAAGGGCAACGAGGCCGTTGCCCCTCCAATTTTGGTATCGTTATTGAATTTTCATGGAGGGCCGCCGGCCTCGGCGGCCTGATGTGCGCGGGTTAAAAGGGCAACGAGGCCGTTGCCTCTCCAATTTTGGTATCGTTATCGAATTTGCATGGAGGCCCGCCGGCCTCGGCGGCCTTGTGCGCGGAACAAAAGGGCAGCGAGGCCGTTGCCCCTCCAATTTTGGTATCGTTCTTGAATTTTCATGGAGGGCTGCCGGCCTCGGCGGCCTGATGTGCGCGGGATAAAAGGGCAGCGAGGCCGTTGCCCCTGCAATTTTGGTATCGTTATCGAATTTGCATGGAGGGCCGCCGGCCTCGGCGGCCTGATGCGCGCGGGGTAGAAGGGCAACGAGGCCGTTGCCCCTCCACGCCCATGTCGGTGGTCGCCGAATCTAGGATGGCTCTTCTAGTTGACTCTGGCGCGGCTTTATGCTATACTATGCAGGCTGTAGTATTAGGCAAAAAAATATGCTGTGACATTAACCCGTGCAGGTGGAGTAGACGATGAATAAGGTTCTTTTGATCGTCCTGATAGTTGTGGCGATTGCAGCTGTGGCATTGGGCGTACTGTTCGGCCTCAAGCTTAAGGAAAACAAAAGGCTGAGTGATGAACTGACCAGCACCAAGACCGAATACGCTGCGTACAAGGAGAAGACAGCCAAGGATATCAAGGCGTTGGAAGACGCCAAAGCCGAATTGGAAGACATCAAGAGCACGCTGAGCAAAAAAGTCAAAGAGTTGGAAGTCAAGATCAGCGATGTGGAGAGCAAAGCGCGCGCGGCCGTGGCAGCCGAGGTGGCGAAGCTCAATGAGAGCGTGAACGCAGCGGAAAGCAAAGCCAAGGAAGCCGAACAGGCGCTTGCGGCTGCCAAGAAAGAGGCTGATGCCCAAAAGAAACTGGTGGCCGAACGCGACAAGACCATCGCCGCCAAAGACAAAGAGATCGCCGGCCTGAACGCCACGGTGCAGGAATGGCAGGCGAAGGAGAAGGCCGCCGCCGATCTGGCTGAGCGCTACAAGAACCGGCTGCTGGAAAACAAGATTGCGCTCGAGCCCGACAAGCAGTTTTTTGGCAACGTACTGGTGGTAAATAAGGAACAGGAATTTCTGATTCTTGATCTCGGCACGAACGATCTGCTGCCGGTCGGCACGAAGCTGAAAGTGATACGCGACAATCATCTGATCGGGACGGTGGAAGTGAAGAAGCTGTTGCCGGAACATGGCAAGCTTTCGGTAGCCGTGGTAGACAGTTTGATAGACCCGGCCAACCCGGTGCGCGAGAACGATCAGGTTAAGAATTGATTGCGGACGCAGCCGGCGCCGGACGGGCAGGCGATGAGCACGAAGGTGGCGCGCAGGTGGAGCCGGGCCGCATGGCCGCTGGTAGGCGCGGCGCTGCTGGCGTTGCTGGGGTGCAGCGCGGCGGAAGAGCGCCGCGACGACGACAGCCCGATTCCGTGGAATACGCCCGAGCGCTGGGAACAACAGCCCAATTTCGGCGCGCCGTTCACATGGTAATGAATGTGCCACCACTGGTGGCGGCAAGGCAGAATCCGCAGTCGTGATTCTGCCTTGTTGCTTTTTTGACGACTGGCGATTAAGGATGCATGTATGGCCAATGAACTAGCTTATGTTTTGATTAACCCGTATACGATGTACAAGTCGCGCACCGGCGGGGTGATGAGCCGGCTGTTGTCGCGTTCATCAGACCTGCGTTTGATCGGGGCGCGCATGTTTGCGCCCAGCCGCGCACTGGTGGAAGAATACATTGCGGCGCTGGCTGCGGAAGTGTCGGAGCAGCCCGAGGCGCGCGAAATTGATCTGCTGGTGCAGAACTATGTGCGCGAGCATTACATGCCCGGCGAAGACGGGCGGCCGAAACGCGTGATGCTGCTGTTGCTGGAAGGCGACGCCGCTGTGGCGCGCCTGCGCAATGAAGTGGTCGGCTCGATTATCCGCCAGACAGTCGGCGAGACAGTGCGCGACACGTATGGCGACCTGATCCGCAACAAGCACGGCGAGGTGATTTACTTTGAGCCCGCCGTGCTGATCGCGCGCACCGCCGAAGCCGCCCGCCGCCACATCGGTATTTGGCTGAAGTATTCTGACACCGACAGTGGCATTCTCTACAACGTCGTACCACACAGCCCGGGTGCGCAGATTGAACAGACGCTCGTGATGATCAAGCCGGACACGCTGGCGCAGTCGCGCACCCGCACGGGCACGGTGATTGATTTGTTTGCGAAGACCGGGCTGTACATCGTTGCCATCAAAGTTATTCATATGTCCGTGGCGCAGGCAATGGAGTTCTACCGCCCGGTGCGCGAGGTGTTCATCGAGAAATTCGCCGGCCGCGTGCGCGAGCGCGTCCGCGCGGCGCTGCAGACGACGTTCGAATTTCCCGTGCCCGACACCTTGGTGGACCGCGTTGCTGAAGAACTGCGCGTCCCCAATGCCGATCATGAGTTCGGCAAGATCGTGCAGTTTATGACAGGGCTGAACCCTTGGCAGACGCCGCCGGGCAACTGGAGCAAGCCGGGCTCGGAGACGTGCCTGGCGCTGGTCTATGAAGGCACAGACGCCGTAGCCAAAATCCGCGCACAACTGGGCAGCACCGATCCAAGCAAAGCCGCGCCGGCCACCGTGCGCAAGGAATTTGGCCGTGATGTGATGGTGAACACGGCGCATGCGTCCGATTCGCCGGAAAATGCCCAGCGCGAAATCGGAATCCTCGGCATTGCGGATAACGATCTGAAGGAACTGGTGGCGCGCTATCACTAATGGTATGTGATGCCTATGGCACCCCTGCCCCGCAGAGATACCAGCACCGTTCAGATCACCAAGCCTGCGCGTTGGCGCGAAATTGCGGCGGTCGCGTGTATGACGCTTGCCGTCCTGCTGGGCATGTCGTTTTACTCGTATGACTACCACCAGTCGCCCGACGCCTCCCCGCGTGCTGCCTGCTCCAACTGGATCGGCCCAGTAGGTCTGTATACCGCGCATGTCATGATCAAGTGGTGCGGCGTGGCAGTCTATTCCTTTCCTGTGCTGCTGGCCGCGCTCTCGGTGATGATGGTGATGCGCTTCGCGTTTCCTACCACGCGCGCGATTGTTTTGCGAGGCGCCGCGTTGTTGGCGTTGCTGGTCACCGGCGCGTGTTTGTGCGCTCTCGTTCACCCACACCCGGTGCAATCGCTGAATACAGGCGCGGGCGGCATCATTGGCGATGTGCTGTCAAAGGATTTACTGCAGCCACTGTGCGGCCGCTGGGGCACCGGGGTTATTCTGACCGGCTTGGCATTGACAGAGTTGCTGTTTTTGTTTGACACCTCGGTGCGCTCGCTCTTTCGTCTGGCTCACGGCGCGGCACGCTACATCATCATTGTGGGGCGTGTGCTAATTCTCACGCTGGCGTGGATTGGCAATGCGTGCTGTGCGGCTGTGGGCTGGTGCTGGGGCCGTGTGAAAGCGCTCGTGGCATGGTACCGCGCGCGGCGCACCGCGCATGACCAATATGAAACGCTGATCACGATTACGGGCGAGAAAGCGGGGCGGGCGCCGAAGCCGCGCGCGCCGAAACCCAAACCAGCTCCTGTGCCGCAGCTACAGTTGCAGCCAGAACCGCCGCCAGAAGCGCCAACCATTCCCCCGCCGCCGCCGGCAAATGACGAAAGCGGCGAGCCCCTGCCCCCGTACCAAAAACCGTCTGTCTCTCTCCTGGATGAAGCCACCGTGGATGATACGGCCGCCTTGCAGGAATCTGTGCTTAAAGCTACCGAGAAACTCAAGGAAACCTTCAAGCAGTTTGAGATTGAAGCCGATGTCGTGCATGCTATTGTCGGCCCGGTGATTACCTGCTACGAGGTGCAGCCCGCCCCAGGTGTCAAAGTCAGCAAAATCACCAGTCTTGAGAACGACATTGCGCTGGCCATGAAGGCCAAGAGCATCCGCATTGTCGCGCCGATTCCCGGGCGCGACGCCGTGGGCATCGAGCTGCCCAACGAAATTCGCCGCATGGTCAAGTTCTCTGAATTGATGCTCTCATCCCAGTACACGGCGGCCGTTAAAAAAATGATTTTGCCGTTGGCATTGGGGCAAACACTGAGCGGCGACACGTTTGTAGATGATTTGGCCGACATGCCGCACTTGCTTGTGGCGGGCGCGACGGGCTCGGGCAAATCCGTGTGTATCAACACCATTCTGCTCAGCCTCCTCTTCCGCTTCGAGCCGCATGAGTTGAAACTCGTCCTGGTTGATCCAAAGCATGTCGAGCTGGTGCCGTATCACAATCTGCCGCATCTGCTGACGCCGGTGCTGAACGAGCCGGCCAAAGTGCCGGAGGTACTCGAGTGGCTGATCGAAGAAATGGACAAGCGCTACAAGTACTTCGGACGCTTCGGCGTGCGCAATATCGGGATGTTTAACAGGAAGCGCGCTGAGGACACGCGCCCGCTCAAGATCGGCAGTGGCAGCCAGGAATATGATGTGCCACAGTTCCTGCCGCACATTGTTGTGATCATTGATGAGCTGGCTGATCTGATGCTGGTAGCCGCCGAGGACATCGAACGCAAAATCATCCGCTTGGCACAGCTGGCGCGCGCCGCGGGCATCCACCTTGTACTAGCCACGCAGCGCCCGTCCACCAATGTCATCACCGGGCTGATCAAGGCCAACATTCCGGCGCGCGTGGCCTTCCGCACGACCTCCAACATTGATTCACGCGTGATTATTGACGAGCCCGGCAGCGAGAAACTGCTGGGCAAGGGTGACATGCTGTACAAGGCGCCATCCGTCAGCCGCACGCTGCGCATCCAGGGCGCGTTTGTCTCTGAAGACGAAGTCAAACGCGTCACGGACATGATTCGCGAACAACGTATGCCGCAGTACATTGATCTCGGCGAGTTGCAGGACAAAGCCCTGGGCGGCGACATGGAGATGGACGACAAATTTGACGAGGCCGTGCAGGCAACGATCGAATCCGGCCAGGCCAGTGCATCCTATCTGCAACGCCGCCTGCAAGTCGGGTATGCGCGCGCGGCCCGGCTGGTTGATTTGATGGAGGCGCACGGCATTGTCGGGCCCAAACGCGGCGCCAAGCCCCGCGACATTCTTGTTGATCACTGGCCCCCGCAATCATCATAAGCTGTTTCTCGTATGCACGCTTCACACGCATCATCATCTCCCCGCAGCGCGCCACCTACTCCTTCCATCGGGGAGCGCCTTGCCGCCGCACGCGCGCAGCGCGGCATTTCTTATGAAGATGCCGCTGCGGCTACCAAGCTCAGTGTGGCCTATTTGCACGCTATGGAGGCCAACCGCTTCGATCACATGCCCGCGCCAATTTATGCGAAAAACTTCATCCGCATCTACGCGACGTATTTGGGCCTCGACGGCCGCCAGCTCGCCGAAGAGTTCGGCCGCCAAACGACGATGACGGTTCAACTGCCCGCCAAGGTGGAAACCTCGCACATGTATCATCTGTCCATGCTGATCACGCAGATCGTGCGGCACCGCGTACTTCTGCTGGTGGTCGCTTGTGCCGTGCTCGCCTTGCTGTTGTATCTGGGCAGCGCGCTCGACCGCGGGCAAGCTGCGCCCGAAACGCCTGCCGGCGATCCCCAATTAGCCAAGCTGCTGCGCGAATACAAGCCCATGTTCGACCTCACCGAACCGCTGCCGCCGCTTGACTAATGCGCGCCCTGCACGTCGTCAGTCTGGGCTGCGCCAAAAACCAAGTGGACACGGAAACCATGCTGGGCCGGCTGGCCGGCCACGGCTGGCGCCTGGTTCCGCATGCACGCGAGGCCGATGTGCTGCTGGTCAACACGTGTGCGTTCATCGCGGCTGCCGTCCGTGAAGCGCAGGGCGTGATTGCCGCGCTGGCGCGCCGCAAGCAACCGCACCAGAAGCTCGTCGTCTGCGGCTGTCTCGTCAACCGCTTCCCCGATGGCGCGGCTGCGTTTGGCGGCGCCGTGGATGCCTGGCTGTCTATTGCTGACGAAGCGCGCATCGCCACACTGCTGGGCGCGTGGTTTCCTGACGGCACGTGCGAGCCTGCGCCGCGCGTGCGCACGACGCCGCGGCATTACGCCTATCTGCGCATTGCCGACGGCTGTAATCACCGCTGCTCGTTTTGCACCATTCCCGCCATCCGCGGCCCTTACCGCTCCGTGCCGCCGGCCCGCGTGCTCGAACTTGCCCGCCGCCTCGTGGATGACGGCGCGATAGAATTGAATGTTATCGCGCAAGACACCGGCTCGTATGGCCGCGACCTGCGGCCGCGCGCGTCGTTGCCGGCGCTCGTGGAGCGGCTGTGCGCGTTGCCCGGTCTGCGCTGGGTGCGCCTGCAGTATCTGCACCCGGCATCTTTGTCTGATGAACTGCTGGCACTGTTTGGCACGCTCTCCGGCCTCTGTCCGTATCTCGACATGCCGCTGCAACATATCAACGACCGCATTCTGCGCAGCATGCGCCGCCCCGGCGCCGCATGGACGCGCGCCTTGCTTGACCGCGTGCGTGAGCGCGCGCCGCAGCTGGCCCTCCGCACGACGTTCATCACCGGCTACCCCGGAGAATCGGCGGACGCATTCAACGAGCTGCTCGAATTCACCCGCGTGCAGGCCTTTCATCATCTCGGCGTCTTTGCTTATTCGCGCGAAGAGGGCACGCCGGCCTGTGCCATGCCCGGCCACGTTACGCGCGCCACGGCTATGCGCCGCCGCGCGCGGTTGTTGCGCGCCCAGCAGGAGATCGCGCTGCAGCTTAATGAACGCGCCATAAATACCATTGAACCTGTTCTCATTGATACGCGCGAGCCCGGCGGCCGGGCGCGCGGCCGCCGCCGCATAGATGCGCCGGACGTGGATGCCACCGTTCACATCGCCCCGCATCCCGCCTGCGTGCCCGGCGCGATTGTGCCAGTGCGTATTACCCACGCCGCGCCGTATGATCTGTACGGCACCTGCGCACTTCCGGAGCCCGCATGACTCTGCCCAACCGCATTACGATGGCGCGCTTCTTCATCCCGCTGGCGTTCATTCCGGCTTTGATGGGTTCGTGGCACTATGGCCGCCTCGTGGCGCTGCTGCTGTTCATTGCCGGCATGGTCTCCGATTGGCTTGATGGCTATCTTGCGCGCCGCCATAACTGCACGTCGAACTTTGGGCGGCTGATGGACCCGCTGGCCGACAAGGTGCTGGTCGTGTCGGCACTGATTTGTTTTGTCGCGCGCGACCCGCAGTATGTCAAAGCTTGGATGGTCGTCATCATCGTGGCGCGCGAATTTCTCGTCACCGGGCTGCGCCTGATCGCCATGCAGGCCAATGTCGTGCTCAGTGCCGAAGGCATCGGCAAGCACAAAACCGCATGGCAGATGATTGCCATTACGTCGCTCCTCTCCTACAACGCCTTTACTGATGTGCGCGCCATCATGCCCGCGGCCATCCAGCATTGGGCCGATGAGCTCATGCCGCCTGCGCTGGTGCTGGTCTTTTATGTGGCCACGGCGTTGACGTTGATCTCCGGCGCGCTGTATTTTTGGCGTCACCGTGCCATTGTGCTCACGAATGTGTGATACGCCTGCACACCGCCGCAACCGCGCGCGCCGCGATTGGTCATGGTGGGTGGCGACGGTAGGCGGCATCGGCTGCGTCCCGCGCATGCCCGGCACGGCCGGCACGCTGGCCGGCTGCGCCCTCTGGGCGCTCACCTCGCTCTTCCCTCAGCCCCTCTATTGGCACGCAGCCCTGCTGCTCCTCCTTCTGCCGCTGGGCATTATGGCCAGCTCGCGCGCCGAACAGTTGCTGGGCGCCACCGATCCGCATGAAATCGTGATTGATGAGTTTGTTTCAGTGTTTGTCACGTTTTTTGCGCTGCGTGTGTCTGCCTCCGCCTTGCTCACCGGCTTCGCGGCAAACCGTTTTTTTGACATCATCAAGCCGTTTCCCATCAATCGCTTGCAGCGGCTGCCGCGCGGCTGGGGCATCATGGCCGACGACCTCGCAGCCGGTCTTGCGAGCGCGATAGTTGTGCGCGTGGCCATGTGGCTGTTTTAGAGCAGGCGCTCGCGCTGTCGCTCAACTTTAATGCGTTCGGTGGGCGTCAGGCGATCCAGAAAAAGGATGCCATCCAAATGGTCAATTTCGTGTTGCAACGCCGCGGCCAGCAGCTTCTCGCCCTGCATCACGCGCTCGTTGCCCTGCACGTCGAGGTATTTCACCGCCACGCGCGCGGCACGCTGGACGCGCCCCGTCAGCCCCGGGCAGCTCAGGCAGCCTTCTTCACTTTCCTGCGTGCCCTCGCGCAAGACAATTTCAGGATTGATCAGCGCGCACGGCGGGCAGCCCTTTTCCTTGATGTCAAGAATGATCACGCGCACACTGTGGCCCACTTGCGGCGCCGCCAGCCCAATCCCTTTCGCCGCGTACATTACGTCGAACATGCCGTCCACCAAGCGGCGAATACGCGGCGTAATGGCCTTGACAGGCTCGGCCACCTGCCGCAACACCGGATCAGTCTCGTAGCGCAGGGTAAGCTTCATGGACAGCCCCTCCTCATGCGCAGCGTGGCGGTGAGCGCATGCGCAGGCAGCTGCTCGGCACGCCCAAACACTTCTATCGCCGGCGCCATGCGCGCAAAACTTTCCTGCGTGCACTCTATAACAGCTATGCGTTTGACAAACACGTCCGTGCTCAGCCCGCTCATGTAACGCGCCGCGCCGTTTGTGGGCAGCACATGGCTCGGACCGGCCACGAAATCGCCCAGCGGCACGGGTGCCCACGGCCCGAGAAATACCGCGCCGGCATTGCGCACATGCGCCAGCACGGCGCCGTGGTCGCGTGCAATAATCTGCAGATGTTCCGGCGCAATCGCATTGGCCACTTCTGCGGCTTGTTCCGGCGAACTGACATGCACGGCAACCAGACGCTCCTGCACGGCCTGCCGCAAGGCCGTATCGCGCAGTAATGTCTCCAGCAACGCATACAGATGCGTTTCTACACAGTCTATCGCCAGGCCTGACAGCCCCACCAGATACGTCGCACTGCCATGATGTTCGGCTTGCGAGAGCAGATCGGCGGCGACATGCGCAGGCTCGGCGCTGTCATCCATAATGATCATGCTTTCGCTCGGCCCGGCAAGCAAATCTATGCCTACATACCCAAACACTTGACGCTTCGCTTCCGTGACAAAGCGGTTGCCCGGGCCGGCGATGACATCCACCGGCGTGACACTCTGTGTGCCAAACGCAAGCGCCGCAATCGCCTGCGCACCGCCGATGCGGTAAATTTCGCTGATGCCACACGCGCGGCACGCGGCCAGAATGCCCGCATTGACGGCACCATCCGGCCCGGGCGGCGTGGCCACACAGATTTCTTCCACGCCCGCCACCTGCGCGGGCACGACGGTCATAATCACGGTGGACAGCAACGGCGCCGTGCCGCCCGGCACATACACACCGGCGCGCGCCACCGGCCGTACGATCTCGCCCACGCGGCCGCCCGCCGGGTTCGCCGCCTGCCACGCGCCGCGCCGCTGGCGTTCGTGAAATGAGCGCACATGGTCAATTGCCATGTGCAGTGCGCGTTCGAGTTCGGCGTCAAGCGGCGCGGCTGCGATCTCTTCCCGCGAGACACGCAGCTGTAGCGGCGCCAGCTCGCAGCCGTCATACCGCGCCGTCAGCTCGCACACTGCCGCGTCGCCGCCCGCGCGCACAGCAGCTATAATCTCCGCCACCGCCGCGCGCAACTCTGGCGGCGCCAGCTCGTGCCGCCGCCGCGCCACGAGTTCCGCCCATGATGTGCTGCCTGCTTCGACTCGCTGCATGCGTTCCCTTAGACGCGGCGCGCCGCGGCGTCATCTGCTCTCAACACCCGTTTCGGCCGCCCAACCGGCTTGACCACCGGCAACGGCTCGATGCTCTCTTGCTGCTCGATATCACGCGCCAACTCCTCAAAATTGAGGTCCGCGCCTACAACTCCAACCAGCTTGTCCTTGTAGTCCAGCACCGGCACACCCGCCGAGAAGCACAGCTTGTGTGTGATCTTTGACGTGTAGAAATCCGATATGTGCAATCGCTTCTTCGCAATCGTCTTCCGTATCCACGGCCGGTCGGACTTGTCCGTCCCTTTCATGTCATTGTCTTCGATGTACAGCTTGCGCAGATGGTCTTCCGTCGCATTGTCGGTGATTTGCATTCCCTTCGCGTCCGTAACATACATGCGCTGGATGAACGGATTCTCGTCCACAATCTGCTCGATGACCGGCTGAATGGCCTCGGGATCGAGCGAGATAATCTTGCGGTTTTCAGACACCCACTGGAGAATCTTTTCGCATTCCTTCAGCGCGCGCGCGCGCACCTCTTCCAGTTCCGAACGGAAGAGCTGCGGCAGATGCCGCTTGGCTTGCTCCAGCATCTCTTCATGCGAAATCGAGGTGGTGCGCCCTTGCGCATATTGTTCCATGATCCATGCATGAATCGCTTCCACGCCCGGATGGCGTTTTGACACCGCCTGGTCGCCTTGCAATTTCAAATAGTTGTTGACCCAGTACGCAATGCCGGCCACGCCGGTCTTGTCGCTAATGATTACGCCCAGCGGCCGGTTGAGCAGGCGCGCTGTGTCGAAGATGTTGTATATCTCCTCATCCTTAAGCACGCCATCCACATGAATCCCCGCCCGCGTCGTGTTGAATTCGGCCCCCACCAGCGGCTGGTTCGCCGGTATGTCCATATCAAGTTCCCGCTTGAAGTACTCCGCGATCTCGGTGATGACCGTTGTGTCTATGTTGGCATCCGGCCCTTTCAACCCGAGATACTCAATCACCAACGCTTCCAAGGGCGAATTCCCTGTGCGCTCCCCGATCCCCAGCATGGTCGCATTGATCCCCGCACACCCGTACAACCACGCCGTCGCGCTGTTGATGTGCACCTTGTTGAAATCGTTATGGCCATGCCATTCCAGCCAGTCCGAGGGGAACCCGGCTTCATTGTGGAACAGCCAGACCAGTTTGGGCACGGAACGCGGCACCGCAGCTTCGGCATACGGTATGCCAAACCCCAGCGTGTCGCACAGGCGCACTTTGATTTTGCACCGCGCCTCATCCGCCAGTTCGCGCAGCGCCTGCGCAAATGGCAGCACAAAACCGTATATGTCGGCGCGCGTAATGTCTTCAAAGTGGCAGCGCGGAATCACGTCCGCCGCCAGCGCCGTTTTCACAATCGCCAGGTAGTTGTCCAACGCCTGCGCGCGTGTCCATTTCAGTTTGTGGAAAATGTGGTAATCGGAGACCGACGTCAGAATGCCCGTCTCGCCCAATTGCATATCTTTCACATACTTGAAATCGTTGGCATTGGCGCGAATCCAGCCGGTAATCTCGGGATACTCAAAGCCCAGCGCGCGGCATTTGTCCACCGCATCGCGGTCGCGCTGCGTATACAGAAAAAACTCGCACTGCCGCACCAGCCCATTGCGCCCGCCCAGCCGGTGCAGAAACGTATACAAATCAGCTATCTGTTGCGGCGTAAACGGCTCGCGCGCCTGTTGCCCGTCGCGAAACGTCGTGTCCGTGATGAAGATGTCGTCCGGCAGCTCCATCGGCACCCGGTGCCAGTCAAACGGAATACGCGGCACATCGCGATAACTAAAATACTCGCGGTATAGATTCGGCTCCTTGACATCCTGCAGCGCGTAGCGCGGCTTGCCGACAAATGTTTTTTTCTTCCAGCGTTCCTGTGGGCTCATAGGGCGCTCCTTTGGGCTCACGGTTCCATGGCACGCGTCCTCCTGCCGCGTCACGCGTGCCACGATTCAGTTACTTCTAAGGCATCGGAATTATAGCATATCTTGCATCCCATGTCCAGTTTCCATTTCAGCCTAGATGCGGCGACTAGCGACACAGGCGTGGAGGGGCAGCGGCCTCGCTGCCCTTGTGCCCCGCGCCCATCAGGCCGCCGGGGCCGGCGGCCCTCCACAAAAAAATGGAGGGGCAGCGGCCTCGCTGCCCTTGTGCCCCGCGCGCATCAGGCCGCCGAGGCCGGCGGCCC